>SDBT01005286.1_pt1 | contig 21714 bp, 17 predicted proteins | sample 2277101 | NCBI WGS metagenome assembly SDBT01 (sample SAMN10404973, study PRJNA504765) | marine sediment metagenome | isolation source: marine sediment core GS10_PC15, 103 cmbsf | place: Arctic Ocean: Southern Knipovich Ridge | collected 2010
TACTTCGGTTCCGATTCGAGAAGATGCAAGTGCACACCGAATCAGGTTGAGCGTTACCTTGCAAAAGTTTCCGGACCACTGGTCGATAGGATCGATATTCATATTGATGTCCCAGCGGTACTGTTCACCAAGCTGCGTTCCAAACAAAGCCAGCTTGATTCGGCTACCATTAAAGGTGATGTAGATCGTGCCCGAAGTGCCCAGGACGAGCGTTTTGGTGACGGAAAGGTCATGACCAACGCAAGGATGACACACAAACAAGTCGAAAAATTTTGCCGCATCGATACCCCAAGCGAGCAAATGCTCAAGCACGCGATGAGCGAATTCGGCTTAAGCGCCCGTGCGCACGATAAAATCTGCAAAGTATCCCGCACCATAGCCGACATCGCCGGTGTCGAACAAATCGCACCAGAACACATCGCCGAAGCCATCAGCTACAGAAGATTGGACAGGAAGCTTTAGTTGGTTTTTTAGGATCGGGACTAAGTATTCTCTCGGGTAGCTACTGAGGTCACACCTTGACAGGAGGGGCTCTCCGGGGTAAATAGAAAGCTGGTTCTACGTTTTTGGTCCGCATGGTGGGCACTCGCGCTTCGCTGTTTAATAATGAAGGATGATGGATGGTAGATGAATTTGAAACGTCTTCGCTGCAAAATCGGTCGAAGTTGTCCTCGGTCCGGGTGTTGATATGTGGTTTTCTGATTCAAAATGGCGCCGGAATATCGGTTCTTGCCTCGTTTGTCTTATGTTTGTTGTTGAGTGGCTGCCAGAAACATCTGCGTTTTCAACTCAGGGAAGTAATCTCAGCCAGTGATAGCGGCGCCCGCCGTTGTTACGACTCTACGGGAGACGGACAAGCGGACTTCTTTACATTTACCGACAGCAGCGGGAGAATTTCACGCATAGGGTACGACAACGACGTCGATGCCGTACCGGATGTTATTGTGAACCTCGACGAAATCCCAACCGCGAGGTGTCGCCATCTGGTGATAATAGTTGACGGTTTTGGCTATGACCTTGTTAAGAGATATTACGATTCCGGAAAACTACGGATGTTCCACAACCCGTCGCGCGTCGTAGCTCCTTATCCGGCTGTGACCGAAGTTTCTCTCTCGGCAATAATGGGAAGTTCCGCACCTATAGCTATACAGTCAAGATACTTCGATCGAAAGACAAACTCAGTAGTTGGCGGGGTCATGGACTACATAAAAGGCAAAAACGAACCATTCGCGGACTCGCTTACGTATCGTGCGGATCAGCACGTTGACGTATTAGGTTATCTTCTTGGAATGCCCGTCTTTGTCTCGGAACTAAACACGGTAAAGCAATTGTACGAAAAACGCCAAACACGTGAATTGATAGCCTACTTCGTCAGTACCTCAGCCGTAAGCGTTCGGTCCGGAGCGAACGGACAGATCGAATGCCTTAAGCAATTGGACCGTTTTATTACCGAGGTGCTCTGGCAAAGTCGCGGATTAGTCAAAGTTACAATGCTTTCCGACCACGGACTCAGCTATGAAAAAGCCGAACACCTGGATATGGAAAAGCATCTGACCGACAGAGGCTGGCTTATGAAGGATCGCCTCGACGGCCCCAAAGACGTGGTACTGAGCACTCTTGGTGTTGTGACATATGCCTGCTTTTCAACGCGTCGTCCAGGTGCTTTATCAGAGAACCTGATCACCTGCGAAGGAGTGGAACTGGCCAGCTACGCTCTCAAAGATTCGGCCCAGGTGCTAAGCAGCAATGGTGGTCGGGCTGTTATTCGTACCCGGGGCCGAAGGTTTATCTACGAACCACTGACGGGAGATCCGTTGTTGTTGAAGCCAATTCTTGAGAACCTCGAAACGGACGAGCATGGAAGCTACGACCCTGATGATCTACTCGAAGCCACGGTGACACACATTTATCCAACTCCACTTCAGCGATTGTGGCAAGCCCATTTTTGCCGTGTGGAGAATCCCCCTGACGTAATCGTTTCACTACAGGATCGTTATTGCAGCGGACCAACGTCATTCGCCGCAATGGTGCCGATCAACTCGACCCACGGCAGCCTCAATTACCGCAACAGCGTTACGTTTCTGATGTCAACTATCGGAGCATTCCCCCCAGCCATGAGTTCCGGTGACATTCGCAAACAAATGGAGGTTCTACTTGACAATCCCTGGCCTATGAGGGAATAGGAGTTGATCGTTTACAGGCTTTTGCGGTATTTCTTTGTTGTGTTTTCCCAAGGTTGATGTTATCTAAAGAGCCTAAAAATAGTGTATTGCGGTTTGGCGAAATGCTATCTTGAAACAGCTTATATCTTGAGAGTGCGATTACTTGTGAAAAGACTACAGCTCTTTGAATTTGAAGATCAGGAATGGCTTCCAAACGTGGTTCGCGATGGAATTACAGGTGTTTTGAATATCATGGAAGAGAGATGGAAGCTTTACACTCCTATAGTTCCACGCCTTAGAGTTGTTCTGAGGGAATTAAAATCTAAACAGATAATTGATCTTTGTTCGGGTTCCGGCGGTCCGTGGACGTACCTGGCGGCTCTTTTAAATGATTCCCAGGCAAGGCCACTCAAAGTGTTTTTAACCGATAAGTTTCCAGGCAGCAATTATTTTGAGTTGACCAGGTTTCAAACGACTGATTTGGAATTTGTCGAGCAACCGGTGGACGCGACAAAGGTGCCAATGGAGCTAAATGGCTTTAGAACCTTATTTAACTCTTTTCACCATTTTTGTCCTGAAGAAGCTATGGGAATTCTCCAGGATGCGGTTACCGATGGAGAGGGCATAGCCTTGTTCGAACTGACTCGAAGGAACTTGCTTGATATTGTCTATGTTGTACTTTTTAGCTTCGCTTCGGCAATCGTTTACACGCCATTTATTAAACCGTTTCGATGGCTAAGATTAGTTCTGACTTATTTATTACCGATAATTCCCGTCATGCTTGCTTTCGATGGAATAGTTTCATGTTTGCGAACATATTCACCTCAAGAATTAAGGGCGATGGTGGAGAAAATCACAGGAAATAATAACTATAGCTGGGAAATCGGAATAAAGAAGTTAAAATATTTCCCTGGCGGAATAACCTATCTTATAGGTTATCCGAAAAAGAATAAGACTTTCACTTGTTAAGTTTATAGTAGAACAGAAAAATGGCTTATCCTCGTTGCGCCAACTAACAGGCTTTTTTTCTTAAACTTCTCCTGCAAACAATGATCTATTTCCCAAAAACCGACACCTGCCCAACATAGCCCCATGGGGATAAATGCATAAAAAAATATCGGTCCGTTATTCCTGCAAATATCCTCAGAACTGCTACATATTCGCCTGGTCCAGCCATAATCGTTTCTCCCAGAAAAATGTTTTTGGGCTGTTCCTTCTTCTGGAAGACATATCGACCAGTATGGCTAAATATCATCAAATATCACGGTATTTACGCTACAGTCTCAAAAAAAGCTTGATTATTGATAGGGGTGGGGTACTATTCGTTGAATTGTCTTCTCAGCTAATAAAACGATCTGAGGGATAACGTGGCAACACAACAGGGATAACGCGTTTTTGCGTATGGCTTTGAGGAGTTGTGGATGCTTTTAAAACTCTGACAGGAGGCCAATATTATGACAAGTTCAGAAAACGATTGTTCAAACAAGCAAGCTACTTGTAACAATGCTCAAGAAGAAGCGAATATCTATGAAGATGAAATAAATCTGATAGATTATTTTATAGTTCTCTGGAAACACAAATGGCTTATTTCATTTGGTTCAGTTTTGCCGGCTTTAGTGGTAGGCTTGGCCGTATTTCTTGGTCCGGAAGATTATAAAATTAGCTACACGTATAATATGGGGCCGGGTGAAAAGGATTTCAGGGTACTTGAGGATAAATTTTACAGCACCGAGAATTCAGAAAAACTCATTGAAAAGTTGCAAGCCAGTGATATTAAAGAGCATACTAAAAAGATAACATGTGCAGGAACCGCCGAAGACTTGATGGGGATTGTTTCTTTCGAGGTTTTCCCGTCATATTTTGATACTATAGAACCATCAAAAACTGCAAATCTGGATGAGTTAGAGGGAATTCAGCGGGCCAGAGGAACTCTTTTGACTATGCATATACAGGTACAGTCTAAAGAGTATCTTCGGGAAATAGCCTCGATTTATAGAAACAATTTCGAGCAGGTCATACCTTTATATTCCGTAAGAGAAGAACTGAATAGTAAGATTATAGGTATCAGGGAAGAAATGGCGAGTATCGAAGAGGCAAGATACACATTAAATCTGCAATTAGAAAGTGGGCAATCTGTTCTGGAGAAGCTAAAAAAATCTGGTTCTGAGAGCATGGACAAGGTGCCAAGTAATATTGTTTTACAGTTTAATATAGAACCTTCAAAAACTAAAGAACAGGATGAATTACAGGAGTTTCAAAATAGTGCCTTTTTGCCTTTAGCGTGTCAGGTTCAGGCAACAAAGACGCAGATAATCAATCTTGAGGAACAAATTGTCGCCAATAAAGATGATTATGATTATTACGCTGATTTGCTTAAATTAAATAGAAAGTTGTTTAGCCATGCCGAAAAGTTAATGACCTCATATTATACGCTTGGGCAGTTTAATGCGTTTTTGACTAATGCATTGGCGGAGTACAAAAAAGACGAACCGCAGCTACAGGATTATTTGAAGGCTTATATCAAAAGAACAGAAAATAAGATAGCCAGTGCTATGCCGTTGGTAGAAAAACCAAAGGTTTATTCAATAGCTAAAGGCATAGCCCAAAAGAGTGCTATTGTGTTTGTGATAGCGATGATGATGTCAGTGTTCGTATCATTCTTACTGGAAGGCCTAAAAAAAAGCAAAGCCCGGGCTTCGTAACTGCCAATTCGTTGCTAAATAAATCAAGATACGAGAATTAAGTCAGCGGTTGATTGTACACCCACGGGGACGAAGTCCAGAAAGTTTGATTAGGAATTATTACAACTGGCTGTTTAAAATCCGCGTTAATCAGTGAGAAGCTGTGGTTATATTTATTCCTTTTTCCAACAAAGTGGTGTTAAAAGAGAAAATTTGTGGTAGTTCAAGGTGAATGTGGTAAGATTTAGATGTCGTACAGAAATAATATGTATTTTAACCGTTTAAATGGGAAATCCCAACTAATTGGGAAATCTCAGGCTATGTCGATACTGCCGGTGTTGATCGATCTAATCGCCGCTCCGGCCTTTCCATTAGTTGTTAGATCAAATTAAAGGTCGCCACCATGGAAGATATGTCTGCTGATAAAATATTTCCTGTAGATTATATAAAACAAAGCAGGAATTTCATAATTACGTTTTTATTTTTGGTGATAGGGTTTTTGACAATTCCTCAATTGCTGCGATTTCCTGACTCCGGACTTGATCGTTCTTGGCAAATAGGCTTACATATGGCTGCTATTTCCAAGTTTCAGTTTGGTACCGATATAATATTCACTTTCGGACCATTGGGCTTTCTGTATCGACCTGTGTTCTGTGAATTCAACACATGGATCATCTCAGCAGCCTTCATTTTGTTTGTGCATTGCCTTTTAATCTATTCGATAACCATAGTGATGAAGCGATTTTTAGTACATCCGCTTGATTATGTTATGATGGCCATAGTCTTGATACTTGCGATACCAACAACGCATCTGGAATATAAATTGCTGTTCTCTATATCGCTCCTTTTATATCTTGCAAATACCAATAAACCTAAAACGACCCGCTGCCTGGCGCTGATTTCTTTTGTATCTTTTCTAATTGCTGTGGTGTCTTTACTTAAATTCACAGCAACAGTAATAAGCTTCAGCATGATTGTCTTTATGGTCGTTTTCTACTTTTATAAAAAATATCTGAGTCACTTGTGTTGTATGTTATTCACATATATTATTTCTTTACTGATTTTACTTACTCTGACGGGCCAAAAGATTGCCAACTTTCCGACTTATTTACTGAATAGCTTTGAAATTGCTAAAGGTTACAATTACGCCATGTCTCTCAGCGGCTCTGGCTTAGACGTTTTACTCGGTTTGTGCATCATCAGTTCGTCCATCTTTCTGCTGCTGAACTCTATATTAAAAAGAAAAACAAGCCTAATATTTTTCCTTTTGCTCAACGCCGGCTTTGTTCTGGTAGGCTTTAAGCATGGCTTTATACGTCATTTAAGTGGGCAAGCACAGATTTTTTTCGCTAATATGCTTTTAGTTTTCTGTTCTTTTTATATAATCCACAAAGACAAATTGACCTTACTGCCAAAACGCCTGTGTCTTGTAATTATATATACTTTAATTATTTTTATGATTAAGGGACGTTCCCACCTATTGCTTCCGAATGCTTTGGGGAATTTAAAGACGGCAAGTTCTACGTTATCCTTAATCACCAGTGACTCTGGCGGCAGGGCTCAAATATTGGAAAATGCAAAAAGTAAGATTAGGAAGGACTATCCATTAAGCAATGAGACTCTTAAGCATATAGCTGAGGCATCTGTAGATATTTTGCCTGTGGAAATTTCACTAGCTTATGCATACGACCTGGACTGGTCTCCAAGGCCAATATTTCAGACTTACTCTGCTTATACGAACAAGCTTGATAAACTTAATTCTCAATATTTTGAAAGTGGTAATGCCCCTGAGATTTTGTTATACGCCCTCCGTTCTATTGATGGGAGATATCCGTTATTTGATACGCCGGCAACGTTTAGGACAATTCTGAAAAATTATAAACCTTTATTTGTAGATGGTAAATTTGTTATCTTAAAAAAAACAAATACGCCTAATCGGTTTTCAGCTAAAACCATCTCCACGATTGATGCAGAATTTGGCAAGACAGTGTCAGTACCCAAGGCAGAAGATGGATACTTGTTTGCAAAAGTTTATATGGATTATAATTGGCTGGGTCAAATAATGAAGTTGGCCTATAAGCCGCCACTGGTTAGTATAAGTCTAACCGTTGAGGGGAATACAGTTAAACGCCGATTTATTTTTTCAACAGCAAAAAACGGTATATTCCTGTCACAATACATTGACAACACCGAAGATTTATTTAATATTTTGAACGGGGAGGTTAACAATAATTTGGATACAATTCTTATATCTACTAAACATCAAAGTTTCTATGATAAGAATATAAGAATCGAATTCTTCAAAGTTCCATATAATGTGTCAAAAAGTGGCCTTCCCCCTAAAAACGGTACCAATTAAAGTGAGAGTATAATCGATTGATTTGGTATACTATTTTGTCGCAAGTGTAACTCATAGAAGAAGTCGAGCAACATATTTAGAACAGAAAAAAATCAATATGAACAATGTCGCCAATAGTAAGCTCAATAAATAGGTTGTTATGCTCAAACTAAAAATGATAGCGCGAAAGATTCTGATTCTTTTATTGAAACTAATTTCAATCAAGCTTGTTGATCGAATAAGGAATTCATATATAAATGAAAATAGCGAAACGTATAAAAAGATATTGCTGCATAAACTTCTGTCAGTTTTAAGTTATAAAGACATAAGCAAATCGATTGAATCTTTCGAAGTCGACAACAACACGCCTTTCAAACTCACAACTTGTCATTCCGTTCTTATAAATCAGCTGTATTTTTTTGGCAACGGTGGATATGAACCTTTAGAGTCTCTCTATTGGGAACGCCTGTGCAGACAGTCAAAGGGAATTTTAGAACTTGGTGCCAATGTTGGGTATCATACCATTCAGGGAGTACTTGCAAATCCAGATGCAAGATATATTGCAGTTGAACCACATCCTGTCAATGCGTCACTTTTGAAAAAGAATCTTGCACTCAATGGTATTGCAAATGTTGAAATCATTGAAGCAGCAGTCGTAGGTAATAAGAGTGGTGATAAGATGACTCTTGCAGTTCCTGTAAATGATTTCCAGGATTCTCCCAGCGGGTGCTATTTGAGTGAAGGAGCCGAGGCTATAAAAAGGATTTCAAAGCAATCAATATCAGTTGATGTTATTGAAGTAAACGAGCTGATTGATGGAATAGACTTGATCAAAATAGACGTAGAAGGATATGAGTACAACATTCTGTCTTCAATGCGGCAATATATTACTGATAACAAACCAGTGATTTTTGTCGAAGTATTGAACAAAGCAGACAATCTTAAAAAATTCTTATTTGAATTGTCCGAGAAGTGTGGTTACAAATTATACTGTTTCTCGAAATCTGGCTTAGTAGCTATCGATCCACAAGCTATATTAAAAATCTATGTTCAGGAGGAATTTATAAGTAGGGATGTTATTTTGTCAACTAAAACCTTGAAAAGCCAATCAATATACTTAAGGTGATAAAGGAACGATTTATTGTTGCCACCAATAAGGTTAGTTGGTGCGAAAGAAATTTTTTCTTGAGTTATCAAGATATTGTTATTGCAGCCAAAAAATAAAATGATGATTGCGGTGTATCTCTGAACTGGATGTAAATAAGCATAAGAAAAGGATATTATGAAGAGCAGTACGCTATATTTAAAAAAGCTGAAATCCTATTTTTTTGAACGGAAGATACCGGGCGCTGTAGGCTATTTTTTTCATAGAAAACACTTGCGAGCGATGTTGAAGCGACGTCCCTTTATGATTCATATAAATAACACAAATATTTGTAATTGTAACTGCACTTTTTGTGCATACAAATATCAAAGTGTTCCAAAGATGACGATGTGTTTATCATTGTTCAAACGAATTGTTGATGAATATGATAAGATTGGAGGAGGGCAACTGTCATTAACACCGGTTGTTGGTGAACCTTTGATGGCAAAAGATTTTTTGGCATGTTTAGAGTACCTAGCCTCAAAACCTTCTATTAAAAATGTCTTCATGGTAACAAACGGCTTACTAATCGACAAATATGGTGCAAAGCTTCTTCTTGATTATATCCATAATTGGAAAATATCCATCAGTGGATTTGATGAAAACATGTACAAGAGGATGTTTGGAATCGAGAAGTATCAGAAGGTGAGAAAAAACATTTATGATCTTTTAGAAATAAATTCAAGAAGGTCTGAACCGAGAAATATTCAAATCACGTTGAGAAGTGACAGGCCGATTAAAGAAATAGTTTGCTACTCAGATTTTCAGGAGATTCTAAAGTACAAGCCTGACGTACAGTTTGTGCACAAGTATTCAGACTTTGGTGGACTGATAAGTAATAAAGATTTTGAATCACCGGTTAAGTTTTACGGCAAAAGATATAAAATTGGGTTCAAGTGCCTTGTTGCAGCAAGAGGGCTTGCTGTTTGTCCCGATGGTGTTGTGTTAGCATGTAACTGTTTTGAGGCATTAAATTACCCTATAGATTTGAGACTGGGCAATATAAATGAGGAGAGTTTGCTAGACATATGGAGAGGCGAGAAACGAAAAGAATTCCTTGAATCTTTTAATTTATTCAGAACTAGAAAACCTGTTTGTCAAAAATGTAAGTCTTACAGGCCAGATTATTTCCTCTACACGAAAGGATGCATCTTAGAGATGGAGGAGAATATGAAACGGTGGAATGGGAGCTTGACGTGTCAAAAATCCCATTAATATCAATCATCACGCCAGTTGCAGACTGGTGGGAATTTATTAGTCAGTGTATAGACAATGCTGAACATACTTAAAAACTACACAAAAAAAAGCATTTTCGCAGTTTTCGACCAAGGGGCGTTTAGCGGATCTGGTTTGTTTCTTAACATCATGCTCGCTCGATGGCTAAGTCCAGAAAGCTACGGCGCATTTGTTGTAGCATATTCTTTTTTTATATTGCTTCAATCGCTCTATGCGGGTGTATTCTACGAACCTATAACAATTTTGGGTTCGGGAAAATATAAAGATAATTTTCTACGATATATGGCCTTTATTGTGTACGGTCATTTGGGAATATCTGTTTTCCTGCTGATTATATTCGGGGTATTGTTACAACTGTTTTTTAAAGACTCACCGCTTGGGCATGCTTTTTTGGGCTTGGGGATCAGTATGCCTTTTATTCTGTTGTTCAATATAATACGTAGGTCATTTTATGTCGATTTACGGCCTGACAAAGCAGCCTTAAATAGTTTTGCTTATTTTCTTGGTATCTTATTAGTGTCATCTGCCCTAAACAGCTATGATAGACTGTCTCCTTTTAGCGTTTTTATGAGTATGGCCTTTGTTTCGGGTTTTATCAGTTTGTTTTTTTTGAAATACCAGTGTATTCAATGGTGTAGAGGAAAATCAAAATTATTGTTTAGAGAAGTATTAACAGAACATTTCAAGTATGGCCGTTGGGCCGTTGGTGCCCATTTATTAAACTGGGTACCAACTAATCTGTATTTTATTATATTTCCAATTTATATAGGCCTAGGCAGTACAGGTGCTTTGCGAGCGATGCTCAATTTCGCATTGCTTGTGTTGCATATTATTGGAGCATTGAACCTTTTATTTTTGCCGGTAATCAGCAGGAAGTTTTCAGAGAGAAATATAGATAGTTTACATAAATCGGTTAGGCTATACACAGCTTTCATATTGATTTTCACCACCGCTTATTGGATAATGCTTATTCTGGTGGGTGATTATCTCAAAAACTTTTTATACAATGGAAAATATGAAGATATTTCCGGCTTATTCTGGTTAATAGGTTCTTTGCCCTTGCTTTATGCGATATCGATGCCTCGATCCTATGCTTTACGCGCAATGGAACATCCCAACAAGGTGTTTTTGTCATCTGCAATAACAGCTCTTTCCGTAGTGATAGGATTAGCACTTGCTGTTTTTTGGGGGTTGAAAGGTGCGATTGTAGGGTTAATAATATCGGCCTTAATTTATTGTTTATGCAATTTTAGTTTTTATTGGAAATCAATTAATCTTTATTTTAGGCAAAAGCAAAACATTACAATTACAAACAGTTAAAGCATGGTAACAAAATGGAGATAACATGGATAGGAATAATAGCATCAGTATTACTTCTTTTTTGGGTAATCCGCCACAAATTAACCAGTGCTGTCAGGCTCGCTATTTTCTTTTTGCCCTTTGGGTCAATTGCAGTGGTAAATGTTCACCGTAGCCCAGGTTTTGGTGTTGGTTTGGACCATTACTTTGCCCTTCTATTAATGGTCTCTCTTTTTAGTTTCTGTGTTTTGCGTAAGTATCAAATGCAACCTCTACCTGCCATCGTAAAGGTATTGCTCTTTTTGTTATTAGTTTCAATAATTATTTCATGGATACCTCTTATTTACAGCGATGGGCTAACAACTATCTGCAAACACACCGTAAGTGATGGCTTTTTTAAGGCTCCTCTTGTTTATTCCATCCAAAACATAACAAAGACCGTTTATTTGTTATTTTCGATGTTGTTTTTTATCGCTATTTATAACAGCTTGAACCTTTTGCATCCTTTAAAGATTGCACGAATAATCATTATCAGTTGTATGATAATAACAATTTCCGGATTACTCGATTTTGTTCCAGCTTCTTCCGTGTTGTGGAAAGCTATGATGAATAATATAAGTTACGGAGTCTTTTATACTGGCTTGGCTGAGGGCCCACTAGGAATACCTAGGATATCCGGTTTAATGGCAGAACCAAGTCATTTAATTCAAATTACGTTGTTTGGCTTATCAATGATAGTTGTTTTCTTTTTCAGAGGTATTACTGTTTTTAGCAAAAAAAAAGACATGCTCATTTTGTCTATTTTTATTATGGTGAGCATATTGACTTACAGTCCAATGTTTTTGGGTGGTTTTTTTGTTATTCTCGGCTACTGTTCGGTAAAATCCATATCAAAAAAATATCTGCAACAAAAACTCGCCAAAGGTCTCTTATATGGTTCAGTAGTGATTGGAGTAGTTGTATTATTATTGAAATATTATATTGGTGTCAATATTCTTTATGCAACTGTAGTAACAGGCCTAGGCCGGCTTGGAATGGCTAAAGAACTTGCTGGATTTAGTTCGACATTTCGCGTACAGTGTATTCAGTCTGCGTTGGAAACTTTTAGAACATCACCTCTGTTCGGTGCTGGTTGGGGCAGTTTGGATATGCAAGTTGGATTGCCATTTCTGTTATTAGCTAATGTGGGGATATTAGGATTTATTATTTTTGTATCTTTGTTATTATCGCTGGTATCGATAGGCATACAAAAAAATAAAAGAGCCAATAACATTCACGAGTATGCATTAAGAGAAGGGTTTTTGTTAGCAGGTTTTATAATAATGTGTATCTTTATGATAACTAAGGGCACTTTGTTCGGTCAGTATTTGCCAATTTGGTTTATTGCAGCTGGTATGATTGGCTCTTACAATAATACATCTAAGATTAAACCGTGTGAAGAACTATGCGAATAGCATTTTGGGGTTGGAAAAACTCTTTCGATTATTTTCAGATAGGAGGGACAGAGTCTTTTGTTAGGAGGCTTACTTCTAAACTCAATGACAATGAAGTGAAAGTTGATTACATTATGTATGATGCTGAAAATAGAAAAGATGTTGTAATCAATGACAGGCTTAAACTGAAATATTTCGTAAAGTTTGAAGATGCTCTTGAAAACCTGAAAAGTTGCTATGACCATGTTATAACAATTTACCTATTTCCTTTGGACCGTTTGAAGTTTGCACATTTCAGAAAGAAACATAACAGAAATATTAAGTTTCATTTTGTGTACACCGGATGGCCTGATTCTTCAATAAAAAGATGGCTTATGTTTTTAGAAGCAAAGCTGTTCCCGTATAACGGAAAGCTTTTTTGTATATCGAAAAGACAGTATCAATATCTTAAGCAAAGCTCGAAAAATGTCATGTACCTGATGCCGCCGGTACCTGAAGAGTTCTTTATAGAGCCGAAAAATAAACCTATAAATGAAAAGGCTATAATTACTTTTATGGGTAGAATAGACCCCGGCAAAGGCATTGAAGATGTAATCGAAGCGTTTGGAAGATTGAGTACAGATGGTAGATATGAATGTTCAATTTATGGTATCCATCTCAGTGGAAACAAAAAATCTTTTGATATCCACAATCGGCTTAAGGCTCAAAATATCATTAAGTATGTCGAGGTTGACAGATTGGCTTATTCACAAAACATTGAGGATATGGTAAGAGATGTCCTGCATAAAACAGATATTTTTGTTCAGCCTTACAAACGCTTGAGCAGTACCATCGATACTCCCTTATTGATTCTGGAAGCGATGGCCAATCTTTGTGTAGTTGTTACCAAAGCTTTTGGTAACATCCCAGAAATATATGGACAGAGCAGTTTTTTTGTCAGAGAGAATAATTTTGCCGAACAGTTTATAAAAATAGTTAATGATTTATCGATAGATGATATTGTAACAGAGCGGCAAAGGGTTTATGACCAGGCCAGAAGTTTAGGCTTTGGCGCTGACAGAGCAGTAAAACTTTTTCTTGAGGCACTTTGCAGTGGATAAGTATGTGGCGAGTGAATTTCTATCCCGGTTTTTTACGAAACTTAATGAAGCTGGGATCAAATATTGTGTGCTGAAAAATTATGAACAGTTGCCTTTACATGTTGGCAATGATGTTGACATGTGGGTTAAGGAAGGATTTCAGGGGAAATTCCGCGAGATTTTACTCAGCGTTGGCAGAGATGGAGGGTGGAACATGATAGCCCATTCACCTCGGCTAAAGTATAAGGGAGAGGGGGATTATTTTTTTGTTAACCAAGACCTCTCAGAAATCATTCACATAGATTTGTGGAGCTACATTAACCGGCGTGGGGTGAAGTATTTGAATAGTGCTGTTTTAGAGGACCATTTATGTTTACATGAAAATGGGTTCTATATACCATCGCCTGGATTAGAGGCGAGTATTCTCCTTTTGAAGGATTTAATATACCAAGGCAAGATATTTAAAAAATACCGTAAGAGAATAACATTACTTTTAAAGAAAGAACCAGAGGTCTTTTTTAAGTCTATCAATGCCACTTTCAGTAAGCCGGTTTCCCAATTTGTTATTGACAACTCAATTGGTGCTGGATGGTGTGAGCTTGAAAAAAAGTATAAAAGATTACGATGGAATTTGTTAAAGAATATTTTATTTGAACGGCCATTATGTTATTGTCTCGATAGTTTGTTTTATCTCATTGATCGTTCAAAGAAGTATCTTTTTCCTAAAACCGGTATTTTCTTGGTTTTGCTTGGCCCCGATGGTTCAGGGAAATCCACTATTGCCGAACATGTAATGAAATCAGAAATTATGCAAAAACTTTTTATGAACAAAAGGTATTTTCACAGCCGGTTCGACTTTTTGCCTCCTCTTAGAAAGTACCTCTCATTCTGGACGAAAACTAAGATAGGTTATGCTCCAGAGGCACCGCAAACTAGAACCTATGGAATGCTAAGGGCGATGGTTTATCCTATTTATTACGGTATGAGTTATTTTCTCGGGCATCCTTTGCTGTGGAAGGAAAAGGCTTGTTCGGGCTTAGTGATATTTGATAGATATTTTTATGATTTCTTAATCCAACGTGAACTCATGAAATGTCCAAAATGGATTATTCGCTGGATTGGGAAATTAATACCGAAACCGAATATTATTATTTTCTTGCGAACCAAACCTGAAATCGTATATGAACGCAAGCAAGAATTGACGATGGATGAGATTGAGAGGCAAAATAAAGTTTGCGAGGAATTTGTAGCTGGCTTTCCAGGTGCTATCAGCATTGACGCGTCTTCCTCGATAGAAAAAATTGTCGATCAAATTAAAGTAGTTATTATAGATAAAGTAAAAGAGAAACAAAAAACATGAAGGTACTACATGTAATTCCCACTTATGAATCCGCCTGGGCTTTTGGCGGAGGAACCATTAAAGCAGTAAGCCAGTTGTGTCGTGGATTGGTAAAACAGGGCTTGGATGTTACTGTGTATACGACAAATGCTGACGGCAAAGGAGGCTATTTTGATGTTCCGTTAGGGAAACCTGTTGATATTGGTGGGGTTAAAGTATGGTATTTTCATTGCAGTTTTGGAGCTAAGGATGCATTTTATTCAAAGCTACTTGCAAAGCATCTCGAGGATACCGTTAAAGATTTTGATATAGTTCATGTTGCGGCTTTTTGGCAGTTCATCCAGGTTTCTGTGAGCAGAGCTTGCAGGAAATTTAATGTGCCCTATATTGTTTCAACTCATGGATGTCTAATGAAATGGGGACTGGGCAGGAAAAGGTGGAAACGGTTTCCTTACTGGTATTTATTTACCCGACCGACTTTGTTGAAAGCTAATGCGATTCATTATGTAAGTAATGGTGAACGTACCGAATCGCTAAAAAGATTTAATCAAGATGTACCATCGTATATTGTACCCAATTGTTTGGAATCAGACGATTATATTGTCCTGCCTGAGAAAATAAACGATTTTCGAGAATCACTGGATATCCCTGAAGATACCTTTATTGTTTCATTCCTATCTTTAATTCGCCCAAGAAAGGGATTGGAACTACTTATAAAGGCAATTTCAAAATTGAAAAACGAAAAACTTGTTCTTTTGATTGGAGGTACAGTTGAGAGTCAGGAATATCTAAAAAGTCTCAAACAAATGTGTCGGGCTTACGGGATTGAACAAAAAGTTAAATGGCTGGGACTGGTCGAACCCAAAAACTTAAGTTCCTTTTATGGCGTTTCTGATATTTTTGTCTTCCCAAGTTATGAGGAAGCATTTGGAATGGTTGTGGTTGAAGCTATGGCATGCGGAACTCCGGTTTTAATAAGCAAGGGTGTGCCTATATGGGAAGAAGTCGTTGAAGATGGAGCTGGATGGGTAATAGATTTTTCTCCGAGGGACATCGCAAATAAAATCAAGCAACTTGTATCAAACCAATCTCTTTTACAATCTCTTGCTAAAAAAGCATCACAATCAGTTAGAAACAGATACGATAGTGATGCAGTTGCTTCTTCAATGAAGAAATCCTATGAGAATCTACTTTGCAATCCTCAACTTGGTAAATGTATAATTTCACCGAATGGTGTTTTGAAGGGCAAAGCATGATATCTGCCGAAACGATTTCTGTAAGGCGTTGCCATGGACTTGGCAATGTAGTATTGCTGTTACCTGTTTTGGATTATTTGCACAGTAAAGGACTTAAGGTAAACCTTGTTACGAGGGAAGAATGGATAAGCACATTTTCAACCCTACGTCCGAAGTTCAACGTTACTGTGCAGAGCAATATGAATACTATCAACCTTGATTCTTTATTCGGGAGCGTTGTCTATCGTTACCGTCTTCGTAAAGATCAGCCGGTCGTGGTTCTTCAGTCGCAAATCCCATGCTGTCCCTGCAATAAAAATGAAACCTGTGAGGGACAATATGAATGTATAAAGATGATAACCATAGAGGATGTCAAGAATGCGGCTAATTATGCCGTAAAAAACGGTGCTTTCTGCAACTTTTATCTACATGAGGATGCTTTATGAAGAAGGTGGTTTACATAGTGAGTATCAAGTTTGCGCCTGGGTTACATAAGGAATTTGTTTTGCTGGGAGGTAAACTGAAAAAACATGGATTCAAGGTTAAATACTTGCTGTCTAAAAACTATAGGCAGATGCGTAAGGATGTTTCCTGTGAAACCCACTATATAACAAATTCGACGAATCCTTTAACTATGTTTTTAGATTCAATTGTTTTTTTTCTGTGGCGGTGGTTGCGGCTTGCTTTTTTATTTAAAAAACAGAAACCCAGTTTTTTATGCCTTTACAATGCTCATCCTATCAATTTTGCGATATTAAGGCTGGCTAAATATTTTTGCCACGAAGGAGTCAGGGCTATTTACCTTCATGAACCGGGCAAACCTTGTAAAAAAGCGTATGGATTTAAAGGCCGAATGTTTTTTGAAATCGTCGAATTTTGCCAAAAACTGGCATTGGCCTACAGCACGGACGTGGTTCTGGCCTCTCCCGTAGGAATGAAATTGTTTGAAAAGTATTTCCCAAATTATCGAGGCGAAAAACACTATGCACCACTTTTACTTCCCAATTATCCCAGCAAGAGCAATAATAAGCGAGAGTTTTTCTCAATGGTTGGAAGATTTAACTTTTCCAAAAAGTTGGATTTGTTTATTGATATAATAAACTACGCAGCAGAAAAGGACGAAACATTTAAATTCCAGATAGTAACCTCCTCAAGTATAGGGAAATACCTGAGCCAATTTACGTCTGGCGGAAAGTTAATAACGCAATTAGTAAAAAAAAAATATCTAAGCGATGACGAGATTGGCTGTAGTATAGTAGAGAGCATCGCAATATTGTCATTGCAGCCAATGGTTACACAAAGTGGGGTGGTGCCGTTTGCTTTCATGAATTCGACACCCGTGATAGTTCGTTCAGACCCTGGCTTTACTCAATTTGTCCGACATAAATACAATGGATGGTTATTGCCCGATGATTTTTCCCTTGAGAATGTGATAGAAGCAATGAAGTTTATTAGAAATAATTTTGACAGCTTATCGGCAAATGCAAGACAAACCTATTTTGATTTATTTGCTGAGGAAAACTGGGAAAAATACTATACTTGGTTACTTGAGTCTCTTTCAAGAATGTGATTTTGATATTTATCTTTGCAATAATAATACAATCTGTTGACAAAAGTAAGGAGTGTCACGGTAGGCAAAAGCAAGATCATGCTATCGATAATAATCGTAAATTACAACGCTAAAAAACTTCTGCAACAATGCCTTGGCTCGGTGTACGCAGAAACAAACCAAATACCTTACGATATCTGGGTTGTAGATAACAACTCAAATGATGACAGTGCGGCTATGGTAGAAAAGGGTTTTCCTGAAGTTAAATTGATTAGGAATAAGGAAAATTGCGGCTTTGCTAAAGCCAATAATATGGCTATGTCAAGGCTTAAGTCTAGTTATGTTTTGTTGTTAAATCCGGACACTATCATCTGCGACAATGCTATTGAAAAAACAGTCCGTTTTATGGATGGAAACCCTGAAGTGGGCATAACCGGCTGCCGTGTTTTGAATGAGGATGGGACATTGCAGCTTGCTTGTCGTAGAAGTATCCCAACACCGAGCGTTGCCTTTTTCCGCCTGACAGGGTTAAGCAGATTATTTCCAAATAGTAAAACGATGGCAAAATATAATCTGACATACCTCGATATAGATAAAACTCACGAAGTAGATGCTGTTTCAGGTGCGTTTTTAATGATTCGAGGAGAAGTTGTTGATAAAATTGGTATGCTCGATGAAAGGTTTTTTATGTATGGCGAAGAATTGGACTGGTGCCTCAGAACAAAGAAAGCCGGATGGACAGTAATGTACTATTCTGATGCGGATATCATTCACTATAAGGGAGAATGCAGCAAAAGCAACAGTAGAAAGGCAGCTTTTGAATTCTATCGTTCAATGTATTTATTTCACAAGAAACACTTTGCTGATAATTATAACCCTATCGTAAATGGTATTATTTGTGCTGGGATTTTTCTCAAAGCCCTTATTTCCTGGCGTAGTTTTCTCTTTTCGACTAAAGTGGGCTCTAAACGGTAATTTATCTATGCGAATAATTTTAATACTTGCGAATACCCTTCTAATAAACCTTGCTTTCCTTATATCCTTCTGGATAAGGTATGGCGTGACGTTTCCTGAGAACAATTTCCTTGCCTATAAAAATAGCTTCGTATTTCTGACTCTGATATATATGTCATCTCTTTCTTTATTTGGGATTTATAAAACAAGATTCAGGTCATCGTGGGAGTTGTTTAAAAGAATTTGCTTAGGGTTGTTCTTTGGCGTATTGCTAAGCGTAGCTTTTGTTTATGTTTTCAGGAACGCATGGGGGGCGTTTCCGACAAGTGTATTTGCTATTTCTTTTTTTGTTATTCTGCTCCTGATTTTCAAGGTCAATCAGTTTGTTTTGAAAGCTAAGAAAAAAATCAAAAAACAAGTGATAATACTTGGTGAAGGCAAAGTGGATGATATTGTTGGAAAAAAGGCAAATGTAGAAAGGAAACGAATCGACCAGATTCGTGAACTGCTGGAATATCCAAGCGTTGATGAAATAATTGTGAGTGAAAAAATTACTAATGCAGAAGACCTAAATTTATTGCTCTATCTGGGGCAAAAGTTAAGAGCTGAAATCCTATTCAGCCCTTCCGTTTACATGGGGCTTTTGTCTGAAATAATAAACGGAAATTCTTCGGTTGAGCTGCTGAGTACTTTTGTTGGTCGGCAGTCGGATTTAGATGAATACCTGATAAAGACGCTTGATATAGTAACTACCATTGGTGTTTTATTGGTTATTTGGCCTGGAATGTTTTTTCTTTCTTTACTTATCAAGCTGACTTCGCCAGGTCCTGTATTTTATACTCAGCGAAGAGTTGGCAAAGACGGCAAAATATTTACATTGTATAAATTCAGGACAATGGTAAAGGATGCAGAAAAAAAGATTGGCCCCGTATTAGCCAAACAAAACGACCCTCGTGTTACAAAAATAGGTAGAATCATGCGAAGGACACGAATGGATGAATTGCCTCAATTGTTGAATGTGCTATATGGCCAGATGTCTCTTGTAGGCCCACGACCGGAACGACCGCATTTCGTTAAAATCCACAAGGCATTGCAAGGATTAAGGCTTGCTGTCAAACCTGGTCTTACCGGTTTTGCTCAGGTGAATAATTTATATGACCTTCACCCTAAGCACAAAATTAGATATGATTTTTTATATATCCAAAGAAGGTCGCTCTGGCTAAATGTATATATCCTGCTAAAAACAATTCCAGTTTTATTTTCAAAAAAAGGCTGGTAAAATCAAAACATCTCGTAAACCATAATCCTCTTTTTCTTTTCTTTCTTATTAGCCCATACCGAGTATTTTTCTCGCCCAACCAAGCTGACCTTTAGCTTTTCATCTTCATCCTTTACCATGCTAACTACATATTTAGCATTCTTAGGCACCACTTCCTTATATATCAATCCTTTTCGCTCACCATAAAAAGTTATTCGGCTGTCTGGTGTAGCTATGACATCCACGGGGGTAGTGTTTTCTTTAAGCCATCTTGCTGCTTCAAGATAGCCTGGCTTATCCATGCGTATGGGCTTCAACAGCTTAGGCAGACAAACAACCAGCCCTATTACCAACAAAATCAAAAACCATTGCTGCCTGGTTTTCTGCGTACTCACATTATTTTTTGGATACTTTTCGCTTAGCCAACCAGCAATTACACGCAGACCGATAGGAATGTAAAAGATAGTGAAAACAACCATAGCCAGCGTGTGTCTCCTGCTGAGAAATCTGCCCGATTGCCAAGTCAGCATTACAACATTAAAAATAATAAATGCTGCGGCAAAAAATGTTTGCTCCAATGCCTTCGATTGTTTTCGGAAATAATAATAGCCGCCAATTAGTAAAGCCGGAACGAAATAGTACATCAATGTCTCGCACATATTGGTTATTAGCGTCTCATTTCCTACTAGTCGCTTTACTGATAAACCAGCTAATATGACAGGGCTGAAACTATCGTTGCCAAAGCTCAAAAATGCCGGAAGTTTCAACATCCCTTGGTCGGGAAAAACGAATCCTGTAAATCGCATATATGGAATAGCAATGATAGCAAAGCCTGCTAAAAGTAAAAATAAAGCTCCTGCCGCCTTTGTTCTTTTCAATTTTGCTTGTGGCCTGATAAGGTTAATTGACAGCCATGCGATACCAAATATGACCAATTGACATCCCTCGGATCGGACTAAATACCCTAACCCTGCAAATATTCCTGCCCAGCCAAACAGCCAGCTTTTGCGATACTGTGCACCCAATAACAAAAGCAAAAAGCCCGTTGCTAAAAACATTAGGTGCGGCCAATCGGTTAGTGCATCACTACCGAATGCAGCGGAATCCGGTAAAATACTCAATATCATGATACCCCAAAAACTATTCTTGCCGCCAACTAACAATTTCCCTATTAGGTACAAGGGGATTATGGCAAGTAGCCTACACAATAGAGTTATGCCCTGAGCGGAATATATCCATATTTGATTTGATGTGCTATCAACAAAAAAAGAGGTGAACTTATGAGCAAAAAGAATCAGAAACGGATAGCCAGGAGGGTGTACTTTTATGATTTTTATTGGGTTATTTGTTAATTGTTGAACGCGTTCGATGTAATAAACGCCATCCTTAGAGATCATTACTGTCGTGACGATTAGGTACACACCAATCACAAGAGCAATTGCCACTAAGATCGCTATATGGACAATATCCTGCTTTTTAACCAATCTTTCTTTGCTTTTATCCTCTGGCATGCAGTTACCCATGTTTTTACCTACCGAATAAGCAATATGTGTTGTCTATAGGTATCTATAACAGAACCTGCCACGCAAGCCAGGGCCGCGCCAAGGGATGTTTTCTTTAAAAAATCACGGCGATTGCCGCTACTCGATCCCATATTCCTACTCCTTAATGGGGATTTCGGTGCTGTTTGAAATTATAAACCGAACCTGCAAAAATTGTAGATGCCTCTTTGTACAATATTTGCCGCTTATATTCAAGAAGTGATATAGATTGACCGTTGAATTTATAACTCAAAATTAATACTGACATGGAGCGTACGATGAATCGCACCATTTCTTTCTTATAAAACAACCTCGCCAACGGCGATTCCACAACTAAAAACTAAAAATTAATACTACGGTTCCGGAACATCAGACATCCAATCAGGCCAGACCGGAAGTGCGTATTCCGTAGGCCAGTTACGGCTCCACTTGAGTTTCCACAACTGCTTGATAGTCCTCCTGTTGA
>SDBT01005288.1_pt1 | contig 21711 bp, 21 predicted proteins | sample 2277101 | NCBI WGS metagenome assembly SDBT01 (sample SAMN10404973, study PRJNA504765) | marine sediment metagenome | isolation source: marine sediment core GS10_PC15, 103 cmbsf | place: Arctic Ocean: Southern Knipovich Ridge | collected 2010
TCAGATGTCACTGGCAGCCAGAAACCTGCAGTTTGAAAAGGCAGCCGGATTTCGGGATGAGATTGCAGAGATAAAGCAGAATATAGAAAAATGATTATTGGTAATAAAATATATCATTATAAAAGTGTAACCTCTACCAATACTTTTGCCTGCCGTTTGGCAAAGAGAGGTAAACCGGAAGGAACGGTGCTAATTGCCGAATATCAGTCCCGGGGAATGGCCGCCGCCGGCAAGACCTGGATTTCTCCGAGAGGTAAGTCGATATTGCTTTCGATTATCTTAAGGCCCCGGGTTTTACCTGCCGAGGCCTCCAGGATTACCCGCCATGTTGCCATTGCAGTAGGCCGGGCTATAAATATAACCACCGGGCTTCAGCCGGAATTCAAATGGCCTAATGATCTTATGCTGAAGCGCAGGAAAATATGCGGAATTTTAACCCGGATGAGCACTAAGTCCGAACAGATAGAATTCGTTATCGTTGGCATAGGGGTAAATGTCAATACCGAAATTAAAAGCCTTGTTAACGGAGCCACTTCTTTAAAAATAGAGTTAGGCAAAAGCGTCAATCGCCGACGCCTGATAAAGACAATATTAAAAGAATTAGACAAAGAATATCACCAATTCAAAAAAACACTAACTTTGCAAAATGAGACGAGCTGAAAGCGTAAAGTTAAGGAGTAGAAGAATGCTATTAGCTATTGATATAGGCAATACCACAATAACATTCGGCTTATTCAGAAAAGAAAGATTAATCAGACAATGGTGGGTGCCGGCCGGTCAAATTTCGGTTAATCTATTCAGAAAAGGCATATTAAAATCAGCCCGGCTATCAGCAGTAATCATATCATCGGTAGCGCCAAAGACATTAACCGAATTAAAAAAGAAATTAATTCATTATCTGGGAATAAAACCCTTAGTCGTAGGACGGGATGTAACCATTAAGATATTAAATTTATACCATAACCCCGCACAAGTTGGTTCTGACCGTTTGGTCAATGCTGTGGCAGGTTATGAACTCTACGGAGGTCCTTTAATTATCGTTGATTTTGGCACTGCCGTTACATTTGATGTTATATCCTCTAAAGGCGCCTATCTGGGAGGTATTATAGCTCCCGGAGTTAAGATCTCCGTGGATGCCCTGTCTGAAAAAGCCGCTTTGCTACCCCGGATTAGTCTGTCCCGGCCCAAAACACTGGTGGGAAAGGAAACCAGCCAGAGCATGGCCTCCGGGATTATTTATGGATTTAGTGCCTTGTGTGACGGCATAATCCGCCGTTTAAAGAAGAAATACGGTAGTAATATCGGGGTAATAGCTACCGGTGGCCAGGCAAAGAATATCGTACCTTATTGTAAAAATATAAACAAAATCAGCTTAGACCTTACATTGCAGGGCCTGAGGTTAATTTACCAAAATTATCTCCTGGATAAAGATTCGTGATAATATGAGATAATAAGAGGATAAATAAGAAAAAAAGAGGAAAAAGGTGATATTGTTCATTTTTGGCTATATTTGACCCTTGATTTCTTTGGCCCGATGATATACTTTAGCACTTCTAGGCAAAGAGTGCTAATGACCAATAAACAACCTTATTTATGTAGGGGAGGTTTAAACCTCCCCTACATAGGTGAATAACGTTAAAGGAAAGAGGAGGAAGAAATGGCAAAACAGTTATTGTTTGACGAAGAAGCGCGGCGAGCTATTCTGGAAGGGGTAAACAAGTTAACCCAGGCAGTTAAGATTACTCTTGGTCCCAAAGGCAGAAATGTAGCCCTGGATAAAAAGTTCGGCGCTCCGACAATTACCAAAGATGGTGTAACGGTAGCCAAGGAAATTGAGCTTGATGACCCTTATGAAAATATGGGCGCTCAATTAGTTAAAGAGGTTGCGTCTAAGACAAGCGATGTGGCTGGTGATGGCACAACTACCGCCACGATACTGGCCCAGTCAATTTTTAAAGAAGGAATGAAAAATGTAACTGCCGGTGCAAATCCTATGGCAGTAAAAAGAGGCATAGAAAAGGCCGTTGATAAGGTTGTCGAATATCTGGAAAAGATAAGCAAGCCAATAAAAGATAAAAAAGAAATTACCCAGGTGGCTACCATCGCTGCCAATAATGATACGGCCATTGGTAAATTTATCGCTGATGCAATGGAAAAGGTTGGCAAAGATGGTGTAATTACAGTCGAGGAAGCAAAATCAATGACTACCCATCTGGATATAGTTGAAGGGATGCAATTCGACCAGGGATATCTTTCTCCCTATTTTGTTACCGATGTAGAGAGGCTGAAGGTCGTTTTAGAAAGTCCCTACATCCTGATACACGAGAAAAAGATTTCAGCGATGAAAGATATGATACCGTTATTGGAAAATATTGCCAAGTCCGGAAAGCCCCTTTTGATCATAGCTGAGGATATTGAAGGGGAAGCGCTGGCCACCTTAGTAGTCAATAAGTTAAGGGGAACCCTTAGTGTCGCAGCGGTAAAGGCCCCCGGATACGGAGATAGACGTAAGTCAATGATGGAGGATATAGCCGTTCTTACCGGTGGAAGTGCTATTTCCGAAGATTTGGGCGTAAAGTTGGAAAACGTAGCCCTTAAAGACCTTGGTCGCGCCAAGAGGATAACGATAGACAAGGAAAATACCATAATTATAGAAGGCGCCGGCAAGACCTCCGATATTGACGGCCGTATCAAGCAGATTAAAAAACAGGTTGAAGATACCGACTCTGATTACGATCGCGAAAAACTTCAGGAACGTCTGGCGAAATTGTCAGGTGGGGTTGCGGTAATTAATGTCGGTGCTGCTACTGAAATAGAAATGAAGGAGAAAAAGGCAAGAGTAGAGGATGCCCTCCATGCCACCCGCGCTGCGGTCGAAGAGGGAATTATCCCTGGTGGCGGAGTATGTTTTCTGCGGGCTATACCAGTCCTTGATGAACTAAAACTTAGAGGGGATGAGGCTATAGGTGTCAATATCGTTAAAAGAGCAATGGAAGAACCACTGAGGCAAATAGCTGATAATGCCGGTCTTGAAGGTTCAGTGGTTGTTCAGGAGGTCAAGAAGAATAAGCAGTTTAATTATGGCTATGATGCCCTAAAAGAGAAATATGCTGATATGATAGAATCAGGTGTTACCGATCCCAAAAAGGTAGCCAGGGCAGCCCTGCAAAATGCGTCCAGCGTAGCTGCTCTGTTGATAACTACCCAGGCATTGGTAACAGATATGCCGGAGAAGGAAAAAGCACCGATGATGCCTCCAGGTGGTGGAATGCCTCCCATGGGCGGCGGCGGAATGTATTAAAAAAATAGATTGCGAAAAAAGGAGGAAGTTGAACTATGAACCTAAAGCCATTGGGAGATAGACTAATAGTTAAGGTCTTAAAGTCGGAAGACAAGACAAAAGGCGGTATAGTATTGCCGGATAGCGCCAAGGAGAAACCCCAGCAGGCTAAAGTTATAGCTGTGGGGAGTGGCAAAGTAATCGGTGATAAGATTGTGCCTTTGGAAGTCAAGAAAGGTAATAAGATACTTTTTGGAAAATATTCCGGCGATGAGGTAAAAGTAGGCGTGGAAGAATACCTGATTATAAAAGAAAGCGATGTGTTGGCGATTATAGAATAATCCAACCAAAAGAGATTATTCGTTTTAAAATAAAAAAGGCCCTCTAAAAGAGGGCCTTTTTTATGACATTAACCTCGCTGTCCCCTCTCTTGACAAAAATACCTAAATAAGATATAGTGTCAAACAGGAGGTGAGGAAATAGATGTATAAAACGGCTGATATCCGTAATCTAATCCTGCTTTCACACTTTCATGCAGGGAAGACCTCTTTGGCAGAAGCGCTTCTTTTCAATGCCGGAGCTATTTCCCGATTGGGAAAGGTTACTACAGGCTCAACCACAACTGATTATAGCAGGGATGAAATTGAGAGAAAAATAAGTATAGATGTGAGTTTTGCTTATGCTGATTACACAGGCAAAAGGATACATCTTATTGACCCACCTGGATATGCAGATTTTATTGGTGATTTAATAGGCAGTATATGGGCGGCAGACTCAGCAGTTGTAGTTGTAGACGCGGTTAATGGGATTGAAGCCGGGACTGAAAAGATGTGGGAGATGGCTGATAAAAGGAATCTGCCGAGAATGATTTTTATTAACAAATTAGATAAAGAAAATGCGGATTTCAATAAAGTGCGGGAAGCAATAATTGATAGATTTGGCAAAAGATGTGTTCTTTTTACTTACCCCGGGGGAAAAGGTGCGTCTTTCAAGGAAGTGGTAAACTTAATAACTGCTGAAAATCTGGATTCCTTGGGTGATGAGGAGGCAGGGGCCTCCAAATTAAAGGAGACCTTGATTGAATCCATTGCTGAATCAGATGATTCTCTTTTAGAGAAATACCTGGAAGGGAATGAGTTGAGCAAGGAAGAGATTGCTCTGGCCCTGCGCAGCGCGGTGTTGAATAAAAAAATAGTACCTGTCTTTGCAGGTTCAGCTTTACAAAATATAGGAATCAAGGAACTGCTGGAGGCCATTTGTGAATATCTTCCCGGAGCTTCAGAAGAGTCTCCCAGAGAAGGCAAGGACCCGGATAGCGGAGAGACAATAGAAAAAAAGGCCGGAGAAGGCGAAAGATTTTGCGGACGGGTAATTAAGACAGTTTCTGACCCTTATGTAGGCCAGTTAACCATCTTTAAGGTTTTTTCCGGCAGACTTGAATCAAACACCGGCTTTTATAATTCTTCAACAAGGACCAGAGAAAGAATCGGCCAGCTTTATCAGTTGCAGGGAAAAGAACAAAGGCCGAAGCAGGCAGCTTCCGCTGGTGACATAGCGGCAGTATCCAAGCTTAAAAATACCCGAATGGGCGATACGCTCTGCGATGAAAAATCAAAGATTGTTTTTGCTCCTTTTCGCTTTCCGGAGGCGGCTATCTCCAGGGCGATAAAACCCAAGTCCCGCGGAGACGAGGGCAAGATCTCCGACGCCCTTCACAAATTGACCAGCGAAGACCCCACTTTTGTCCTTTCAAGAGATATTCAGACAAGCGAACAGATTATCTCAGGCTTGGGAAATTTACAGATTGAGGTAATGGTGACACGCCTCAAAAATAGATTCCATGTAGAAATAGATTTAGGCACGCCGAAAGTGGCCTATAAAGAAACTGTCCTCGCCAATGCTGATGCCAAATATCGTCACAAAAAACAAAGCGGCGGTGCCGGTCAATTTGCCGAGGTCTGGTTGCGTATTGAGCCATTGGAGCGGGGAAAGGGATTTGAATTTGTTAATAAGGTAGTTGGCGGGGCCATTCCAGCGGCGTTTGTGGTCAGTTGCGAGAAAGGAATAAGGTCGGCTATAACACAGGGGGTACTGGCTGGATGTCCCATAGTGGATGTTCGAGCAATTGTCTATGATGGGAAAACCCATCCGGTAGATTCCAAAGACATTGCCTTTCAAATAGCTGCCCGGGAGGCATTCAAACAGGCCCTCGTAAAGGCGAAACCGGTTATTTTAGAACCAATTATGGAACTTGAAATATCTGTTCCTTCCGAGTATATGGGTGATATTACCGGCAATCTGAACAGCCGGCGGGGAAGGGTCTTGGGTATGGAGGTTTCCAGCGACACCTCCCAGACAGTCAGGGCTCATGTCCCACTTGCCGAGACGTTCAAGTATGCCAGTGAACTCAAGTCGATGACCCATGGCAGGGGTACTTACACTATGAAATTTTCTCATTATATACAGGCGCCGGCAAAGGTTCAGGAAAACATAGTTGCCAAATTTAAAGAGGAAAGGGAAGAGAAGGAAAAATAAAGAAGGACCAATATGTCAGGACATTCAAAGTGGGCAGGCATAAAGCATAAAAAGGCAATACTTGACGCTAAGCGGGGAAAATTATTTTCCAAATTAATTAAAGAAATTACCGTAGCAGCTCGACAGGGAGGCGGTAAGGCTGGGGCTAATCCCCGATTGAGGTTGGCTGTCAGCACAGCCAAGGCCGCTAATATGCCCGGTGAAAATATAGAACGGGCCATCAAAAAGGGTACTGGAGAATTACCCGGTGTTTCCTATGAAGAAATAATTTACGAAGGATATGGTCCCGGTGGAGTGGCAATTTTGCTGGAGTGCCTTACCGATAATAGAAACAGGACTACTGCTGAAATTAGAAATATCTTTTCATCAAGAGGGGGTAACCTGGCCGGCGCAGGTTCGGTCAGGTGGCTTTTTGAAAAAAAGGGACTAATAATTATTGATAAGGATGGCGTGGAAGAAGACCAGCTTACGACAATAGTATTAGAGGCCGGGGCCGAAGATTTGCGGATTGAAGGAAAGACCTATGAAGTTATCACCAAACCATCCAAACTGGAAGAGGCAAAAAAAATCCTTTCGCAAAAGGGGATTAAATATTCGGTAGCTGAATTAATTATGGACCCCAAAAACACGGTTAAGTTAAGCGGGGCTCCGGCAAGACAGATTTTAAGCCTGGTTGAAAATCTGGAGGACCAGGATGATGCCCAGCATGTCTATGCCAACTTTGATATTCCCGACCAGATAATGGATGAGATTGGAGGAGCATAAAATGAATAAAGAGATAATAATCGCCAAGATAAAAAGGCAGCAGGCCGAAATACAAGAGATGATTGCCCAGTTAAAAGAAGACCGGCGGAACACAAAAATAGTTGAAACATTAAAAAAACGATGCAAAGAGACAAAATATCTGGTAGAAACTCTTCAGGAAAAAAGTTTTTTCCCAAAAGGGGTAGAAGAGCTTGACGTTGAACCGCAGTTGAAAAAGATTGAAAGGAAAGTAGGCAGGGTCCGGCTCGGCGTTAAAAAAATGAAAGAACTGGACAAGAAGAAGAGAAAAATAGAAGAGGAGATGGACAGATAAGAATCTTAGGAATAGATCCTGGAACCTATTGCACCGGTTTCGGGTTTATCGAAGTAAATAAATCGGTCTTAAAACCCGTTGGTTACGGTGTGATAACCGTTTCAAGAAATTTAGTTTTTTCAAAACGGTTGAAGCAGATTTTTGATGAAATCTGCAAAATAATTGAGAGATATTCTCCCGATGTTATCGCCTTAGAGGACATATTTTTTGGAAAAAATTTCTCCTCAGCGGTAAAGATAGGGGAAGTTCGGGGAATAGCCATCTTGGCGGCAACAAACCATAGTATAGATGTATTTGAATATTCCCCGGCAGTTGTGAAAAAGTCTATAATCGGATACGGTATGGCAGCTAAATCCCAGATTCAAAAGATGGTAAGTAATCTCTTAAATCTCAAAGAGCTGCCGGCCAAAGATGCATCTGATGCCCTGGCTGTAGCCATCTGCCACAGTCATACCTTGAAGAGTCGCGTCATTGTAAGGTCAATCCCAAAATAACTTATGAAAAGAGCTAAAAAAAATATGAAAAAACGAAAATCATTACAAGATAAGGCAATGCTTGCTCTGAAAGAGGCCGTGAAAGAAGTAGTAGAACGCCACAGGAAGTCCGGACGACCTCTTGCTGTCTGGGAAAAAGGTAAAGTTAAACAAGTTTTTGTAAAATAAATGCAGTTGCCCAACTTATTGAGCAAATGAGAATATTTATATGATAGCCTACTTAAACGGGAAATTGGTCGACAAGGCCCCTACAGAGGCAACTATTGATGTGGGAGGGGTGGGCTATAAGGTCAATATTCCCTTATCTACCTTTGATAGACTGGGCAAAAAGGACAGTTCGGTCAAGATCCTTACCTATCTTTATGTCCGGGAGGACGTTCAGCGGCTATACGGATTTGCAAGCACTGAAGAAAAAAATCTGTTTAAACTACTCATATCTGTATCAGGCATTGGTCCTAAACTGGCTTTGACAGTTTTGTCCAGCCTTTCAAGCAGGGAGTTAAAATCGGCTATACTGAACGAAAAGACCGGGATTTTGACATCCATTTCCGGTGTTGGTAATAAGGTTGCCGGAAGAATAATAATAGAGTTGCGGGAAAAAATGGCAATTGCGCCTTTGTCTGAAATTGAACTTGCCGGCGTATCGAGGTCTGATTCCTTGATAAATGATGCGGTGCTTGCCCTGGTTTCTCTCGGTTATAAGCAGTCAACTGCCCGGGAAACAATTAGAAAAACAGTCCAGCGGTTAAAAGGAGACATAACCCTGGAAGAACTTACCAGAGAAGCGCTGCGGGTTGCTTGATTGGTTGGCGGATTGACCGGTTGACTAAGCGGATATTGAAAAGAGTTATGGTCGAAAAAGAAATAAATTCAGATAAACAAATAAATATTGTCAGTGAAAGCTTGACCGATGACGATCTCAGGTATGAACAAACCCTGCGGCCGGTCAGGTTTAAAGATTTTATTGGACAGGACAAAATCAAAAGCAGTTTAAAAATTTTTATTCAGGCGGCCAGAAAACGAAATGAATCATTAGAGCATGTGCTTTTCTTTGGGCCGCCGGGCCTGGGCAAAACGACCCTTTCCTATATCCTGGCCAGAGAAATGGGGGCTAACATCAAAACCTCTTCCGGCCCGATCCTGGAGCGCCCCGGTGATTTGGCTGGATTATTAACTAACCTGGAGGAAGGAGATGTCCTGTTTATTGATGAAATTCATCGGTTAAGCCATCAGGTTGAAGAATACCTTTATTCGGCAATGGAGGAGTATTGCCTGGATCTTATTATTGATAAAGGGCCTCATGCCCGTTCGGTAAAATTGAACCTGCCGCATTTCACTCTAATCGGGGCCACTACCCGCAGCGGCCTTTTAACATCTCCTTTGAGGGCCCGTTTTGGAGTTGTTAGCCGGTTGGGATATTATTCTGTGCAGGATATTCATAAAATTATAGTAAGATCCAGCCGGATTTTAAATATTGAGTTAGATGAACAAGGTTCCCTTGAAATTGCCGCCCGCTCCCGCGGAACACCGCGAATAGCCAATCGTCTGCTGAGAAGAATTCGTGACTTTGCCCAGGTCAAGGCTGATAATAAGATTACTAAAGAGGTGGCTATCCAGGGATTAAATATGCTGGAAATAGACGATGCCGGACTGGATGAAATGGACAGAAAAATAGTTGAAAGTATTATCCGGCAATTTAGCGGTGGACCGGTAGGATTGAATAATCTGGCAGTATCTACTGGAGAAGGGGCTGAGACCATAGAAGAAATATACGAGCCATATCTTATCCAACTGGGATTTTTAAAAAGGACGTCTAGCGGCCGCGTAGCTACAAAGCTTGCCTACGAGCATTTTAACCTGCCTCATAACGATGCTTCCCAGCGCAAGTTATGGTGAAACATCGACCGGTTTATGGCACCTCACAACCAACTTGATAATATTATGGAATTTAATTTACTTGGAAAAATTTTAATAATATTTGGTCTAATTATGATAGCCGTCGGGATATTATTTATCTTCGGTGGCAAAATCAGTTGGTTTGGTAAACTCCCCGGAGATATCTGCCTTCAGAAAAAGAATTTCACTTTTTATTTTCCAATCACCACCTGTATCCTGCTGAGCATTATTATTAGCTCTATTATCTGGCGGTTAGGAAGGAAATGATTAAAAGGTCTGCAATTTTAGCGCTATTAATCTATGGACTATCGACTGTGGCCTGCCGAGGATCTCTTTATGCGATGGGCTCTCTTCCTCCTCACCAGCCAAGATATATCCGGGTAGCAGTAATCCGCAACGCGCCGTCTTTAGTATTGGCCCTGCGCAGCCCCTTTCAGGTGAAGACCATACATACCGATGAACTACTGCTGGAAGGAAAGCGATTGAAGAGGGCCCGGGTGAGCCCGGTTACTAATGGTATAAAAATTGATAAAACGGTCTTTAGAATTTACGGGTTAAAGGTTGAAGCCAAAAAAGAAGGAAGGATCTATTTAAATAATCAAAGATTCCGCGGCAATATAGAAATTATCAAAAATCCTGGCCAGGACCTCCTGGTGGTAAATGAGATTGATGTTGAAGAGTATCTCTACGGGGTATTAAGAACTGAGATGCCTTACTATTGGCCTTTAGAGGCGTTAAAGGCCCAGGCAGTCTGCGCAAGGACATTTGCCCTTTATCAGAATTCAATCAACAGCAAAAATGATTATGATTTGACCAATGATGTCTATTCCCAGGTTTATGGAGGAAAATCCAGCGAGAAGTTTCGGACCAACCGGGCTGTTAACAAAACCTTCGGAGAGGTCTTAACCTATCAGGGCAAGATTTTCCCGACCTATTTTCATTCTACCTGTGGAGGGCATACTGAAAATGTTAGCCGGGTGTGGGGAGGCAATCTGCCCCCCTTAAAGGGGGTAAAAGACCCTTTCTGCAAGCGCTCCTCGCATTATCGCTGGAAAAATACAATAGGACTGAGTGAAATTCAAGATAAATTATCCGCTGCCGGCTATAAGGTCGGGAAGATTTCCGCTATAATTACCGACCAGAGAAATGCCTCGGGCCGCGTCCAGGAAGTTACAATTAAAAGCACAAAAGGCACAATTGAAATCCCGGCAAATAAATTTCGTCATCTGGTTGGTGTAAATCTGCTAAAAAGCACCAACTTTACCGCTGAAATAATTCCGCCAAAGGTGAAATTCTCCGGCCTTGGCTGGGGCCATGGTGTAGGCCTGTGTCAGTGGGGGGCCTATTTTATGGCCCGCAAGGGTCACAATTATAAACAGATTTTAGAATATTATTATCCCGGCTCAAAAATCGAAAATATTTATTCTGACAAAGACGCGGATTAATGCGGTTATCGGTTAACGAGTTAACGGATTGGCTAAATTTTTCCGCCCGTCATTGCGAGGAGACCGCCAATCTCGCCACCGAAGGTGGCGGATGGCGAGACGACGAAGCAATCTCAAAAACAAAGATTGCTTCGGTCACCCCTTCGGGGTTTCCTCGCAATGACGAGTAGAACCGGCCAACTCGCTAACCCGCTAACCAATTATATATGAAACTATCAGATTTTAATTTTGATTTGCCGAAAGAACTGATCGCTCAGTATCCTTCAGAAAGACGCGGGGATTCCCGCTTGTTGGTTATCAGAAGAAATAGAAAAGAGATTTTGCATTCTTATTTTAGAAACCTTTCTGATTATTTAGACCCTGATGATTTGCTTATCTTGAATAATACCCGCGTAATTCCTGCCCGGCTGATCGGGAAAAAGGAGCTAACTGGAGGGAAAGTAGAGGTCCTTTTAACTGAAAAGATAAATAATAATTGTTGGCGCAGTCTGATTAAACCGAATTCCCGGGTAAAGACATCCACCACGATTAATTTTAATAAGAAAATAAAAGCGGTCGTTATAGGTTCTGACGATGGTGGACAGAGAATAATTAAATTTAATTCAGTTAATGGCACGCTACAAAAAGAATTGCAAAAAATAGGAATGATTCCTCTGCCTCCATATATAAAGAGAACCCCCCAGCGTATCGATAGATACAGATATCAGACAATATACGCCTCTAAATATGGTGCGATTGCCGCGCCTACTGCCGGACTGCATTTCACTAAAGAAACCTTTGTGGATTTAAAGAAAAAGGGTATTCTGAAGGCCTATATCACTTTACATGTCAATTATGCTACCTTCCGGCCCGTTCGAAAAGAAGATATATCAGAACACCGGATGGGCCGGGAGTCTTTTGAAATTTCCCCGAGGACGATTCAGGCAATAAATAAAGTCAGAAAGACAGGAAACCGCCTCGTTGCAGTCGGAACGACTTCCTGTCGCAGCCTGGAAACCATCGCAGGTAATCTTAAACCGGTAAAAAGAGATACTAACCTGTTTATTTACCATCCTTATAAGTTTAAGCTTATCAATGCGTTATTGACTAATTTTCATCTTCCTCAGACGACACTGCTGATGCTGGTAAGCGTGTTTTGCGGGCATCGATTACTTATGAAGGCCTATCAGGAGGCCATAGACAGAAAATACCGCTTTTTCAGTTATGGCGACGCAATGCTGATAATATAAACGATGAATTTTAAAATAATATCCAGAGAGAAGAATTCGAATGCCCGGGTGGGTAGATTAGTTACTGCCCACGGAAGGGTTGATACGCCTGCCTTTATGCCGGTAGGAACGCAGGCAACGGTAAAGACATTAACCCCCAGAACATTAAAAAAAGAGATATCGGCCGGGATAATTTTATCTAATGCCTACCACCTTTTTATAAGGCCGGGTATAGCAATAATAAAAAAAGGGGGAGGCCTGCATAAATTTATGTCCTGGGACGGGCCGATATTGACGGACAGCGGGGGCTATCAGATTTTCAGCCTGGCTACTTTTCAGAAAATAGAGGAGGCTGGTGTAGCATTTTCTTCCCATTTTGATGGCCGGAAATTATTCCTGAGTCCCGAGGATGTTATAAAAATACAATTTGACCTGGGCAGTGATATAATGATGGTCCTGGATGAATGCTTACCTTATCCCACCGAACGCAGCAACGTAACCAGGAGTATAGAATTAACCGCCAGATGGGCTCACCGCTCAAAACAGGAGTTTAATCTGCTAAAAAGGGACAATTCCCGTCTGTTATTTGGCATAGTTCAGGGCAGTATGTATCCGGATTTAAGAAGGCAATCGGCCGAAAAAACAATTGAGATTGGTTTTGACGGTTACGCAATCGGCGGATTAAGCGTAGGTGAGGGAGGTGCATTAAGGAATGATATAATCGGTTCACTCCAGAAGGTCTTGCCGAAAGATATGGTCAGGTATCTTATGGGCGTTGGAGACCTTCCCGGCATACTTGAAGCGGTATCGCTGGGAATAGATTTATTTGATTGCACACTCCCCACAAGATTGGGAAGAAATGGCACAGCTTTTACTTCCCGGGGAAGACTGGTAGTCAGAAACGCGCAATTTAAGGATGATACAACCCAACTTGATCAGTCCTGTCGTTGCTATACCTGTTCAAATTTCAGCAGGTCTTACCTGAGGCACCTTTTTAATACTGAAGAAATCCTCGGGCCGGCGTTATTGTCTTTACATAATGTCTATTTTTATGTAAAATTTATGAAGGATATAAGAGAGGCAATAAAACAGAAAGCTTTTGAGCGGTTTAAAAAAGAATTTAACAATAACTATAACCAGAAGGAGGAAAACTAATGCCAGCTGCAACACCTAATCCAATTTTATCTTTTGTTCCAATTATTTTAATCTTTGTCATTTTCTATTTTCTGCTGATTCGCCCTCAGCAGAAAAAACAAAAACAGCATCTTGAGCTGATCTCAAAATTAAAAAAAGGCGACCATGTAGTAAGCACCGGCGGCATCTGCGGGATAATCGGCACGGTCAAAGATAGTACAGTATTGCTAAAGGTTGATGAAAATGTAAAGATAGAAATTCAGAAGAATTGTATAACTTATGTCAAGAAGACATAATAGCGCTGATTAAATGGTTAGCGAGTTAGCGGATTAAGCTATTAACCGAGGGACCGGCTAACTGCTTTTATTCGTACTGTTCAGCAATAAGAGAGGATATATGACTAAAAATCTAAAGTGGAAGGTTATTCTGATAGTCGCAGTTATCGCCCTGGCCATTCAGCTGGCCTATCCGCCGCGTGAAAAAATCGATTTAGGTCTGGACCTGCAGGGAGGTATGCATCTGGTTTTGGAGGTGGATACTTCGGACCTGCCTGATACGGCTAAAAAAGATGCCGTGGACAGGGCCTTAGAAATCATCAGAAACAGAATAGACGAGTTTGGCGTCCGCGAACCAACCATCCAAAGGCAGGGAAATTACCAGATTATCGTTCAACTGCCGGGGATAACCGAACGTGAACGGGCAATCAATTTAATAGGAAAGACCGCCCTGTTGGAATTCAAACTGGTCTCCGACGACCTTCAGCAGCTGAACGAGGCCTTAGCTGGCAATATTCCGGCCGGGTATGAACTGAAATATCTGGAGGAGAAACCACTTTTAGTGCAAGAAGGGTCTTCACTTACCGGAGACAGCCTGGTAGATGCCGAAGTCAAATTTGACCAGTCAGGTTTTAATCAACCGATGGTTGGTTTTCGGTTAGATAAAAAGGGCGGCCGAAAATTCGCCCGGCTTAGTGAAGAAAATGTTGGCCGGCGGCTGGCTATTACGCTCGATGGAGTAATCCAATCCGCACCGGTAATAAAGGAGAAAATACCCTCAGGTGAGGGAATAATCAGTGGCAGCTTTAACCACGATGAAGCCCACGACCTGGCAATAGCGCTCAGGGCTGGAGCACTGCCGGCGCCAATAGAGATTGTTGAAGAAAGAACGGTAGGGCCAAGTTTGGGCAGGGACTCCATTGAGAAGGGCATAAGGGCGGTAATCTACGGCGGAATAGTTGTAATCCTGTTTATGGGTATTTATTATCTTCTGGCGGGATTAATAGCGAACTTCGCTATTTGTCTTAATCTAGTCATTATTCTCGGCGCCTTATCATATTTTAATGCCGCTTTGACCCTGCCCGGAATTGCCGGTATTGTTCTGACTATCGGTATGTCGGTTGACGCTAATGTATTGATCTTTGAACGAATCAGGGAAGAGATGGACATGGGCAAGACCCTGCGTTTTGCGATAGCCAAAGGTTTCAAGCGGGCATTTCTCACCATATTAGACGCGAACCTGACTACTTTATTAACCGCCCTTATCCTTTTTCGGTTCGGCACTGGTCCGCTGCGCGGTTTTGCGGTTACCTTATCTATCGGTATATTAGCCAGCATGTTTACTGCTTTATTTGTCAGCCACGTAATCTTTGATATTCTTACCCTGAACAGGAAATTTACCCGTCTGAAAATGTTGCGTTTTATCGGCAAAACCAATATTGATTTTATCGGCAAAAGGAAAATTGCCTATTTTATTTCACTGGTAGTTATTGTTTGCGGACTGGTTGCTTTTGTCTGCAGAGGGGAAAAGAATTTCGGTATTGATTTTCAGGGTGGAACACTCCAGCAATTTCGTTTTCAGAGCGCGGTATCTGTTGATGAGATCCGCACCAGCTTGAAGGAAATAGGCCTGGCTGATTCGCAAATCCAGAGTTTCGGAAATAATAAAGATGTTCTCATCCGGACAGGCCAGCAAGACGCGGAAGGCATAAATCAGAAGTTTAAACAGGTGTTTAAGGATAATCCATTCGAGTTATTAAGGATGGAAAAGGTCGGCCCATCTATCGGCAGACAGTTAAAAAACAAGGCCATCGGGGCCATCCTTGTGGCTCTTTTAGGAATATGTATTTATATTACTGTTCGGTTCAAATTTAATTTTGCTGTTTCGGCGATTATTGCCCTTTTTCATGATGTTCTGATTACCATTGGTGTATTAGCTTTAACCGGAAGGGAAATTTCCTTGCCGATAATCGCTGCCTTATTAACTATTGTCGGCTATTCGTTGAATGATACCATTGTAGTCTTTGACAGAATAAGGGAAGATTTGAAACTGATGCGAAAAGCAGATTACAAGACAGTCATCAACACCAGCATCAATCAAACCCTTTCCCGGACATTACTTACTTCATTGACTACATTTTTAGTGGTTGTTTCTCTCTATATCTTCGGAGGAGAGGTTATAAACAACTTTGCCTTTGCGCTGCTGATAGGAATAATAGTTGGAACATACTCTTCCATTTTTGTCGCCAGCCCGCTTTTGTTATTGTGGACGAAAAAGAAAAGATAAAAAACACGAATGCAAACGAATTAAATGGTTAGCCGGTTAATCAGTGCTATTCAAGATGACAAAAAACTGGAAAATAAAAGAACCCGATTTAGAGCTGCAGAAAAGACTAACCTCCGAGCTGAAAATTTCTCCGATTATCAGCCAACTTTTGATAAACCGGGGGTTGCGCTCTCCACAAGAAATCGAGGATTTTTTAAATACTAACCTGACTGCCCTGCATAACCCTTTTCTATTAAAGGACATGGAACCCGCAATCCGCCGAATCAAAAATGCCATTTCCACTCAGGAAAGGATTATGATTTACGGCGATTACGATGTGGATGGAGTTACCAGTGTAGCAGTTATGCTGAAGGTATTTACCAAACTGGGTGCTCTCCAGGTGCTCTACCATATACCCAACAAACTCAAAGAAGGTTACAGCTTGAATAAGGCAGCTATTGACGAAGCGCATCAGAAAAAGGTAACACTATTGATTACCGTGGATTGCGGCATCGGCAATATTGAAGAAGTAAAATATGCTGCCGGTTTAGGGATTGATACCATAATCATAGACCACCACCAGCCAATTGATAATTCAATACCCGAGGCAGTGGCAGTCATTAATCCCAAAAGATTTGACTGCCCCTACCCCTATAAATACCTTGCCGGAGTGGGCCTGGTATTCAAGTTAATTCAGGCATTGATTGGACAAAAAGAGGCCCTTTCCTACCTGGACCTGATTACCCTTGGCACAATAGCCGACCTCGCTCCATTGACCGGGGAAAATAGAATCATTGTTAAAAATGGCCTGTCCCGGATTACCAATAGCCGCTTGCCCGGCATAAAAGCCCTGATTGAAATAAGTAATTTGGCTGGCAGGGATATAACTGTCCGGAATGTCGGATATGCTTTAGGCCCGCGTCTTAATGCTGCTGGTCGGCTTGGTTCGGCAGAATCGTCGCTAAGACTGCTCCTGACCTCAGAGGACGAAGAGGCCAGGACCCAGGCCGAAGTTATTAACCGGAAGAATAAGGAACGGCAGAAAATCGGAAGCAGGATGTTTAAAGAAACTATCGCCAGGATAGAAGAAGGCAAGGAAATAAACTTCAAATTCCATAAGGTTATAATTCTCTGGGATGAAAACTGGCATTCGGGGATAAATGGAATTATTGCCTCCCGGGTTGCGGAAAGGTACTGCCGCCCAGCAATCATAATTTCTACTAAAGATGGAATTGGCCGGGGTTCGGGAAGGTCAGTAAAGAATTTCCACCTGCTTAATGCCATAAAAAAATGCGGGCAGTTTTTAGAAAAGTTTGGTGGACACAAATATGCAATAGGCCTGACAATCTCTGAGCGCAATTTGAGCGACTTCCGGGAAATGGCCAATCTTGTGATTTCCGAACAACTTTCCGCAGAAGAGCTAATGCCTGAAATAGATGTTGATATGGAGTTGCCTCTGGAAAAGATTTCCGGGCATCTATTGGAGGAGATAGAAAATCTTCGGCCATTTGGATTTGATAACCCGCAACCGGTTTTCCTGTCCAGAAAGCTGACCTTAAAGAGAAAACCGGAAATTGTCGGAGAACGCCACCTGAAGATGTGGGTTAGTGACGGGGATGTTACCTATCCGGCCATCTGGTATGGAAGTGCTGAATTTTTCTCATCAGACTGGATGGCAAAAGAAGTTTCTCTTGTCTATTCACCCGTTCTGAACAATTGGCAGGGAAAAGAAGAGATTCAGTTGGAAGTTAGGGATGTGAAGTTAAGGTAAGGGGCAAGAATTATTTTGCTTTTGTAATTTTATCGGCTTTGATGCAACGGGTGCAAACCGTAATAGTCTGGGGGGTGCCTTTGATAACGACTTTTACCCTTTGGAGATTCGGAAGAAACCGCCGTTTGGTTACGCCGGTAATTTTTCTTCCAGCACCTCCTTTTTTTTTGGCCTTTCCTCGCCGGCTAATCGAATTGCCAGTCCTTGGTTTTTTTCCGCAAATAGCGCAAATTCTTGACATAAACAACTCCTTAAAGTAATAAACAGCGTAAGAAAGGATATCATAACCTAGCCTATTATGCAAGCGAAAACTTCTCCCTTGGAATCTTCGGCCCGTTTTATTAAAGGCGTTGGCCCCAATCGGCTGAAAATACTTAACCGACTGGGTGTATTTACTGTCTCAGATCTCATCCATTATTTTCCCCGGCGCCATGAAGACCGTAGCCAGATAAGACCGATATCCCAGGTTAAAGCGGGAGATTTAGGAACCATCAAGGGTGAGGTCCTTACCCTGGGTACCCATCAGACTAAAAAGAAACTATCCATCTTCGAACTGGCCATCGGGGACAACACCGGAATTATCTATGCGACCTGGTTCAACCAGCCCTATATGAAAAAACGCTTCAAAAGAGGAGACCGGGTGATCCTGAGCGGTAAAGTCGAATATTATAAAAAGCTGCAATTGATGGTCACCGATTATGAAGTAATAACTTCGGTTGGAGACGAGACAGTCCACACCGGCAGGATTGTCCCGATTTACCCTCTCACCCAGGACCTGAATCAGCGGGCTATCCGAACGATTATAAAAAATGGCCTGGACAAATATTCCAGACATATAATAGATACATTGCCGATCCCGCTGCGAAAGAGCTATAATCTGCCTGATTTAAGGAGTTCACTCCGGAATATTCATTTTCCCTTAAATTTCGATTGCAAGGAAAAATCAAGGGAACGATTAGTCTTTGAAGAGTTTTTTTTACTGCAAATGGCTCTGGCCCTTCGTAAATTTCAGAGAAAAGATACGCTGAGTGGCATACAGCACCAGATAAACTCTGACTCCATTGCCGATTTCGAAAGATTACTGCCGTATGAGTTGACTGCTGCCCAGAAAAAGGTTATCAGCCAGGTGCGGGCAGACATGCAGAGCCCTAAACCAATGAACAGGCTTATCCAGGGAGATGTCGGCAGTGGGAAGACAGCAGTGGCCATCTATGCCTTGCTCCTCACTATCCAGAACGGCTATCAGGGGGTAATAATGGTCCCCACCGAAGTGCTGGCAGAGCAGCATTACATTAATTTCAACGAATTGCTCTTAGGTTTAAATATCAATATTGTTCTCCTGATTAATGGATTAAGCCCTGCCACACGCCGCAAAACCCTGGCTGAAATAGCCGATGGCGAGGCAAACATCATTATCGGCACCCACGCCCTTATCCAGGAAAAGGTTGAATATAAGAATCCCGGCCTGGTCATTATTGACGAGCAGCATAAATTTGGGGTAAATCAGCGCGCCCTCCTCAAGCAAAAGGGTTCAGTCCCTGACTGTCTGATTATGACCGCCACACCTATTCCCAGGACACTGGCCTTAACCCTCTACGGAGACCTGGATATATCGGTAATAGACGAACTACCTAAAGGCAGAAAGGCGGTGGCTACCTACTGGATCTCCGGTCGCCAGAAAAATCAGGCCTATGAGTTTATTAGGGAACAGGTTAAAAAGAAAAGGCAGGCCTATATAGTTTATCCCCTGGTGGAAAAATCAGAAAAACTGGCAGTAGCTTCGGCTATTGAAAATAAAATGCGCCTGCAGAACGAGATATTCAAAGACTTTAAGGTAGGTCTGATTCACGGCCGGATGAGCGCCAAAGAAAAAGAACATGTTTTTATCGACTTCAAGGCTAGAAAAATAGATATTTTAGCTTCTACGACCGTTATAGAAGTGGGGATTGATATCCCCGATGCCTCTGTTATGCTGATTGAGAATGCTGAACGCTTTGGCCTGGCCCAACTCCATCAATTAAGAGGCAGGGTTGGCCGCAGCCAAATAACTTCTTACTGCATACTTTCCTCAGACACTCAAAGCCCTGAGGCATCCAGGCGGTTAAAAACAATGACTGCCACTACCGACGGTTTCGAAATTGCCGAATCGGATTTAGAAATACGTGGCCCGGGCGAATTTTTCGGAACCAGGCAGCACGGTCTTCCGGAGTTAAAAATTGCCAACCTGGCAAAGGATATAGGTCTGCTTGAATCCAGCCGGGAAGAAGCCTTCAAGTTAGTAACACAAGATCCTACATTATCTAAACCGGAAAACAGGGTTTTAAAGGACAGCCTGATAAAAAAATTTAAACATGCGGATAATTGGCGGTACAGCTAAAAACAGAAAGATAAAAGTCCCCCGGATTCACGGCACCAGGCCTACTCTGGATAACGTGAAAGAGGCCTTGTTTAATATACTCGGTGAATTCATACTGGACAAGACCATTCTGGACCTCTATGCAGGCAGTGGGAGTTTAGGTATTGAGGCCTTGAGTCGCGGAGCAAAGAGCATCACGCTTGTAGATACTAACCCTAAATGCATTTCTGTTATGCAGGACAATCTGAAAAATCTTGGTTTTTCAAAACAGGCCGTTATCCTGAACCTTAAGGCCAGTCACGCGATTGAGCTTTTCAGCAGCACTAAAGAAAGATTTGATTTGGTAATTTTGGATCCTCCTTACGGAATGGCAAAAAAATCCTTGAATATGATGGCTAAATCTGATATATTAACAAGTCATTCTTTTGTCGTTGTTGAGCATTTCAAAAAAGAGATACTGCCTGAAAAGGACCATGATTTAACTCACAAAAAGACAAGCCGTTACGGCGATACCTGTTTATCGCTTTATACACTCACACCTTAGTATGGACTCAGGACCTTTATTCAGCCGCTAAGTAACGAGCAAGGCAGGACGCAATAGGAGATAGGCATGAAAAAAGCAATCTATCCGGGTACCTTTGACCCGGTAACCTATGGCCACATTGACCTGATAAAAAGGGCATTAGAAATCTTCGATGGTTTAATAGTGGCTGTAACCAGCAATCCCCGTAAAAAGACCTTATTTTCTAAAGAAGAAAGGGTCCAGATGCTGAAAAAGGCCACTGCGGGATTAGAGGGAGTTATTGTTGATGAGTTTAGCGGGTTGGTGACCAATTATGCCAAGAAGAAAAAGGTTGATGTAATCCTCCGGGGTATCCGGGCATTTTCGGATTTTGAATATGAATTTCAGATGGCTTTAACTAATAGAAAATTAATGCCTGATATAGAAACTATGTTTTTGATGCCCAGCCAGGAATATTCTTATTTTTCATCAAGCTTAATTAAAGAGGCAGCCAGTCTGGGCGGCGATGTCAGTTCCTTTGTACCTGATTTCGTTGCGCGGGAATTAAAAAAACGCCTGAATACACAATGACAGCTCAATTAACGAAAATTCATTCTGAACTTAAATATTTTTTTGAACCGAAGTCAATAGCGGTAATCGGCGCATCCCATCATCCGGAAAAGGTCGGTTATGGCGTTATTAAAAACCTGCTTTCGGGAGGGGTATTTTCCCTGCCGCATCTGAAGGGTTTTCGCGGCAAGATATTCGCGGTCAATCCAAAAGTAAAAGAAATCCTGGGGCTGAAGTCCTATGCAAAGATTACTGATATACCTGCAGCAATTGACCTGGCGATAATATGCATTCCAGCCAAATTGGTTCCTCAGGCAGTAAAGGAGTGTGTTGAAAAAAAGGTCAAGGGAATTACCATTATTTCAGCAGGTTTTGCAGAACTTGGTAAAACCGGCAAAAAACTCCAGGAGCAGTTCCTGGCAATATCTAAACCTGCCGGTATCAGAATTATCGGCCCTAACTGTTTGGGGACGATTTATCCGTCGGACTCGGTAAATGCCTCTTTCGGGCCTTTTATGCCGTTCAGTGGAAATGTGGCATTCATAAGCCAGTCCGGCGCTCTGGTGGACGGAGTTATTGACTGGTCCGTTAAAGAAAAATATGGATTCAGCGCAGTGGTAAGTTACGGAAATAAGGCCGATCTTGATGCCCCTGATTTTATTGCCTGGGCCGCCAAGGATATTCACACCCGGGCAATTGCTCTTTATATCGAAGGATTTAATGACGGGAGGTATTTTTTAGAAATAGCCAAAAAGGTCACTCCAATCAAGCCGATTATATCTTTGAAGGCCGGTAAAACTGCGGCCGGCACCAAGGCAATCAGCTCACATACCGGTTCACTCGCCGGTAAATATCAGATTTATAAGGGCGCCTACAAACAATCAGGCGTGATTATGGCTGA
>SDBT01005289.1_pt1 | contig 21707 bp, 19 predicted proteins | sample 2277101 | NCBI WGS metagenome assembly SDBT01 (sample SAMN10404973, study PRJNA504765) | marine sediment metagenome | isolation source: marine sediment core GS10_PC15, 103 cmbsf | place: Arctic Ocean: Southern Knipovich Ridge | collected 2010
GCGGATGGTGGGCGAAGTAGGATTCGAACCTACGACCCCCTGCTTGTAAGGCAGGTGCTCTAACCAGCTGAGCTATTCGCCCTTTTTAAGCTTAAAATCATTATAAAGACTAAATAAAAAAAGAAGGCAAGTCAAAGATTAATAGGGTTTTTTCTAATTTTTTTGTATTCTTCAGATTCCAAGTCGTAATCACTTCGCTTGCGTTTTCTATTTCTACCTCGCAACATACTGTTTTGCAAATGAAAAAGAAAATCCTTAAGTCCTGCTTTTTTTATTATTTCATAATTTTTCTGAAGAACCTTTAAAAAGATTTTTCTTTGTTCCTTAACTTTACTTTTACTATAAAAAGAAAAGAAAAGTTCTAATCCTTGTTTACAGGAAAAAAAATATTTTTTACCAAACATTCTTTCAATCCAACACTCTTTAATAAAGATAGTTTTGCAAATTGTTTTGTTAGTTCATTAATTTCAGAATCAAGTGATAATTTTTCAAATTGATTTACCAAATCATTTATAAAAAAATCAGTTACAAAAGAATCTGTTTTTTTGCAATTTACAGAAAAAAGAGTCGTCAAATTTAAAACAACCAAACTCCAAATTAAAAACTTTATAAATTTCATAACTGTCTTTCAATGCTACAATTATCATCTTTTTGTTGTTCAAAAAATGCCTGTAGCTTTGCAACATGCTTATACATATTCTCTTCATTTTCAATAAAATCATGAGTACAATCTAGAATAAGAACAGGAATCGTTTTCAAGTTATTTGCAATACCTTCTTTTTGAACCAAAAATCTCTCATGCCAATAATCAATCTGTCGTAAATATGCAAGTGTTATTTTTTTTTCACTAATTCTGTTTCTTTTTTTTACACGATCAAAACAAATTTGCGGATCAGCTTTTAAGTAAATAAAACCGTGGGGAGGTTTGCATTTTTTGTGTAGTAAAAAATCGATCCAATTATTATAAATTTGCCATTCAAGTTGAGTAAAAAAGCCGTTTTGGTAACCATTTAAAGAAAAACAGTAATGTCCAGAATAAATCGAACGCTCCATTATGACGTTGAACATCTTTTTCTCTTGTTCTCTTATGTGATCTCTCGCCCTGCAAGCCATCGCCAAAGTTTCAATTGTATAAGCCCATCTTTTTGGATCTTTATAAAAATTTCCCAACAAAGATTGCCCATATATTTGATTTGTCCAATTATCTTTAGGTTCAGTAAAAATCTCAATTTCTGGTAAATATTGTTTTACAAGTTTTAAAAAAGTAGATTTACCTACTCCAATATTACCCTCTACTATATACATATTCTTCCTTATTTTGTGATTTAAATATTCTTTTTTGTAAATTAGATCTTTATGATAATATCTTTATATAAACTATATCCATAATCTTTGGAGCTACATATACTAACTAATATTGTTTTGGTTAACAATAAAATTATAAAAACTTAAAAATTAAAGTATAAAAAAATATGGCAACTAAAAAAACCCAAAAAAAAGAAAAATATGAACTCATCTACGGCGCACATTCTTTAATCGAACTCTTAAAAGCAAAAAAACGAAAGCTTTATTCAATATATACAACAAAACCCTTACCAAAGGCCTGGCATCGAATAGAAAAATATCTACCAAAACACATACCAAATACTCAATACGTAAAAAGAGAAATCTTAGACAGAATGGCCCAAACTACAGAACACATGGGAATTGTGGCACTGGTCTCCCCTTTCAAGTTTTTTACAAAACCATTTGATCCAAAGAAAAAACCTTTTTTATTAATATTAGATGCCATCCAAGATGTAAGAAATCTTGGTGCAATTTTACGTTCTACATATTGCACGGGTGTTGATGGTGTTGTTTTATGTAAAAAAGGCGGAGCTCCTCTAACTGCTGCTGCACATAAAGCATCTGCCGGACTTGTAGAACATCTTGATATTTATATGGCACCATCTATTCAAAGTGCAGTGCAGGATTTAAAAAAAGTTGGATATCATTTCTATATGTCAGTTCTTGATGGAAAAGATGCAACAAAAGTTAAATTCAAAAGGCCTTTATGTCTTGTAATTGGTAACGAAGAAACAGGGATTTCTAAAAAAATACAAGGTTTAGGGGTTAAAATCACCCTTCCTCAACGTTCCCCTGAAATTTCTTATAATACCTCTGTTGCAGCCGGAATTCTTTTATTTTTGGTCTGGCAAATCCGGTAAAATCTAAAAACTATTCCACAAATTATTAAAAACTGCACTTTTTTTGCCTTTTTATAACGTTTGCAAAACTAAAAATAAAGTTTAAACTAATTATTAAATATACATTTGTAAAATTTATACTTATTTTAATCTAATTTTTAATAATTAGTTTTTATAATAAAACCTGGGGGTTATGATGCAAAATCTAAAAAAATTAACTTTTTCTCTTTTCGTTTTGGGAATCTTTATTTCTCCTGCTTTTTCAATGAAAAGAAAAGCTGAAGAAATAATTCCAACACTATCTAAAAAACAAAAGATAGAAAAAGAAAATCTTAGCTTAAACATTCTTTCAAAACTGCCTACAGAAATTTTATACAAAATTTTTTATCAACTAATTTTTACCCCAAATAATATCGAAGAAATCACACAAAGCCTTTGCAATCTTCGTTTGACAAATAAACAAATGAATTCGCTTATAACGTGGCAATCCGAAAATTTAAATAATCCAGAATCTAAAATGGAACGATTTGTAGAAATTTTAAAAGAAATCCTGGGCTCATACCAAGAAGTTCTATTTTTAGGTGCAAAAGTTGGAAATCTCGAATTGATAGAAACAGCAAATCAAAAAGGGGGACTAGATCTTGCAAATAAACTTTTCTTTATAAAAGATGAGGAAGAAAATTTGGTTCTTCACTTTTTAGAAAAAGGTAATGCTAATAATCAAATTATTACTACTTTTCTTCAAACTTATTGCAATGCCCAAAACACAAAAACTTTTGAAATTATAAATAAAATAACTACTTTATGTAAACACATAATGAATATTGATGTTAAATCGGTAGAAGATTTTCTAAAATTCCTTAATTTGACTAAAAAAGAAGTTCGAGCTGTCATAATGGGTTTTGCAAATAAACATGGCGATATATGTAAGAAAATATTAAAAAAGATGGATTTACAATACACCGTGGGCACACCATTAGCATGCGCAATACTCAGATATCACTGTTTTGTTGAACCAATTTCATATAAAACCTTAACATCCAGCATACATCAAAAAGTTTTTAAAATTATAAAATTACTTGTTAAGGCTGGATCGAAAACCAATATTAAAATGATTACCTTTAAGTATATGGGAGCATACCATTTAGATCCATATGAATCTTATAAAGACCATATCAATCTCAGATCTTCTAAATTTACAAAAATAAGAACACCATTGGACATTGCTATAAAAAAAGAAGACAGCTTTTTAATCCAATTAATTATAATTAACGATGTTACTAACCAGAAAATAATTAAAGCTATTTGGACCCTAACCAATGCTTTAGTATATACAAATTACGACACAATTAATAAACAAAATTTAGAAACTTTAATTTTAAATCTAATTACCTTGTTATCAAATAAAACAAGCAGCACTACCTTTTCTAACCTATTGACGAAAAAAAAATCTCCTTACTTAATCCATGTTTTATATAATAAGCTAATTAATATTGTTAATATTCTCTTAGAAAAAAAAATCGAAGTAAATGTAATTTGTCCGAAATACACTATCAATACACTACATATATCCACAATTAATTACTTTGATTCAAAAAAGGAAAATGACGAGAAAAAATGGTATAAAATTTGCAAACAAATTATTAAAATGGGAGTTAATGTTAACGGAAAAATAACTAATGACGGACCTGTCTATGTTTATAGCCCACTTGAATTTTATTGCAACCGAATGTGGAGTAAAATAGACCCCATAAGTACTAAATTTAAAATTAGATTTGATGAAAAAGAGCTATTAAAACATACAAAAATTCTGCTTTTACTTATAGATGCTCCTGAAACCAAAATCCTGCCAAACTTAATTAATTTTTTATTGCAAATTCTTTTATCTAATTACTTATTATATCATCAAACCTTTGATTCTAGAATTTTCCATCTCATTCTTAGTAAATGCCATCCAGAATTTCTCAAAAAATGTATTAATAAATGTGATAAATACAAACATTACAAACCAAATCAACTAAAATATTCATTTTATGAAGCATTCATTAGAATATTTATTGAAAAAGGAACAGATATCAATTGTAAAATCGAAGGGAATAAAACACTTTTAAATCTTGCCAGAGAAAAAAAGCTAGAAGAAATCCTAGAACTCTTACTAGCTCACCCCAAAATCAAAGATCCTCAAATCTGCTGCACATATACCAAACCTACTTTTAAGGCAAATAAAACTCCAACCTGTACAATTTCATGACTTTTAAAATACTTTTATAATTTTTAGCATTTACCTACCTATCGGCTTAATAGAAGGCCCATTGTTACTCAAAATACATATGTATTGCGAAATAATGGCAAATTATTCTATGATTTTAGTGCAAAGTTAGAAAAATAACATATTCAATCTGACCTATGGTGAGTAACAATGAAGAAAAAAAATAAAAAAATTATCAAAATATCCATCTTGATCTCAGCTTTTACCTGCCTAATAGCCCTGATTATCCCTTTGTGCAAAATAACCTTTTCTGCTCTTAATAAAGGAATGGCGAAACTTATAACTCCACAAAAAATAGAATTCTCTATTGATCATATTTATTCAAAAGATTTAATAAAAGATCTAACTGAATTTGTAACCAAAAACACATCCACAGAAAAATTAACAGAGTTCAATCCCCAAGCATTCTATAAAAAGCTAAAAGCAAAATTCAAAATAATTAAGAAAATCGAATGGGATTTTACACAACCACAAATCGCAAAACTAAAACTGCAAGGAACAAAACCTTTTGGCAAAATCAATAACAAATTTGTTTTAGGAAACAAAAAAAGACTTTTCCATTTTGATCACTTTAAAGATTTTGACATAGAAAACTTAAAAAACATTCAGCTTTCTCAAGAATATTTCGATCAAAAAATAAACCCGGAAACATATTCTTTTCTAAATAATATCTCACCAAAAATCTGGACAAAATATGCTCTAACTTACTACAAAGATTGGGCAATAATTCTTGAAAAGAAAAATAAAAAAAATTCTGTTCAATCTTTCTTTCTTTTTGATAAAAAGCATTTCTTTAATTCTAAAAAAATGCTATGTGCAAAATTATTAATAAAAAAATTAAAAAAAGATTGGGGCAACAGGTTTTTCTGGAGAAAAATCAAACTTTTTGATCTGCGATTTAAGGATCGCATTCTATACAGACCTTTAAAAATAAAACCTTGGGGGAGGGGATAATGGGAAAAAATATTTTAAAATCTATTGTAAGTGCAATAGATATAGGAACAACAAAAATCTGTGTTTTGATAGCAACACAAAATTCTGAAGGCAAACTCGATTTAATTGGCATAGGGCAACACCCGTCTTATGGTCTAAAAAAAGGTGTTGTTATAAATGTCACAAAAACAGTAGATTCAATCAAACAAGCAATAAAAAAAGCAGAAGAAATGGCAGGAGTAAAAATTGAAACCGTTTCTGTTGGAATTTCGGGCGGGCACATAAAATCTTTGAACTCTTCTGGTGTAGTTGCAATAAAAAGTAAAGATGTAACTCAATACGATATTGACAGAGTAGTTGAAGCCGCAAAAGCCGTTGCTCTGCCAAAAGAACAAGAGGTTTTGCATGTCTTTCCTCAATATTTCAAAGTTGATAATCAAGAATATATTTTAGATTCACTCGGAATGCACGGTATAAGACTAGAAGCTCAAGTTCACATAATAACCGGAACAGTATCTTCAGCACAAAATATCATCAAAGCATGTGAGCTTGCAGAAGTAAATGTTACAGACATTGTATTAGAACAAATTGCATCTGCAGATGCGGTCCTGACACCTACAGAAAGAGAACTTGGCGTTGGCATTCTTGATATAGGTGGAGGAACTTGTGATTTTGCAATTTATAAAGATGGTAGAATTTTACATTCAAAGGTAATACCAGTTGCTGGTAACCATTTTACCAACGACCTTGCCATAGGTCTTTCTATTCCACTACAGAAAGCAGAAGAGCTAAAAAAAGCATATGGGTTTGTTTGGGAAGACAAATATCTTGAACTTGATATGGATAAAATAGATATTGATCTTGGATATGAAGATAAAACAAAAAAAATTGAAACATATTCACTTTTTGAAATCTTAAATCCAAGAGCAAGTGAAATTTTTGATATCTTATATGACGAAATTATGCAATATCGCTTAAAAACTTTTATGCCTTCAGGTCTTGTAATTACAGGTGGAGGCTCTCTGCTTTCTGGAATGCAAAATCTAATACGTAATAAATTTAAAATACCTATACGCATTGGTCTTCCTGGAAGTCAACAAAACATCAAGCATGAAATACCTGATCTTTTAAAAAGCCCAATTTATGCAACAGGTTATGGATTATTGCTTTATGCTGCAGGACAAAACAGTTTAAAATTTACCTCTAGTGAAAATGATTCAACGTTTACAAAAGTTTTTAAACGGATGAAATCTTGGGTCTATGAATTTATATAACCCTTCGATACACACAGCAAAGCTGCGCACTTCAGCCTTCGCTGGCCGGCGTAGCTTTTAAGCGTAGACGAGTCGGCAAACTTCGGCCGACGTGCAGGGTGAGCTGGAAATAAGACACAATTTAATAAATACTAAAAGGAGAAACTTATGATTGAACTAAATTTAGAAGAAGAAACACCAACAAAATTAGGAGCTAGTCTTAAAGTAATTGGGGTTGGTGGTGCGGGAGGAAATGCAGTTGGAAGTATGATTGATAGCAGTGAACTTGAAAACATAAGCTTTATTGTAGCAAACACCGATGCTCAAGCCCTAAATCTTTCAGCTGCCGATATCAAAGTTCAAATCGGTGAAAAAATAACCAAAGGGCTTGGAGCTGGATCAAATCCAGATATCGGAAGAAGAGCAGCTGAAGAAAATTTGGATTTAATTCTTGATAAAATATCAGATACAGAAATTTTATTCTTGACTGCAGGGTTGGGTGGCGGAACAGGGTCTGGTGCACTTCCTGTTATTGCAAAAGCCGCAAAAGAACTTGGAATTTTAACAATTGCGGTTGTAACTACACCATTTTCATTTGAAGGAAAACGAAGATTAAATCATGCACAAGAATCAATAAATAACTTAAAAGGTAATGTTGATACGCTTATAGTTGTCCCTAATCAAAAATTATTAGATATCTCCGATCCTCAAATTTCAATGCTAAATGCCTTTGCAATGTCAAATGACGTTTTACTACAAGCAATTAAGGGAATTTCTGATATCATTACAAAAGCCGGTCACATAAACGTTGATTTTGCAGATGTCAAAGAAATTATGCATGACATGGGAATGGCAATAATGGGCACCGGACAAGCAACTGGCCAAGACAGGGCTAGACAAGCCACAGTAAAAGCTATAAGCTCCCCGTTGCTTGAAGATATAAGTATTAAAGGAGCCAAAGGAGTTTTGATTAACATCACAGGAAATACAGATCTTGCGCTACAAGAAATAAATGACGTTGCAAGCATAATTCATGAAATGGTAAGCGATGACGCTGAAATTATACTGGGTTCAGTTATCGATTCAAATATTGGCGATGAAATTATTGTCACAATAATTGCAACAGGATTCCAGGCGCAAAAACAAGAACAAGAAACTGTAGTTTCGCACAAAAAAGAAATTGAAAAAGACCTTGCTTATAAAAAAATCGAACCACAAGTATCACAAGAATTTTTAGATAATCAAGATGTATTAAAAGTTACCCCAAGCAACATATCTGATAATTCTTTTGACATGGATGATATTGATACACCAACATTTTTAAGAAAACAAGCCGATTCTGAGGCACAAGTTGATGAAATCTGCGCATCAGTACTAGATAAAACAGCAGAAAAAGAGGAAAAAGAAGAACAAACAACATTATAACAAAAAGGAATAATTATGATTTTACACAACGAGCCTTCATTTTTAATTTATTTTGGAGATGCTAAGGATCGTTGTGTAAAATCAGAAAATAATTTTAATCCTGAATGTTTTCAAAAACTTCAAGAAAGATTAAATCTTGAAAAACTCGTTTTTTTAAAACAAATGCACGGAATTGACGGTCTGACTATCACAGATCCAATTCAAATCAAATTCTCCTTAAATCTTTTTGACAAACAAGGCGATTTTATTATTACAAACTTGCGAAAAGTTGGAATTGGTATTCTTACTGCAGATTGTCTACCTTTAGTTTTTTATGACCCTGTTCATCATGCAGTAGGGATTGCTCATGTTGGATGGAAAGGTCTTATTGCAGGAATTATTCCAAAAGTTGCTCAAAAAATGCAAAATGAATTTAAAACAAATCCTACAAACTTAGATGTTTTTTTGGGTCCATGTGCAAAAGCTTGTTGTTATCAGGTTGATGAAAATTTTTTACATAACTTAGAAAATTCAACTTTTGCAGAACAGGTAACCTTTAGACGAAATGATAAAATATTTTTTAATATCCCAAGATTTGCAAAACTTCAACTTATAGAAATGCGGATTAATCCTGAAAATATCAATAAAAACTATAGAAACTGCACCATCTGTGATACACGGTTTCATTCAGTACGACGTGAAGGCGAAAAGACTGGACGTCAAATTACTATTGTTGGATTGAAATAGGCCTAGCCTAGCGCTTATGGGCTAGGCTAACGAATGTATCGGGGGTAAAACCCCGCTCTATTAGGTTAAATACAATTATCTAAATTCACCCAAAACTATCTAAAAAAGTTCATAATAGTTGAATATCGTAATTTTTTAAAAAGTTTTGTTTTTATGCGTTAAAAAACAATTGTGCTCGTATCCTTCGACAGGCTCAGGACGAGAGAATTAGTAAGAATTTAGCAATAAAAATCAAAAAACTTAATTTCCTGATTCAACTATAATATAATAATCCTGTTGAGCCGTGCTTTTGCACGCCGGCACATTCGTTAGCCCCACCCGTAAGCGTGGGGGCTAAAAAAAAAGTTGCATCTTTTCTCATTCTAAGGTAAACCGTTAGATATTTATTCGTTAACTTAGATTATAAAGTTTTATATCTTGAAAGGAGATTTATGCTAAAAGAACTAGCGTTGTGGCCACAAAAACTAAAAGACGGTTTACAAATAGCTCACGATTTTCATTTTGAACATTCAGCGCAACTCCCAAAAAACATTAAAAAAATAGCTTTCTTTGGTATGGGAGGCTCTGGAATTACCGGTCGCATTGTAAAAACATTTTTAGATAAAAAATGCAATATTCCTTCTTTTATAATTGATTCCCCAACTCCACCAGAATTTATCGATACAGAAACTCTTGCAATTGTAATTTCTTATTCTGGTAATACCTGGGAAACAGTAAATGCACTTAATACATTGACTGAAAAATTCGTTCCAACAATTGTATTTGCTCATGGTGGCAAAGCCGCTCAAATTGCTGAAAATAAAAATCTACCTTTTGTTTTATTACCAGAATCTGTTCAACCACGAGCAGCACTTGGCAATTTTTTAGGAATTCTACTTGGTCTTATTGATCTGATGGGAATAATGCCCGCAAAACCAATTGTAGAAACATTTATAAAGCAAGCAGAACTTTACGTCCCAAAATTTTCAGATGAATCGTATTTTAAAGACTTTTTGTATGAAATAAATGATTATGATTTTATACATGTATGGGGAATTAGTTCAGATAGTGCAACTTTTGCATATCGAGCAACAACGCAGTTTAATGAAAACAGCAAAATTCGTGCCGTTTTCTCTGATTTTCCTGAATGTTGCCATAATCTGCTGGTTGGGTTTACAAACTGTAAAGAAAAATGTTCTGTAAAACCTTTTGTAATGTTTTTTAGCACTGATTTTCTAACCGCAGACCTGAATATAGCCATTGAAGCAACATCTGAAATTTTAAAGGAAGAAGGTGCTTTGCTTTACAAACCACCGGTTTTGGGCGATAATTGGGAAGGACAGCTATTTCACATCATTTTGTGGTCAGATTTTGCCTCTTACTATTTAGGCAAAAACCGGGGAGTTGAAGTTGTTCCCGTAAAACTGATCGCAAGATTAAAAGAAAAGCATAAGCAGAAGGGAATTAAATAGGAGTTTTTAAGTCATGAAAAAAGATATACACCCTAAGAGTCACAAAGTAACGGTACAATGCGTATGTGGAAACAATTTTGAAACCACATCTACAACACAAAGAATTGATGCTGATATTTGTTCTGGTTGTCATCCCTTTTTTACAGGCACACAAAAGTTTATAGATACTGCTGGACGAATTGAAAAATTCCAAAGACGATACGGAAAAAAAACTGAAGCTAAGCCTGAAATGACTGCTAAAACTGAGGCCAAAGCTAAGACAGCCACTAAAGCCAAAACTAAAACAACAACAAAGACTAAGAAAAGTACAAAAAGTAAGTAGCTATTCTATAATAAATTTATTGGGAGTATGTTTTATCGTTTTATTAAAACATGCTCTCTTTTTTTATATATCAACGTATTATAATAAATTTGAATAGATCCTGAACTTATTTCAGGATCCAAATAATTAAATATATAAAAATATAATTTAATTATCAAAAAAAGATGGAGCTTTAAAATGCCAAATCTAGACTGGGAAAAAATAGAAAAAGATTATCAACAAATTTTACAACAACTTTCTAATTCTTCTCTGGATCCCAAAAAACGCGCTGAATTACAAAAAAAATCTGCCCAATATTCAAATTTACTTTTAACACACAAACAAATTACTAATTTACAAAAAAATATTATTGATTTACAAAAACAAGCTGAACAAGAAATTGATGAACAAATGAAAACTCTTTTCCAAGAAGAAATTTCAGAAAATCAAAAAAAATTTAAAGAGTTACAAAAAAATTTAGAAGATTTTTTATACCCAACTGATGAAAGAGACGAAAGATCTGTTTTTTTAGAAATTCGTGCAGGTGCGGGTGGACAAGAAGCCGCCCTTTTTGTATCTAATCTTTTTAAAACTTACAGCAACTATGCCCTTGCAAAAGGTTGGAAAGTCTCTATTGTTGATATGAATAAAACAGATATCGGTGGTTTTAAAGAATTAATAATGCACATCAAGGGGAAAAGCGTTTATAAGTTTTTAAAATTTGAATCTGGGGTTCACAGGGTTCAACGTGTGCCAGCAACAGAAACAGCTGGTCGAATTCATACATCAACAATAACAGTTGCCATTCTTCCTGAAGCAAAAGAGGTTGACTTTAACATTAATCCTCAAGATTTGCGCATTGATGTTTTTCGTGCAAGTGGGGCTGGAGGACAACATGTAAATACAACAGATTCTGCAGTTCGAATTACACACCTTCCAACAGGAGTTGTTGTTTCTTGTCAAGATGAACGTTCTCAAATTCAAAATAAAGCAAAAGCCATGAAGGTTTTGCGTTCACGTTTGCTCCAAGCCCAAAAAGAAAAACAAGAGGCCGAAGTAGCGGCAAAACGTAAAAGCCTGGTTGGCATGGGACAGCGAGCAGAAAAAATTAGGACTTATAATTATCCTCAAAATCGCATAACAGATCATAGAATAAATCTAACTTTAAAAAAACTTGATATTATTATGCAGGGAAATCTTGATGATCTTATAAATCCGTTGATGGATTGGGAAAGAGAAGAAAGAAGAAAAGAAGGAAGTTTTACTAATCTAATTTAAGGAGAACAAAAGTGTTTTCTACTATCTGGAACTATTTTGTAAAAGATAATCACCACATGAGTTTGCTTGGAATCTTAGTTTTTCTTGCAATCGCAATTTTATTTTCAAATAACAAAAGAAAAATAAATCCCAAAAGAGTTTTAGGTGCTCTAGCGCTACAATTCTTATTAGCATTTTTTGTTTTAAAAACAAATATAGGGTTTCGTGTTTTTTCAGCAATAGCATATGGTTTTCAAAAACTTTACAGCTTTACAGACGCAGGAATAAACTTTCTTTTTGGTAATCTTGGCAATCCAAGTGGAAGTTGGGGATATATTTTTGCAGTAAAAGTTGTACCTATCGTAATATTTTTTGGTGCATTAATGTCACTTTTGTATCATCTAAAAGTTATTCAAGTTTTTGTAAAAATAATCTCATTTTTAATAAGACCAATCTTAGGAACATCTGGCGCAGAAACTTTGTGTGCTACTGCAAATAGCATGATGGGGCCAACAGAATCTCCGTTGCTTGTAAAAAAATATTTAAAAAATATGACAGATTCAGAAATGTTGGTTGTTATGATCAGTGGAATGTCAACAATTGCTGCCTCGGTTATGGCAGCTTACGGTTCTATGGGCATACCACTTATTCATCTCATCACTGCATCAATAATGTCTATTCCAGGCGCTCTTTTAATTTCTAAAATTTTAGTACCAGAAACAAAAATTCCAGAAACTGCTGCAGGTAATAAATTTGAAATGAAAAGTGATTCTTTAAATGTTTTGGATGCAATCGCACAAGGAACAACAGACGGTCTGCATCTTGCTTTAAGCGTTGGTGCTATGCTTATAGCTTTTGTAAGTTTAATGGCAATGGCAGATTATCTCTTACTTTTTACTACTGGATATAGTTTAAATGCAGTTTTTGCAAAACTATTTTCTGGAGTTGCACATCTTTTGGGAATTGGAACGCAAGATAAAAATATAGCAGGTGTATTACTTGGACAAAAACTTGTCATAAATGAATTCATTGCTTATGTAAATTTTGTAAAATTTGATTTGTTGGCAAGATCAAAAATAATTCTTACATATGCTCTTTGTGGTTTTTCAAATATTGGGGTTATTGGAATTTTGATTGCAGGAGTTGGGTCTCTTGCTCCAAACAAACGCCCAATTTTAACCAAATTTGGTTTTAGAGCACTGCTTGGTGGAACACTTGTAAATCTTTTAAATGCAGCAATTGCAGGATTATTGATTTAAAATATAAATAGGTTGATGTTAAAAACATCAACCTATTTATATTTTAATATCTTGATCTTTAATCTCTCTAATTTAATGAATTTATATCTGCTACGTTTTCAATAAGATATTTTACAAAACAAAAATTCTTTTTTTTACTAAAACCTTATCATTCGATTAAAGAGGAATGTTTAATTTAGAAATAATAAAAGCTCTTAACTACTCAGATTCTTCTATTACTTGCTGTATCTTTGCTTTGTCTCTTCGCAACGCAAACCCAAGAGGCGTTTTTCCATCAGTTCTTTTTGCTTTAGTATCTGCACCTGCACCAATAAGAGCTTTTATTATTTCTAAATTCAACACTCCTCCTTTTCCCACAACCGTTGGTTTTGTTGCAAAATGTAAGGGAGTATTTTTGCTTCCAAATGTTGTAGCATTAACATTTGCTCCAGCCTGTATCAATAATTTAACTAATTCTAAATCACCAGAAGCCGCTGCATAATGTAATGCTGAAGTACCTCTCTTGTCTTGGTAATTTACAATTTTTTTATCAAATATATTTGGACGTTTTAAAAATTGCTCTAATATTTTTTTTGCTAATACAATTTCTTCTGTTCTTTTTGTTTTCACTAAATTAAAAATATCTTTTTGTATAATTTTTTTTATTTGTTCTTTGTATTGAGATGGCGCAAACTCAAGAGGCGTTTTTCTATCAGTTCTTTTTGCTTGAGTATCAGCACCTGCTTTAATAAGAGCTTTTATTATTTGGGGATTGAATTTCCCTCCCGCAATCCCTGGGTTTGTTGCAAAATGTAGAGGAGTATTTTTACTTCCAAATGTTGTAGCATTAACATTTGCACCAGCCCGTATCAATGAGTTAACAAGATCTACGTCACCCGATACTGCTGCATAATGTAATGCTGAAGTACCTCTCTTGTCTTGGTAATTTACAATTTCTTTACCAACTATTTCTCTATATTTTGCATATAGCCATAATTTTATACGTAATTCTTGCCATAATTTTTTTGCTAATTTTAATTTTCCCCTTTTTATAAATTCAAAAATCTTTGAAAAATCACCTTTATAAGTTTCTATTCCGTCACTTATCTTTTTCTCTTTCTCTTCCACCTTCTCCTCAGTCGACTCTTCTATTTCTTCTTCAGCTTCCTCTACCTCGGGCTCTTTTTCCTTCTCCTCAATCGGCTCTGTAAACCAACTCTCTTCCTCTTTTTCCTTCTCCTCAATCGGCTCTGTAAACCAACTCTCTTCCTCTTTTTCCTTCTCCTCAGTCGGCACTTCTATTTCTTCTTCAGCTTCCTCTACCTCGGGCTCCTCTTCTTTCTCCTCAATCGACTCTGTAAACCAACTCTCTTCCTCTTCCACCTTCTCCTCAGTAGGCTCTTCTATTTCTTCTTCTTCTTCTGGTTTAATAACTTCTTCCCGAATTGGCGTTACAAGCCAACGCTCTTCCTCACTCATTGCTTCCACAAAACTTAATGAATTTAAAATAAAACCCAAACTCAAAAATAGTGTCAAAATTTTGAAATTTACCTTTTTCATAAAGAACCCTTTCGCCTTAAAAAATGAAAACTCCCCGCAGCAAGCTGATGGGGTATCTAAATTTACGAAACGAGGCAAGCCTCGAGGAATTGAACCTGAAGAGATTAAAATTAATAAATTTTGATTAAAACATCCTCTAAACTCTTACCATCCTATTTTTAAAATAACTAAATTGAATGACAAATTGCAACAAATTCATCTTTTCCCTCATATAACTTGTCTTTTTAATTTAATTCTACTAATTTTTATATATGATAAGAACGAAAGAATTTTTATCTTTTTTTGTATATTTTTGATAAAAACCTTAATAAAAATAGTGAAAAACCATGAAAATTGCAGTTTTAGTCTCTGGTGGCGTAGATAGCTCTGTTGCCCTAAATTTATTAAAAGAGCAAGGGCATAATTTAACCGCCTTTTACCTTAAAATCTGGCTCGAAGACGAACTTGCTTACCTTGGAGATTGTCCTTGGGAACAAGATCTTTTTTACGCACAAAAAGTTTGCACAAAGGCAAAAGTCCCTTTAAAGGTTATAAATTTGCAAAAAGAATATTGGGATAAAGTTGTCTCATACGCCATCAATGAAGTAAAAAATGGTAGAACACCAAGCCCAGATATTTTTTGTAACAACAAAATTAAATTTGGTGTCTTTTTAGATAAAATTGGACCAGAATTTCAAAAAGTGGCAACTGGACATTATACCCAAATTCAAGAAAAAGATGGGTTATTTCTTTTAAAAAAATCACCTGATGAAATAAAGGATCAAACATATTTTTTATCAAATTTAAATCAAAAACAACTTTCACGCGCCCTTTTTCCAATTGGACATCTAACTAAAAAACAGGTTCGTCAAATAGCACAAAAGTATGATCTACCAAATAAAAACAGAAAAGACAGTCAAGGAATTTGTTTTCTTGGGAAAATAAAATTTAGTGATTTTATAAAACATTATTTGGGAACAAAAAAAGGTGATTTAATTGAATTTGAAACAAATAAAAAAGTTGGGGAACACGAAGGATTTTGGTATTACACCATTGGTCAACGAAAAGGCATAGGACTTTCTGGTGGACCTTGGTATGTTGTAAAAAAAGACACCAAAAACAACATTATTTATGTATCAAATAAATATTTTACTTGCGAGAAAAAAAGAGATACTCTTGATGTTTGTAATTTTAATTGGATTAGTGGCTACAAACCAAATAAAGCAAATCTCCAAGTGAAAATTCGGCACGGAAAAGAGTTTTATAATTGTTCTTTAGAATTTTTAAATTGCGACAATGCAATTGTAAAATTAGACGGGCAAGACCAAGGATTAGCACCTGGTCAGTTTGCAATTTTTTATGACGGTGATATTTGTCTGGGTTGCGGTGTTATTTCGTAGGTAAAAATGCAAAAAAAACGTTTTTCTAACAAACCATATCTAAAAAAAGATCTAAATCCTTTTCAAAGAATTCATGAAGTTTTATCTGCGTTTTGGCGATCAACACCAAATTGGACATCATCAAAGAATTCAAAACAATATTTTCAAAACTCTAATATCAAAAATTGGATAGCAAACTCTAAACCAATAAAATCAAGCATTAAACCTGTTGTTACTTGGATTGGACATTCAACATTTCTAATTCAAATTAGGGGAATAAATATTTTAACTGATCCAATTTTTCACGACATGATGTATTTTTATCCACGCAATTGTGCTCCAGGAATTACGCTTGATGATCTTCCTAAAATAAACTTTATAATAATTTCTCATGGCCATGTTGATCACATGGAGAAAAAAAGTCTTTTGAAACTAAAAAACCATAATCCAACTATACTCATTCCCAAAGGTTCTAAAAGATGGTTTGATAAAAATCGTTTTGAAAATGTGCACGAAAAAGAATGGTGGCAAGAAAAAGTTTTTGATACAAAAAATTCAAACTCTAAAAAAATAAATTTTCATTTTTTGCCTGCTATCCACTGGACCGGAACTAGCATTTTTAGTATTAACAAAACCTGGTGGGGAAGTTTTTTAATTGAGGTTGATAATTTTAAAATCTATTTTGCAGGAGACAGCGCTTATTCAAATCACTTTTTACATATTTCAGAAAAATTTCCTCAAATTGATTTGGCTTTTTTGCCAATTTCCCCAAATGGACCTGCAAAGGTTATGCAAAATTCGCATATCGATGCCAAACAAGCTGTTCAAGCTTTTATAGATCTAAAAGCAAAAAATTTTGTTCCTATGCATTGGGGAACTTTTAGAATGGCAACAGATAAGTTTTATGAACCAATAGAGAAATTAAAAGATGAGTGGAAAAAAAACATGGAGCTTTTACAAAATAAAAAGCTCCATGTTTTAAAATTTGGCGAAAATATAAAATTTTAGATCGCTAATAAATCACTCACCCTCAACTATCTCTATAAATTTTTTCTTTTTAGCATCCTTGTAAGAATATCGCTTCCACTTTTCCTTGCCTTTTCTTACTCTTTTCCTAACTACAGTTCGAAGTAAATACTGAATTAAGGGAACCATTGTATTATCTTGCCTAAGTAATCCTAATCCCTTTAACTCCTTTTCTTCATTGTATTTTAGTAGAACTTTTATTTGTGGTTTTTCTTTCTTCAAAAAATTACCTGCTATTGCCCAAAGTCTTTCTACTAAATCCTTCTTTAAAGCATTTATCACTTTTACTAATGACTGGATATCCCTTTCTGGAATTCTCATCCATACATTTATTCCGTTATCTTCATCAAGCCTTAGTTTCCAAAGTGGTGCTTTTTCTATAGCTTTACTGTTTATTAAATCGTCCCACGAACTAAATTCTTCTGTTTGAGTATTATAAGCAACATTCATAAGTGCTATTGCAACAGGATCAAGTTTTTCTCTATCTAATAAATTGTTCCTTAGTAGGATTTTATCAAATTCGTCCTTTTCTACTGCTGAAAAATAATAGGAACGTCCTAACCCTTTAAATATAAGGTATATAAAAACTTTACTAGAAATATGCCCTGGGCTGCCTTTAAACTCTTTCGCTTCTTCTTTTAACTTTGAAAGCTTATCAAGCATATCTTCAACTTCTTCCTTTGAAGTATAAAAACTTTGATTATTCGAAAATAGGATAAACTCTTTTTCTTCTGCTTCTTCCGGATTTAGCGCCCACAGCTTGGTATTGCTCTTAAATACAAATAAAGCAATAAATAACAAAGTAATAAGTTTTAAAAATGATCTTTCCATCTTCCTCCCCCTTTCTAAACTAAAAAACTTCGTGAATTCAAGTTGCACTTACTTGTAACTTGAATTCACCATTGAAAATTAAAAATTAAAACCCCTTTTTAGACTTTTCTAACGATATAAGTCCAAGAGCTCTTTTTTCCTTTCTTTTAATCCTTCCTGTTGCCAAAGCATCTTCTAGCAACAAGGTAACAGAAACCGGCATCAAAATCTCTTTTCTTGCTGGCTTTTCAAACTGTAACCCCTCCTGCATAACTTTTTTTAAAACCTGGACCAAACGAGGAACAGATAACTTTTTATTCAACCCCCTCCCCCTCCAAACAAGAAGATTCTCCTCTATCAATTTTTTATATAGCGGAGCTTGATAATATTTTAATTTTTTACCTTCCATTACATTTTCAAAACATCTCAAATATACCCAATCCAAATTTTTAATATTATTATACCTTTTTTTAATCTCTTCTTTTGATATTCCCCTGAATGTCTTACCCCCAATTTTCCATTTATTATCATCAACTTCTTCAATGTGTCTATCACGAACAGCTTTATCAAATGATAAAAGCACTGGAAATTTAACAAGTGTCATCTTTCTTTCTAATTTTTTTTGCCCTGTGTCTAAAGCCTTTATCAAATATTCAACCAACCTGCTAGCCGGCATAAAAAAATCTTCTATACTGCTACCTGCCCTTTCCAAAAACTTAACAGTCAAATCTTTTCTTTCTCCTATTTTCCACTTTAAAAGTCCTTTTTTTATTAAAGACTTACATTCTTTCAAAAAATCTACCGGTAAATCTTTATCTTCCACCATCCAAGAAAGACATCTATTTTCCCTAAAGTTCAATTTTTTAATTTCATCATAAACATTTAAAATTTCTTCTTCTGAAACTTCCAATTCTAATCCTTTTCCATGTTTATCTGTAAATACCCACGTACGTTCTCCTTTTTCCCGTTTTGCTGTTTCTTCCACTAACTCATTTTCTGTCAAAACAAGCTTGCGATCACGAAGTTCTTGCCAAGAAAACACCCTCTCTTTGTCATATGCCGTCACTATTGTCATAAGAACTATCGGCTCAACCCCTTCACCTGGTTCGACGAGTTTATATTTTCCCAATATTCCAAGATTTTTTTCCCATATTCGTGGTGGAATATCTATTCCTTTTGCCTTGTAAATAAGAGCCATAAATGCTCCTTTTTTTTGTTCTCTAAACAATTTCTGCAATTTGCTAAGAACATCCTCTATTTCCTCTTTAGAAGCAAATGCAGATTTTGTTTTTTCTACTGTCCCCACACGAAATTTAAAAAACCACATCTTCTGTTCTTCTTCTTTTTCCTTTTCTTTTTCCTCCTCAGGCTCCTCTTCTTCAGAAGTTAATAATAAATATTCTTCAGATTCCTCCATTGCCCACAGTTTAGTGGTCAATGTGAATATAAACGAAAAAATACATACCAAAGTAAGAAATTTTAGAAACAATTTCTTCACAATCCTTCCCCCTCAAAAACTCATAAAAACTGTTTACATCATTTTTACCGTACCCAAAAACATTTCAATTAGTCAATGCTTTTAGGTAAAAATCTAACAAAGGTCCTTAAAATTTCGTAAAAACCCGGTTTTTTGCCTTTTTTGTGACAATTTGAAGTTTTTCCAAAACAATGCAATACTAGGTTTAGGCTTTAAACAATTATTAAATATTCGGAGGTTATTATGAGAAAATTAGGATTTTTTACTGTATTATCTATAGCTATAACGCTTGCAACTTTTTTGCACGCAATGGAAAAAAAAGATCAAAAACAACCAAAATCCCTTTTTCAGATTTGTCTTCAAGAGATAGTAAAACAAATAAACACTAACAACTTTAATAACACCACATACAGTCATCTAAAAAATCTGACTTCTCAAAATAATAGATTTCTTCACAATCTACTTACTCAGAATTTTTCTCAAGAAATAAAAAAAATCCAACAAATTTGGACTAACGCAAAAATTCCTTTTAAAAGTTTTTCAGAAAAACACACTGAAAAAATTGTTTGTTTAAAAGCTTTTAATGATGGCAAAGGAATTAAAATTGTCAGCGGCTCTTGGGATAAAAAAATTAAAATCTGGGATTATAATAAAGGAGAGTGCTCAAAAACGCTTGAGGGACATGATGCAGAAATTTCATGTATTGAAATTTTTTATGATGAAAAAGCAAAAGAATTTAAAATTATTAGCGGTTCTTGGGAAAATAAAATCAAAATTTGGAGTACAAAAACAGGAAAATGTATAACTACTATTGACAATGAAGAATCTATTAATGCTTTGTATGTATTTAAAATTGATAATCAAATCAAAATCATAACAGGATTTTTTGGTTCTGGACAAATAAAAATATGGGATTATCCCAATACAGAAAAACTGTATATTATTAAAGAAGCTCACAATCTAGGTATAAATGATATTTCTTCTTTCAGAGATAAAAAAGATAATAAAATAAAAATTATTACAGCAGCATCTGACAACACGGTTAAACTGTGGGATCCTGCTACATGGGAAAATCCAAAAATTCTGGATGATACTTCATTTACACTTTCTTTAACCACTTTTGACATAGAAAATAAAACCACCATTATTTGTGAATTATCAGAAGGAACAATCAAAACGATAGACTATAATTATAATGGCAAAAATCAGGATTCTAAATATTTTAAACTTCATAATTCCAATATAACTTCGATCTCTTATTATCATGATAGAACATGCCTAAATAATGACGAAATAAAACTTGTTACTTCTTCAAAAGATAAAGCAATTAAACTATCAGATCCAATAACAGGAGCAGGTATAAAAACTCTTAAAAATAACTTTATCGTTGAATCTTTGGTAGTTTTCCAAGATAATAACGAAATAAACATTGTTGGTGGTTGCCAAGATGGAACAATTAAAGCATGGCAAATACCCGTTCTTGATGTAATTCAACTCATACTTTTAATAAAACTACAAAAAGCAAAAGATAGTAAAACAAAAATTGCACTTTCTACTGAAGAAGAGAATATTTTTAAAGAATTGCCAGAATTTTTCAAAAAAGAATTTAATAAATTCGTTAGTTAATTTTAATTTTCAAGCCAAGCAATAGTATGATTATGAATCACATCAAGGCCTACAGCTTGATACTCAAGCATTTTTGTGGGACGAGACACCCAATTAATAATATCTTTATCCCGAAATAATAAACCAGCATCAGATGCGCAAAGATATTTATTTAATTCAGCAGGTTTTGCACTTAATAATGCACAATTATTTTTTGGAACTTTTGTTTTGCAAATCATATTTTCAATTTTTTCTTTATCCTGAGAAAGTAAAAGTAAAAAACTTTTAGGATTTTTTTGATATTTTCCCGAAAAATACTGTAATGCTTCTGGCAGACATTGCCAAGGTCTTGCGGAACCTGCATAACAATAAACAAAACTATCATCAGAAATTCCCAATTTTTTTCTTGTACATTTTCTCCATTTTTGAATTCTTTTTTTGTCGACTTTTTTAGGTAAATCTTTTTGAGCAATAACAATATTTGCAGAATCAGCATCAAAATTTGTAATCAAATACTCTTTAAGAGCAGGACTTACTGATTCAATTTTCACTTTGAATGAAAGAATATTCTTGCTCTTTTGACTATAAACCTGTTGCTCTATCTCATGTAATCTACTGTAAATATATTTAAAACAAAAACCCCTCAATAAACAGTTTTTCAATTTTTGACACGCAAAACGATATTCTTCAGCACAAAGGCCTCGCGCTTGAATAGTCAAAGATTGCAAATTTAAATTATTACGATGTTTTTTTGAAAAATTCCCTAAAGCTTTCAGGGCGACCCAACCGGCCAATGGGCCACGTGTAATCATCTGATCACAAGAAATAATTC
>SDBT01005290.1_pt1 | contig 21703 bp, 19 predicted proteins | sample 2277101 | NCBI WGS metagenome assembly SDBT01 (sample SAMN10404973, study PRJNA504765) | marine sediment metagenome | isolation source: marine sediment core GS10_PC15, 103 cmbsf | place: Arctic Ocean: Southern Knipovich Ridge | collected 2010
AGCTTGGCTGGCAGCCAAAATATAATTTAGAAAAAGGATTAAAAGAAACTATAAATTGGTTTGTATCTCATTAAAAAATATGACATCTTCACCACAACTAAAAATTTGCATTATTCTTGGGACTCGTCCAGAAATAATTAAAATGACACCTGTTATGAGGGAGTGTGAAAAACGGGGAATAGATTATTTTGTTTTACATACAGGACAGCATTACAATTACGAAATGGATAAAATCTTCTTTAAGGAATTCCAGATTTCTCCTGAAAGTATTAATTTAGCTATTGGGTCTGGTACTCACGGAGAAACAACCGGGAAAATGCTAATTGGTATAGAGAAAATACTGAGAAAAGAAAAACCGGATATGGTCTTAGTACAGGGAGACACCAATACTGTCGTTGCCGGTTCTTTAGCTGCTGTTAAATTACATATAAATCTCGGTCATGTCGAAGCCGGATTAAGAAGTTATGATCGGAGGCAGCCAGAAGAATATAATAGAATTATCGCAGACCATATTGGAAATTTTCTTTTTGCTCCAACAAAAAAAGCAAAAGAAACCCTAATTAAAAAAGGAATAGAAAAAGAATATATATATCTGGCTGGAAATACTATAGTTGATGCAATATTTCAGAGCTTGGAAATAGCTAAAGCGAAATCGAGAATTTTAGATAAATTGGGAATAAAGAGAAATAATTATTTTTTAGTAACTGCCCACAGAGAAGAAAATGTGGATGTTAAAGAAATATTAATTGGAATACTGAAGGGGCTTGAGAGCGTTTCGAAAAAATATAATTTGCCTCTGATTTATCCCATTCACCCTAGGACAAGAAAAAGAATAAGAGAATTTGGATTAATAGATTTTATAAATAAAATAAAAAATTTAAGGTTGATGAAGCCCGTTGGATTCTTTGATCTTTTAATGTTGGAAGCTAATGCCAAGCTCGTATTGACCGATTCAGGAGGGATAGTTGAGGAAGCCTGTGTTTTAAGAGTACCCTCTGTATCTTTGAGGAATTATACAGATCGACCAGAATCTATAGAGGTTGGAGCAAGTATTTTATCTGGTTGTGATGCTAATAAAATTTTAAAGGCCACAGAATTAATGTTAAACAAGGAAAGAAACTGGAAAAATCCCTTTGGTGATGGAAAAAGTTCAGAGAGAATAATTGATATAATCTTAGATCATGCATAGAAACAATAAAAAAATTTGTGTTATTGGTCTTGGTTACATTGGTCTGCCCACCGCTTCTTTTTTGGCTAATGCTGGTTATGAAGTAACGGGTGTGGATATTGATTCTAAAAAGATTAACCTTTTGAAGAAGAAGCGTTTGCCCTTTAAAGAATCGGGGCTTAAAAATTTATTTTTTAAAAGCTTTTCTAACCTTTCTTTTTCTGGTAAGACCTGCCAAGCTGAGGTTTTTATTGTTGCTGTTCCTACTCCAGTCTTTAAAAACAAAAAGCCAAATTTAGAATATGTTAAGCAGGCAGTAAGGAGTGTGGCAGAAGTTATTAAAGATGGTGATTTGGTTATAGTAGAGTCTACTGTTCCCCCGGGAACTGTTAAGAAAGTTGTCTATCCTCTACTTCGAAAAACTTCTCAGAAAAAAAGGTTTTTTCTTGCCTATGCTCCAGAAAGAGCAATTCCCGGGAAAACCCTGAAAGAGATGTCACGAAACATAAGAATTATCGGTGGGATTGATGGAAAATCTTCTAAATTAACCAAAAACCTATATCAGTCTTTTGTAAAAGGAAAAATTTTACTAACTGACGCAACCACAGCTGAAACCGTTAAACTGATGGAAAACACATTTCGGGATATTAATATTGCTTTTGCTAATGAGTTGGCCAAACTTGCTGGTAAGGTTGGAATAAACATTTGGCAGGCAATAAAACTTGCTAACCTTCACCCAAGGGTCAATATCCACCAGCCAGGACCCGGGGTGGGAGGACACTGTATTGCTGTTGACCCTTGGTTTTTAGTCAGAAATCGTAAAACAGGAAATAAGATGATAAGATTGATGCGAGAAATTAATGATTCAATGCCAAGCTATGTTATAGCTTTAATTCATGACTTGGTAAAAGATATTAAAAGTCCAAACATTACAATTCTGGGTGCCGCCTATAAAGCCAATATTGACGACACGCGAGAAACCCCAGCTTTAAAAGTTGTAAAGTTGGCAAAAAACAGAGGTTGGAGGGTGAAAATCCATGATCCCTTAGTAAGAGAGTTTTCTTATCAGATAGAAAAAGACATTAAAAAAGCGGCACAAAATTCTGACTGTCTTATTGTTATTACAGACCACAGGTTTTATAAAAGTCTTAATCCTCAAACCTTAAGAATGAGACACAAGAATGTTTTAGATACTCGGAACTGCATTAATAAGACCAAGTGGCGGAAAGCAGGATTTAATATTAAGGTTTTAGGTAATTCAGGTGCATAAATAATAATCCAATGCTTCAAAAATTAAAAAGCCTAATATTTTCTAAAAGCGGCAAGAACATACTTATTGTTTACTCTGCAGATATGCTAGCTGTAGTAATCGGATTTGGCATAGTGGTTATTCTTATTAGGACTTTGTCTAAATCTGATTTTGGCCTATATACTAATTTTATGGCTGTGATGATATTTATTGCCGGAACCATTGCCGGACTCAATAGAGTTACTACCATATCGGCAGCAGAATATATTTCAATTCACAAAAAAGCCCCTTCTCATATTCATGGCCGCAATTTTATTCTTCAAGCTCTATTTTTGTTTTTAATACTCATTATTGTTGCTCCAAACTCGGCAAACCTAAGTGTTCTTTTGTTTGGAAGTAACCTGTATTCAAAAGCCATATTGCTGGGGGTGATAGGAGCGGCAGGTTTTGCCTTAATGGAAATGGTAAGAACAATATTTCAGGCCTCTGAAGAGTTTAAAAAATATGGAATCCTGAATCTTTTAGCCCAATTCGCAGTATTTGTTGGAATTTTAATCTTGTGGAAGATTAAGGCCTTAAATTTTAGAAATACGGTTATTCTTTGGATAACAATTTTACCCATTTTGGCAGGAACTTTGTTAATTTTCTTGAGAGAGAGAATAACTCTCTTTTTAAAAGCCGAAAGGGTTAAGGAATTGTTAAAAGGAGGGGGTTGGCTGGTTGCTTATTTTCTGTTTCTCTCTCTGTTTAAGCGATTGGATATTTTTATGCTTTCGAGATTTAGAGGGGTGGAAGAAGTTGCTGTTTATGGAGTGGCCTTCACCTACTATAGTTTAATACTTTTGCTTTTAAGGTCTATTCATGCAGTTTTTCTTCCTAAATTTTCTAAAATGGATTATAGAGACAGAGAACTGCAGAATAAGTTTATAGACAAATGGGTAAAGTTAGCTTTACTTACAATTATCCCGGCAGGAATTCTGGCTTTATCTGCCCGACCGTTAATGATTTTTTTAAACGGCCCAGTTTACTTAGACTCTGTTTTCCCGTTTCAACTCTTTTGTGTGGGGATAGTCTTAAGCTTGATCTTTAATCCAATTGCCAATATTTTGATGGCCAGAAAAGAATATTTTTTCTTTGCCATAGTCGGTTTAGTAGTGCTTTTTATAAATCTTGTTGGAAACTATTTATTTATTCCGTTTTATGGAGTAGTCGGAGCGACAGTAGTTACTATAGTTTCTTTTGCTATAGTTAATATCACCGTTTATGTAAAAGCGCGCTGGATAAAACCCAGTTTATTACAGAGTATTAAATAATGAATTTTTTAAAGAGAGTTTATAATCACAGTCCTCTTTTCTTCCAAAACATAGAGAAGCTTGTTTATTCAAAATTTAAAAAACCGATTTGGGAAAACCCGACATTTATAAAGTGGTATAATTTTTTAGAAGAATCCCAATGGTGGTCTCGAGAAAAATTGGAAGAATATCAGGTAAGACAGCTTCGAAAGCTTTTAAACCATGCTTATGAAAATGTGCCTTATTACCGAAAAGTGTTTGACGAGAGAGGAATAAAGCCAAAAGATATTCAGAGCTCTAATGACTTAAGGAAAATGCCATACTTAACCAAAAAGATTTTCAGAGCAAATTTTGAGGCATTAAAGGCCGAGAATTTTCCAAAATCCAAATTTCAATACACAACGACCAGTGGTTCTGCTGGCATCCCCTTTTGGTTCTATCAAGAAAAAGATGTGTCTCAAGCTAGAGAATTAGCCTTTATTTTTACTCAATGGAAAAGGGTTGGGTTTAAGCCGGGAGACAAAAGCGTGATTTTGAGAGGCATATTTTCCCAAGCTACTAAAAGAAAGTTTTGGCAGCACTATCCGGCTGATAAAAACTTGGTGCTTTCCTCTTTTCACCTGACTGAAGATTTGCTTCCAAAATATATTGCAAAAATCAGAGAATTTGGACCGAACTTTATTCAAACCTTCCCTTCGGCGATAACTATTTTGGCTAAGTTTATGGAAAGGAATAATATAAAACCATTTTCTACCGTTAAAGCATTGTTGTGTGGTTCAGAGGGTCTTTATTCCTGGCAGCGAAAACTATTAGAAAAAGTATTTAATTGCAGGGTTTATAGTTGGTATGGAAACACTGAGCAGGTTGCCTTGGCTGGGGAATGTGAGAAAAGTACCTGTTACCACATTTTTCCCGAATATGCGATTACAGAAATTACAAAATCCGCAGAAATTGTTGGAACGGGTTTTAATAATTATGCTATGCCGTTTATCCGGTACAAAACAGGAGATTTAGTTGTTCTAGAGAATGAAAAATGCTCTTGTGGGAGAAATTATTCTTTAATAAAAGACATCAAAGGCAGATTGCAGGAATTTATTGTAGCCAAAGACAATCGTTTGATTTTTCTTGGGGATATGCAAATAATGAATGTTTTTGATAATGTTAAACAGTTTCAATTTTATCAAGACAAAGTTGGTGAGGTGGTTTTTAATATCGTCAGAGAGAGTTCTTATACTCAAAAAGACACAGAGCGCATTAAAAAAGAGCTTTATAAAAGGTTAGGCGATCAGGTAAAATTAGAGGTTTGTAATGTTTCCCATATTCCTCCCACCAAAAGCGGGAAATATAAATTTTTAATTCAAAAATTGCCAAATGACTATAGGTAAACTAAAAAAAGAAGTCAGAAATTACTGGGAGCTTAATCCTTGCGGGACTGAGCATGGAGGAACTTATCAGAAACAAATAAAGTTTTCAAAAAAATATTTTGGAAACATTGAGAACCATCGGTATTCCGCAGAACCAGAAATTCACCCATTTGCACAATTTTCTCAAAGCCGCGGCAAGAAAATCCTTGAGGTTGGGGTGGGCATAGGTACAGATTTTCTTCAGTGGATAAAGTCGGGTGCCGAAGCATACGGAATAGATCTTAGTAAAAATAGTATCAATATTACTAAAGCTAGGCTAAAAACCTATGGCTTAGAGGCGAAAGAATTAAAGGTAGCGGATTGTGAGGATATTCCTTATTCAGATAATTTATTTGATTTGGTTTATAGTTGGGGAGTAATTCACCATACTCCAAATCCAATAGAAGCTTTAGATGAGATAATTCGAGTAACAAAACCTCAAGGATTATGCAAAGTAATGGTTTACCATCGACATTCTCTTTTAGTTCTTTTTCTTTGGCTTAAGATTTGTTTATTGAAAGGGAGATTTAATAAAAGTTTTTCTTGGGTTGTTGCCAATTATATGGAAAGTCCTGGCACTAGAGCCTTCACTAAGAGAGAAATGTTGAAAATTTTAGGAGAAAGAAAGGTTAATAATATAAAAATTGAAACAAAAACAACCAGTTACGATCTTCTAAGGGGGCAAGGTTCTTTTCTACAACTAATAGCTAAATGTTTGGCTAAAATCTTTGGTTATAAAAATGTAGGTTGGTTCATGACTATTCAATTTAGTAAAGCTAACCATATATAAAAATTAAATAGTGAAAAATATGACTAAAAAAAGAGCATTAATTACCGGAGTAACCGGACAAGACGGGTCCTATCTGGCTAAGTTTTTATTAGAAAAAGAATATAAGGTTTATGGAACTTACCGTCGGATTTCTACGCCGAATTTCTGGAGGCTGCAGCACTTGGGTATTTTTGATAAGATTGATTTAATTCCGATAGAATTAATAGATACCGGTTCAATAACAGAGGCTATTAGGGTTTCTAGGCCCGATGAAATTTATCATTTAGCGGCCCAAAGCTTTGTCCAAGCTTCTTTTGACCAGCCGATTGGTACCGGAAATGTGACCGGGCTGGCCGTAGCAAGGTTTCTGGAAGCGATAAGGCAGATTAATCCAAAAATAAAGTTCTATCAGGCCTCAACCAGTGAATTGTATGGAATCGGGAATGATAAGCATATCTTTAATGAAAATACTAAATTCCGGCCAGCCAGTCCTTATGCGGCGGCAAAACTCTATGGCTATTGGATGACTCAAATTCATCGGCAAGCTTATGGAATATTTGCTGTTAATGGGATTCTTTTTAATCATGAATCGGCCCTTAGAGGTTTGGAGTTTGTTACTCGTAAGATTTCAAATTCGGCAGCAAAGATTGCTTTAGGTATAGATAAAGTTTTAAAGTTAGGAAGCTTAGAGGCAAAAAGAGACTGGGGTTATGCTCCAGATTATGTTGAATCGATGTGGTTAATGCTCCAACAGGAAAAACCCGATGATTATGTGGTGGCAACTGGGGAGACTCATACTGTTGGAGAGTTTGCGCAATTTGCCTTTGCCCAGGTGGGGTTAGACTGGAAGAAATATGTAAAAGTTGATAGGCGGTTTTTAAGGCCATTGGATGTAAAGTATCTTTGTGGAGATTGTTCGAAAGCCAAAAAGAAATTAGGTTGGAAACCAAGAATAAAATTTGCTGGGCTGGTAAAGCTTATGGTTAAAGAAGATCTGGAAAGATGGCAAAGATGGCAAAAGGGTGAAAGATTTCCTTGGGATGCTCCAAATTATCCAGGGGAGGATAAAATTTTAACAAGGAACTTAAGAACATGATTCCAATCGCCGAGCCTTCTTTAGGCAAAGAGGAATTGAATAATGTTATTGAAGTAGTTAAGAGCAGCTGGATTTCTTCAAAAGGGAGATTTATTGGAGAGTTTGAAGAAAGATTTGCTCAATACTGCGGGGTTAAATATGGCGTGGCTGTTTCAAACGGAACTACCGCTTTACACCTGGCTCTAAGAGTTTTGGGAATAAAAGAAGGAGATGAGGTTATAGTTCCAGATTTGACCTTTGTGGCCACGGCCAATGCTGTCAGATACTGCAACGCCAAACCCGTCTTTGTTGATTCAGATCCTCGCTATTGGTGTATTGATCCCGAAAAGATCGAGGGGGTTATTACTAAGAAAACAAAAGCTATTATTCCAGTTCACCTTTATGGACACCCTTGCGACATGGATTCAATTTTAAAGATTGCTAAAACTCATAATCTGTACGTGGTAGAAGATTGTGCAGAAGCTCATGGGGCGGAATATAAAGGGAAAAGGGTTGGGTCATTTGGGGACATAAATTGTTTCAGCTTTTACGGGAACAAGATGATAACGACAGGCGAAGGAGGAATGTGTATAACCAATAGCAAAGAACTAGCCGATAAAATGCGGATTTTAAAAAATCATGGAATGAATCCCAAAAAGAGATATTGGTACGATGTTATTGGTTTCAATTACAGAATGACTAATTTACAAGCGGCGATTGGTCTTGCTCAATTAGAAAAGTTAGACAAATTTATAGCTAAAAAGAGACGAATTGCTAAATGGTACAGCCAGGAATTAAAAGATTTAGAAAGGAAGAACTTTATTAAATTACATCCCAAAATGCCATGGGCTAAGTGTGTTTATTGGATGTATTCTATCTTGATTGAAGATGGGTTTGGTACAAAGAGAGATGATTTAGCTAAAATTTTAGAAGAAAAAGAAATTGACACCAGACCACTTTTTTATCCTATACATATAATGCCGCCGTATAAAAAAGATAATATTAAAAATCTTCCTATTGCTGAGAGATTAGGGAATTTTGGATTAAACTTGCCCAGCAGTGTAAAGCTGGCACAAAGAGATATAATAACCATCTCTCAAGCGATTAAGGAGGTTTCTAAGTGACATGAAGCTTACCAACGTCTTACTCATTGGAGACGAACCATATTCCTCGCCTGGCGGAATTTCAACTCATTTAGGAAGTTTTGCCCCCGAACTAAAAAAACAAGGCTATAAAGTAGTTTTTCTTACTAATAGCAAAAAACAAGAAGTGATAGAAAGGGAGGGGTTTAAGATATATAGGTGGCGAGCCAGAAACAACTTACATATCTTTCTTAATCCGATAAATATATTTCTCTTCGTTAAATATTTTAAGGCGTTGAGAGATTACAAATTAAGCCTGAAAGAAATCTTGAGAGAATTAATATTTATTAATATTCTTAAAGATGTATTAAAAAATGAGGCTGATATTAAACTATTAAGTTTTTATGATCTGATTAGTGGTTATAGCATTCCTGTTTTAAGGAAAGTGCTCAAGCTAAACTTGCCTATAGTTTTGACTTTCTTTGCAAATATTTATCAAGATTTTTCTTATTATCAACGCCGTAAGGAATTAGTTAAGGCAATGCTTGATGCTAGCAATACTGTGGTTACTTCGAGCAAATATTCTGCCAGAAGCGTAGAGCTCTTGGGCTTGGATTCATCCAGGATAGAGCCTATATATTACGGGATTGATTTAAGCCGTTTTTCTCCAAGAGTAGCCAGAGACAAGATTAGAAAAAAATTTAAAATAGCTCCTGACAAAAAAGTTTTATTGTTTCTGGCTCGGATGAAAAAAGAAATGGGGCTGGATGTTGTTTTGGAGGTAATCCCCGAGATTTTGACCCAAAGAGACGATGTTGTCTTTCTTATCGTTGGCGCTAAAGGAGAGCTGACCGAACAAGCCTGTGCTTTGAGAGAGAAATTTAAAGATAAAGTGTTTATAAAAGTAAATGCTTCTTTTGATGATTTACCTTATTACTACGCTAGTTGTGATCTACTTTTGGCTCCCAGTGAAGGTAAGCATGCTTCTATGGGTATGTCTATAAAAGAAGCCATGGCTTCCGGCAAACCGGTGATTGCTACTAATGCGCCAGGGATAGCTGAAGCGGTCGTAGACGGCCAAACAGGCTACCTTATTCGGACAGACAAGGGCTTTGTAGTCAAAAACAAAGACTTGAGCCAGACTATTTTAAAAAGCCTGGAGAAGCCATCCCAACTTAAGGTTATGGGGATAAATGCCAGAAAAAGAGCGGAAGAATTGTTTGGCAAGGATTTAACTTCTAAAAAATATTTAGATATTTTTGAACGTTTATTGAAAGAATAATGTTAAAAACTAAGATTTTCAAAGTATTAAAAGATATTTTTATCCGGAAGCATATTAGGGAAATAAATTTTTATTTTGCTACTTTAACATTTAGAGAATGTCTTGGAGTATTGTTAAGAAGTTATTTAAACAAAAAGAATGTTGTCAGAGGTACCTTGATAAACAAATTTGAAAGAGAGTTTTCGAAATACATTGGTGTGGGTTCAGCCTTTAGCTTTGGGGCAGGGAGGATGGCCTTTTATGCAATTCTTAAGGCAATGGGGATAGGAAAAGATGACGAGATAATTTTGCCCGGGCTTACCTGCGCTGTAGTGCCGAATGCTATTATTTATTGCGGGGCAAAACCAGTATATGTTGATACAGAACGTGAGACATTCAATATAGACATATCTAAGATTGAAGAGAAAATAACCCCGAAAACCAAGGTGATTTTAGCTCAACACACCTTTGGGCTTCCAGTAGACATGGATAGACTGATGGCGATAGCAAGAAAACATAATCTTAAGGTTATTGAAGATTGTGCCCAAACCCTGGGAGCCGAATATAAAGGAAGAAAGGTTGGTACTTTTGGCGATGCTTCTTTTTTCTCCTTTGAACCATCAAAAGTGATTACCACCGGTTGGGGCGGAATGGCAGTTACTAATGACAACTCTATCGGGCAGGCACTAGAAGAAGAGCAAAAGAAAACCAAATTTTTAAATAAAGAAACAACAAGAAAGATAGTCAAGCAGATATTTTTTTCCCACCTTCTTTATCATCCCTGGAATCATTGGTGGGGAAAATTTCTTTTGATGTTTTTGTATAAGAAAGGCAAATTTTGGCCTTCGGTAAGCCAAGAAGAAAGGCAGGGAGAGAGGCCTCAAAATTATCCTTGTCGTCTATCAAATATCCAAGCTATGCTTGGTTTGAGTCAGCTACGCAAACTTGATGAGATTAATAAAGGTCGGGCAAAGACAGCAAAGAGATACAGCCAGACACTTAGAAAGGCAGGAATTCTTATTAACGAAGCGGATAAGAATGTCTATCATCACGGCTGGCTCAGATATACCTTTACAGTAGCCAATAGAAGGAAAGCGGTAGAGTTTTTCGAAAAGCACAAGATTGAATTGGGAGAATGGTTCAATCAAGTGATTGTTTGTACAGATTTACCTTTAGAGAAGCTGAATTATCAGCGGGGCAGCTGCCCCAATGCTGAATGGCAGGCGGCTCATAATGTTAATTTACCCACTCACCCGAGGCTTTCTGATAAAGACGTAAAACATATTATAAAAGTTATTCAAAAATTAAAATGAGTTTTGCGGAAAAAAGTTCAGCCGTATTTACTAGAGACTTGTTTCTTAAGATTTGGACCATAGGAACTGGAATTATTATTGCTCGTATTTTGGGTCCGGTTAGTATTGGAATCTGGTATATACTTCTGATGGTTCCCAGTTACGCCGAACCATTTGGTCGGCTCAAGCTTGATGTTGCTTCTGTCTATTTCTTGGGTAAGCGTAAGTATAAATTTGGCCAGGTTTATTTCAATTTGATTGTTGTTTCTTTACTCTCAAGCGCTGTAATTGTAATTTTATTTTTCTGGCAAAAGGACCTTATATTAGTTAATCTTTTAAAAAATAATTTAAGCGGCAACAACCTTCTCTACTTAATGCTTGCCTACATCCCCTTTACTTTTATAAACATAAACTATAGTTACCTTTTTCTTTCTAAGGAAGATGTCAGGGGGTACAATATGGTATCAATTATTCCGCCGGTTATTTCATCTGGATTAGGTATTTTTCTTTTAATGGTTTTGAAATGGGGAGTATTTTCTTTGGTTTTGGCGGTTCTAATTGGAAGTATTGCGGCTACCCTCTATAGTACTCTAAGAATTAAGAGGAAAGAAAAAATTATCCCCTGCTTAAACTTTGACATGCTTAAGGAATTTTTACGGTTTGGTTGGAAATTATATATCTCGGGCATTATTAATCATTTCCAGGTTTATGTTTCTGGGATTTTGGTAGCTATGTATCTTTTACCTTCGGCCGTTACCTTCTATCAAATGGGCCAGCAGAAAGCTTTAATGTTGACTATGATTGCCGTAGCATTAGGAACATTTTTGTATCCATTAGTAGCCAAGATTGGCGGGTCGCGCGGCAGTGAAATAACAGCAAAAGCTTGTCGGATAAGTTTTTTCACTTTAACCTTACTAGCTATCATCGGCGCCTTATTTATAAAACCGGTGGTTGTTATATTGTATGGTAAAGACTTCTTACCCCAAATATTCCCCTTTTGGATACTGCTTCCCGGAGTAATATTTTATGGAGCCACTAGTATTATTTCTTCCTATTTTCTCGGCAAAGGCAAGCCTGAAATAATACTCAAGCTTTCTTTTATTCCCCTTATTTTTCAAGTAAGTTTATGTGTAATACTCATCCCCCGCCTTGGTATTTTAGGAGCAGCTCTTGCTGCAACTTTGAGTTATTTTATGACCGGAATGTTTTATATATTTGTATTTAGTCGAGTTTCTAAAGTGAAATTCAGAGATATAATCATACCTAGAAAAGAGGATATTATTTTAATTATTAGTTTTATAAAGAAACGTCTATTAAAAATATGGCCAACTCAAAACCAAAACATTACGTCGTAATCCCCGCCAGAGGCAATTCTAAAGGGATTCCTAGAAAAAATTTATATCAGGTAGCTGGTAAGCCGTTGTTGTATTACACAATCAAGGCTGCTTTAGATTCGGGAATATTTGATAAGATAGTTGTTTCTTCTGAATCCGATGAGATTCTTTCTTACGCATCAGAAATGGGTGTTACTCCGGCCAAAAGACCTCAAGCTTTATCCGGCGATCATGTCCATGCCGTTTATGTGATATTGGATTACATAAAATCCCAGCATTTATTACCCAATACGCTAATATCTATGCTCTTGCCAACCTCACCTCTTCGCAGAGCATTAGATATTAAAGAGGCTTTTAAAAAGTATAAAGCAAGCCAAGCAGATTCTTTAATTAGCGTATACGGGTTTAATAAGCAGATTGTGAGGTTTAAGCAAACTAATTCTCTGGGCTATCTGGAGCAGCTTTTTGATGGCAATCCCAATGTTCAGAGACAGGAGCAAAAACCAGTCTATTTTGTTAATGGAAGTATTTATTTTTCTACAGCCAGGACGCTGTTAAAACACAAAAGTTTTCACCTTGGAAAAGTAATCCCCTTTATTATGGATGAACAATTATCTATAGATGTCGATACTTTAAATGATATTAAGGAAGTAGAAAGGAGAATAAAAACATGCGCATAGCACATATATTCGTTCATATGGCTACTAATACGGGCGACATTTATTTAAAAAGGGCAACACAACTTGCCTTCTTAACCCTATTTCCAAAGGCAAAGTTTACTGAAGTAGAAACTAGAAAGATATTTACTGCCAAGGACATAGCTGATTTGAATTCTCATGATTTCATTGTTATTGGGGGCGGAGGGTTGCTGCTTAGAGATTCCTTCCCTAATAATGTTTCGGATTGGCAGTGGGGATGCAGCATTGATCTTTTGAAGTCCATCAAGGTACCGATTGTTGTTTATTCAATTGGTTATAACCGCTTTAGAGGCCAGGAAGATTTCAATCGTCCCCTTTTCGACCAACACATTGGAGTATTGCTTAAGAAGTCATTATTTTTTTCAGCTCGCAACACCGGTTCGTGCGAGGCATTAAAAAATTATGTTAAAGATGAACTAAAGCAAAAAATCACCTTGAATTTCTGTCCTTCCCTACTCTTTCCTCAAACGGTGGTTGATAGAAAAATCGGCACTAAAAAAATAGGATTAATGTTGGCGGGAGACCGTTTGCACTTAAGACATGCCAATGTGGGAGAATTTATGGGTAAAATAAAATCGTTATTAAAAGAAATTAGCAAGCAGGCTGATATTTACCTTGTTGCTCATGAGTCTCGCGATTTTTGGTACCTTGACCATTTAGCCGGGATTCCATTCAAAAAGGTTGAATTGTTTGGCAAAACTCCCGAGGAAACCATTTCTTTTTATTCAAACATGGATGTTATTATCGGAGATAGAGGCCACTGTCAAATGATTCCATTTTCTCTTGGCTGCAAAATTATATCGCTTATTTCACATAATAAATTAAAATGGTTTCTTGATGATACTAATTTGAATGAGTATGGAATTGAGGAAAGCGATAGCGCTCTTAAAGAGAAAGTTCTTTCATTAATATTTTCCTCTAAGAGAGATTTATATCCAGAAAAACGTATTCAAGCCCTGCGTTTAATATCAAAAACAAATTATAAAAACCTTCATACCATTTATGAAAAACTCATGCCCACTTTGCAAAAATCGTAATATCAAGTTGGTTTCTAAAATAACCAGAGAGAATATGGGTGCTGTTTTGAGGTGCCAGAAATGCAAGCATGTTTTTTTAGATCTTGGCGTCAAGGAAGCGCAACTTAGGAGTTTTATAGATGATTTTTATAAGAATGATAATCAAAGAAAAGATTACATAAAGGACAAACATAACTATGTTGAAAGAATAAGACCTGATAACACTAGACGTTTTTTAACTTGTCAGAAATATTTAAACCCAAAGCAGAAAGTGCTCGATTTTGGCGCTGGCTATTGTCTATTTTCGTATTTGATTAAACCATTTGTGTCCGAAATTACAGTTCTTGATAAGAGCAAATTAACTAAAGAAAACGCTGCCAAGTTTGGCCTAAATTATGTTCCTGACGTCAATGGTTTAAACCAACGTTTTAATCTTATATTTGCTTTTCATACTTTAGAACATTTGATTGATCCCATGCAAATCTTAAATCTGTTGGGGAATTTCCTCCAGAAAGATGGTTTAATGGTTATTGAGGTTCCTAACCACAATGATTTATTAGTGAAGCTTTCAAAAAGATATCCCTCTTTTTACTATCAAGTGGCTCACTTACATTATTTCAAACCAAAAACTTTAAAAAAGACTCTCAAGAGAGCAGGGCTGGACTTAAAGGAAGTAATCCCAACACAACGATACGGTCTTAGTAATCATATGAAATGGATATTTAATTGGCAGGCAAAGGAAACTCCCTGTCTGGAGTCGCTTTACAAGCTTATTCTTTCTTATACTCCCTGGCGGGATACATTATTTTACGTTTTAAAAAAAATAAAAAAGCAGATTTAATTTAGAGGGATAATCCTCTAACTTGAATTTGCTAAAAAATTGAAATGAAAAAGGTATTTATTATCGCAGAAATCGGTATTAATCACAACGGTGATTTAGCTATCGCCAAAAAACTAATTGATAGTGCTGTTTTGGCCGGTGCAGACGCGGTGAAATTTCAAAAACGCACACCTGAATTATGTGTGCCAGAAGCGCAAAAAGGTGTTATCCGTGAGACCCCATGGGGAAAAATTACCTATCTGGACTATAGATATAAGGTTGAGTTTGGGAAGGATGAGTACGATGAAATAGATAGATATTGTAAGGAAAAAGGAATTGAGTGGTTTGCTTCTAGCTGGGACCCCAAGAGTCAATTATTTTTAAGGCAGTATAAATTGAGACACAATAAAATTGCTTCTCCGATGCTTACCAACAAAGAGCTTCTTAAGGTGGTGGCCGAAGAAAAAAAATCTACTTTTGTTTCAACCGGCATGAGCACTATGGAAGAAGTTGAACAAGCGGTTGATATTTTTAAAAAACATGATTGTCCAATTTGTTTAATGCATTGTAATTCTAGTTACCCGGCTCAAACAGCGGATTTGAATCTTAATGTTATAAAAACATTAAAGAAGAAATTTAAGGTAGGTGTTGGCTATAGCGGACATGAGTTTGGCTTAACTCCAACCTATATGGCTATTGCCCTAGGGGCTGTTGCTATTGAAAGGCACATCACTCTCAATAGAACAATGTGGGGTTCGGATCAGATGGCCTCGGTGGAAATTCCAGGACTGCTTAAAATGGTTAGGCAGATAAGGAGCATTCAAAACGCTTTCGGCGATGGGACAAAAAGGGTAACGGAAGCCGAAATGCCAATTAGAAAAAAATTAAGAGGAGTATAATATGATATATTGTTTTGACATCGATGGTGTAATCTGTAACACAAGAGGTTTAGATTACAAAAATGCCAAGCCCGTGAAATCTGTGATCGAAAAAATCAATCGTTTATATACTTCGGGCCATACCATCCTTATATACACAGGAAGAGGAATGGGAACATTAAAGGGTGATATTAAAAAAGTCTATGATGTCTGGCACAAGGTTACAAAGAACCAACTAAAAAGTTGGGGCTTACGTTATCATCAATTGACCCTAGGTAAACCTCCCGCAGATATCTATATCGACGACAAAGCAATGAATTTAAACGACTGGTTAAAACATAAAGAACATGAATAAAGACGAAAACAAAGATAGCATACTGGTGGTTCTTCCTTATGGGATGTGTTTTAGGAACATTGTTTTAAATGATACTTTCTGGGGTTATTTGAGGAATAATTATAATATTGACCTACTAACACCCTTGGACATAAAGTCCAGAGAAACTTATGGAGTTAGGGATATCTTTAGTTATGTTCCCAAAGGGATGCTTAAAAATCTTATTCATCGGCTCAATCATAGACTTGTTTACTGGTGGAAATTTTTGGACCTAGCTCATTTTTTACTAGCTCGAGATTTGGGTGAAAATCTAAGTGTCAAGTATAGATGGGCTCTGTCTGACAAAGAAAGAAGAAACATTTTATTTCTTGGTTCGTTAAGATTTTTTAGACTAGGCAAATTTTTTAAAAAGTGTCTTAAAAAATTGCCCTTTTTGTATCCTACGAGCTCTGTTTTTAAAAAAAGAAAATATAAGTTTGTTGTTATTAGTCATATTTCAGATCAAGAATCAATTATTACCGCCTTAACTGCCGCTAAGCGGAAGATTCCAGTGATCTCTATTACTCTTGGAATGGATAATTATATGCATGGTCCGATGCAATTTATGCCAGATTTGATGTTGCTTTGGGGGAAAGAACAGGAGTATGAATTTGTTAATTTTCACCTGCCTTTAAATAAGAAGTTGGAAAAAGTAAAGTATAAATCCATTGGCTGTTTAATTTATGACACTTATCTTGAGATACAAAATAATATTAGCAAAGAGCGGTTTTATAAGATGTACAACATTGCCAGCGATGAAGAGGTTATTTTATTTCCAGCCTTTCTAGAGAATTATACTCCAGGGCAGAGAGACCTCTGTCAGATTATAGTTGATTTCATCGTTAGAAATAACTTAAAAGCTAAATTGCTTGTTCGGGTTCGTCCTAATATTGATGTTGAGCTGTGGGAAGCATTCCAAAAAAAATATCGAACCTTGGTTGTTTTACAGACACCCTCCAGCGCATCATATGACAAGAGCAGGAGTTCGGGATATTTTGAAAAAGAACTTGAGTATAAAGAAATGGAGATTTTTGTTGCTACCATCAAGTATTCTACACTTCTGGTTTGCCCCAGCCCTTCAACTATGCAGTTTGATGCGATGTGTTTTAACACACCATCAATATATGCAGCTTTTGACTGGAGTGGTAAAGGGGGCTCTATTCCTCACGCGCACCAAAAATTCTTCCTAGCCAAGTCGGTTACCTACCCTCATAGAAAAAACCTCAATGCCGCTGTAACTGAGAAAGAGTTTTTAGATTTATTGCATAACTTCTTTGTTTTGAAAAAAAGAGACAACCTTTTGTCAAAAGAAATTTTTGATATAGTTGTCTCAAGCTCAAACGACGGCCAAGTTGGCCAGCGCGCTGTGGAAGCGATAAAAGAGTTTATAACCACCCATGATAAACAACAAAAATAATTTTATCTGTCCTGTTTGCCGTAAAGACCTTATTTGGCCAGAAGGCTATTGTGATAAATGCGGTAAGAAATTTCTTTTAGAGACTGTTAAGAACTCGGCTTTAAGCCCCAGTAGTGAATTTGAAATATATGATTTTAGAGAGAATGATAAAGATATTCAAAAAGATAGAGCTGATTTTAGAGCGCATCTTAAAATTATTGAAGGTTTGTTTCATTTTGAAGATGAAAAGCTCAAGGAATTAAATTTTAGTTACGATATTAATAAGATTTATTCTCAAGAAAACGGCATTAAGACTAGATTAAAAACATACCTCACTCACCACAAAGCCGAATGGCAAAATCTTAAAAATTTAGCCAAATTTATTTTATTTAAAGAGCTCTCAGGCAAATTAAAAGGTTCTAATTCTGTTAATAGTTCTTTTTTGGGGTATTCTAAGGCATACGAGATGATAAGTTCTTTTGTCCAACCTACCTGGCTCGGAAGTCACAACGGAAGAATTGTTCTAACGGGAGCCATTCAGCACCACTATCACAATATGAAAGTTTTGAGAGAAATAATTGACCAATGGAAAGCAAGAGAGGTTTTAGAGTTTGGCGTCGGCTCTGGAGTAAATCTCCTGCTTTTGAAAAAATTTTTATCTGGTGGCGACGAACTAAAATTGTCTGGCTTTGAATATCCGGTCGCTCGATTACTCACTGCCAGGGCTACTTTTAACAAACATGGCCTGGAATGTGATGATTTGTTTTTGGCTAATGGTCTAAATTTACCTCTCAAAGATAATTCCTACGACATTGTTTTTTCTCATTATGTCATTGAGCAAATGAAAGGTTTTGAGGGGCAGGCCTTAAATGAAATGATAAGAGTTGCTAGGGTTGGTGTTGTTCTGTTTGAAACAGCCCTTTACCGCCCCACCCTAGGCCAACGGATATATATGAAACACAGCGGATATTCTAGAGATCTTCCCAAAATAGTTAAAGGCCGAAAAGATGTTGAGATATTAGAAATGCGAAACATTAAAAAATCTCGCTTTTTTGGCTGTCCCAATGTGTTGTTTATGTTAAAAAAGTATGACAATAAGAATAACAGATAAAAATTATTGGCGTTCCTTTGTTGAAAAAACGGAAGGAAATATATTTCAATCGTATTCTTGGGTAGAGGCAATGGAGAAAAACGGACTTAGTCCTTTATTTTTTATTATTGAAGATGGTTCTCGGCCAGTGGGAGGCGTTGTTCTTTACCAAAAATCCTATCGCTCCTCTATCCTTAAAAAAGCAACCGAGTATTTTATGTCTTCTTTTGTTGTTATGGGAAAACCAATAATAAGGGATAAAGCTCGAGAAAAAGAAATCCTTTCTTTTTTACTAGAGACAATAGATAAAGAAGCAAAAAAAAGAAAGATTGTTTCAATAGATTGGAGTACCAACTATACTTTAATGGAAAAACACAGGAATCTCTTTAGAGAGAGGGGTTATAAGATAATTCCCTTTGGTACTTACATTTTATCCCTAGAAGTAAGGCCAGAAAATTTGTGGGCAAGTTTGCACAAAAATAAACGACGAGATATTAGAGTGGCAACCAGGAACAATATAACTGTTCAGAGATCAGATAATCTTGATGATTATTTAAGCTTACATGAATTTATTTGTAAAAAATTGGCCTACCCCACAGAAATCGTTTCTAAACAAATTAAAAATATTTGGCATTTTTTAAAGAACGAAGGGTTATGTGAGGTTTTTTTAGCTAGCAACGGAGGCAAACTTGAAGCTGGCGCTTTTGTTCTTGTTTATGGAGATACTGCTTTTTATCTTTATGGGGCTTCGGTACCTAAAACTAAATCTTGTGCCGCTCATTTACTGCTTTGGGAAACTATTAAACGGCTGCAAAAAAATGGGATAAAATATTTTGATTTTGGGGGGGCAAGACCAAATAGTTCCAGTGGTGTAGATGAGTTTAAAAAAAGATACGGTGGCAAATTTCTATCTCGCTACGGAGCTATAAAGATTTATAAACCTTTTAGATATAGTCTGATTTCTAAAATAGCTACACTAAAAAGAAAGGTACATTTTTAAGATGAGGATAGGAATCAAAAACAAAGAAACAATATCAATGGCCGGGGTGATTTTGCTGTTGAGACAGTTAGGGATAAAGTGGGATACATTTGATTCTTCTCTCCAGCAAGATGTGATTATTTCAGAGAGCCCTATTGAGCTTAAACCAACTCAAATTGGTATTTTTCTAAAACTTCCTAAGGGTAAAGAAAAGACTTCTTCGGGATATTTAAAATATAAGAACTTAAAAGCTTTTTTCCCTGAAGAGATTTTATTCCCAGCAGACAAAGGTTTTGAAATCTTAGCTACTGTTGATGAGAAATATCCGGGAATTATTAAAAAGAAAAACGCAATTTTTATTCTGCCTAATTTTTTTAAATATATTGCTGAAGTTTCAACTATTTCAAAATACAACAAAGAATTCAGCTGCACCTTTTCTTTTGATTGTTTTAGAGAAATTTTTCTTGGGATCCTTGAACACTGCGCATCTTTGCTAAATAAGCCCTTAATTAGAATTTGGTATTATCCAAAATTTCAATATAAAAATGCTCTTTGTTTTACTACTGACGTAGATTATAAATTAGAATGGGATATTCTTAAGAATTTACCGACCACCACCAAAAGAAAGCCCAACCGCTGCTTATATAAAGCAATAAACCATCTGATTGCCGCTCGTTATTTAAATAAATTTTATTATTCTTCTATCTGGGGGAAGTATTATAGATTAAAAAGAATTTTGGCTAAATTTATTGATGTTAAAAAATTCTTTAGCCCCCTTGGTGAAATTTACCAACACAATATTCCAATCACTGCTTTCTTGAGGCCAGCCGAATACCAGCTTGAAGAGAATCTAAAAGATCCACCCGAGGGAACAGGAAGATTGTCTTATAAACCTTCGGGGTTAGATTTTATAGAAACAGGTCTTCATTTCGGCGCCACAGTCGGAAATATTCTTTTTTGGAAGCATATTAAAGATTCCTATAAGGAAGATGTGTTTAAAACGGTAAAAAAACAGAAAAATCTTCTAGAATCAGAAATTAAACATGAGCTGTACGGCACCAGACTCCACAACGAATCTAGATTCACACCGGCTATATTCAATTTTATAGAAAAATCTGGAGCGATTTACGACTCTTCCGTGTTTGGCGGTATAGTTGGAGACAAGCTTAGTCCCAACGGCACAAGTTTGCCTTACTGGCCGATCTTAAAAAAAGGTGATCAGTGGAGTCAAGTTAAGTTTATTGAAATTCCCGTTATTGCTTACGAAGGCGACAGCGTTCCGCTTAAGCATTTAGAGGAATTTAATCTGCCGATTGTAGTTTCTAAACATCCTGATTCGCATAATTTTGCTTTAGTAAGTCAAATTCTTGAAAATAATAAGAAAAGTTGGTGGAAGGTTCATCTTTGGGAGTTAGCCCGTTGGTGGCAGGAAAGAGATGCTGTTGATTTTTCTGAAGTTTCAGATAATACCATTCGGCTTAGTAATCTTCCCAAACAAGGATGTGTGTTGGTGGTGAATTCAAGGCGTGAAATAGATATTCTTGGTGCTGAAGCAGTGAATAAGTATAGGGACGACTTTCGAAATTATTATGAAATTCAAAAATAATATAATTCAGGAAGCCAACAAAATATGCCAGCATTCTTTTGATTTATTGGGCTCAGGGCCTAAAAATCTAGGCAAGGACATCAATTGGCATCAGGATTTCAAATCAGGAAAAATCTGGACTTGGTGGCTGCCGCATCAATTAATAAGATATAAATTTGACAGAGGTTTTGATATTAAGGTTCCCTGGGAGTTATCACGGTTTCACCACCTACCTACTTTGGCTCGGGCTTACGTTTTAACAAACGACGTAAAGTATCTTAAAGAGATAGAGCTTGAGATTTTAGATTGGATTCGGAAAAATCCAGTTGGGTTTGGGGTTAACTGGAAATGCACTATGGATGTGGCTATAAGGGCGTGCAATTGGCTTAAGGCAAAACAGACAGTAAAAAATAAAAAATCAAAAATAAAAAATAAAAAATTTGAGGATTTATTTTTAAAATCTTTAGAGCAGCATGGAAAATTTATTTATTCTCATTTAGAACCGGGGCATACTAATCATTATTTAGCTGATGTTGTTGGACTTATCTACTTGGGAATTTTGTGTCCAGAGTTAAAGGAAGCGAAGGGATGGCAGAAGTTTGGGGTTGGGGCCTTGGAAGAAGAGATGGAAGAGCAGGTCAATGCTGATGGCTGCAATTTTGAATCCTCTATCCCCTATCATCGCTTAGCTTTAGAACTTTTTGGCTATTCAGCGCTTCTTTGTAAAGAAAATAACATAGAACTTTCTGATAAGTTTTGGAAGAAACTCCGAAAGATGTTTGATTTTGTTGGCTTTTATACCAAACCGGACGGTTTAGCGCCCCAAATTGGAGATAACGACAATGGACAACTTCATAAATTCCAGATTCCAGATTCCAGATTTCAAATAAATGATCACCGGTATTTATTTGATTTGGCTAAGCAGATTTGGCCGGACTATCAG
>SDBT01005291.1_pt1 | contig 21700 bp, 30 predicted proteins | sample 2277101 | NCBI WGS metagenome assembly SDBT01 (sample SAMN10404973, study PRJNA504765) | marine sediment metagenome | isolation source: marine sediment core GS10_PC15, 103 cmbsf | place: Arctic Ocean: Southern Knipovich Ridge | collected 2010
ATCTTGTGATCCTCGTGAGAGAACATCATCATCTCGAACGGACGCATTTTCTTTTTAAAATCTTCAGGATTCATAGACAGTGTATTCAGTTGGTTGGTCGGTGTACTTCTTTAAGACTTGCGCTGCTCCTATTACCCTCACTATCCCTACCTCTACTATATTAGTAGCTAGTAAGTAATCAAGGTTAGTAGTGGAAGTCTGCTCCCATATCTCGTATTTCCAAAGTCCTGGAGGGTCTAGGTCTACCGTGGCGTTTAGTAAGTCTTCGGTGGGGTCTTCTGTTACTATAAACTCGTTAAAGCGTTGCTTCTCTGTGGATATATCACTAGCTATGAAAGCCTTGTCTGCTCTCGTGGAGTCGCTAGTAAAACGAAACAAAAAGACAGGGTTGTCCAATGTCTTCTTTTCGTTCAATGTTAGCACCACCGTATTAGCTGTATTTTTATTTATTTTTATCATTGCTAATTACAGCAATAGCCCCTTAAAGGAGCTACGCTATCTTATATGACTAAAGCCCTTAAGCTGAAGTCAGGCTACTAATTAAAGAACTGTCTACTTCTTTTGCTGGTAACGTCTCTTTTGCTATAAAGCTTAGGTTGTACCCGTTAAGGTCAGCCATCGCCTTTCCTGTCCTAGCGTCGTTCGTTCCGGTCTTTAACGCTCCCTTACTCTCTCCATACAACCAAAACTTACCTGCGTTGTCCTTTACTATAATCATTAGTCTGTTCTGTACTAACAACCTTAGTTCGTTCCTTGCGGAGCTGGTTAGTTGCTTCAGTGAGAATACTGCGTTCTGCTCATAGAATACTGATCCTGTCTCAGGGCTGTTGTTCTCCGTCTCAAAAGCTTCTCCGTCTTCTGCGTCTACATTATAAACCCAGAACTTCTTCCCTGAATCCATTGTAAATGCTGTGATCTGTCCGCTCGTGGTAGTGATAACATCCTTGTCCTCTAGAGCAGCTATGTAAAAAGTGTCCACTCCTCCCGCTATATCTCTACATGGTATCTGGTGTCCTTGTGTTAATGCGCAAGCTGCTGGCATAATCGTTTAGTTTAAAGTTAAGGGGAGCTTTTCAACTCCCCGATTTATTAGCTGTTCTCGTAAGAAACAATCTCAGTGGGGTGAGCTACCTGTAACGCTCTCTTAAACGCTGTGTGCCATTTAACCACTCTGTCGTCCTGAGAGAACCAAGTCTCAAAGCTATCCTCTTCGTCCATCATATCCACTCCTAACCAAAGGTTGTCCTTTCTTAAGGCAAAGATTCTGTCGGTGCCGTTAAGCCCGTTGAATCCCTCCATCATAATAGAAGAGTTTTCTACTGTGATCCTTTCCCATCTTCCGTTGTCCTCGCCTGACTTGTGAAACAGGTTGTCAATCGCTAGCTTATTAGTATAAGTTCTTAGCGTGTCTGTTCCTGCACAAAGAATCACGTCCTCCTTCTGAAGGATAGATGCTGGAATCTTAGTAAGAATGTCTTGAACAATAGTTCTAATATTGGTTGAGTTTAGAGTACTCGCTGTAGCGTCAACTACTCCGGTTGCTGCATCTATGATCTTAATAAGACCGTCATAGAACTTCAAGCTGTTAACTCCGCTAGCAGTGTCTCCCTGCCAGTCAGCAGTCTCTAACTGCTCATTCAAGATTTCAATCTTTTGGTCAAAGATCTCTTGCTCAAACGGGAACTCTTCCTGAGAAGAACCGGGTTTCATAGCTTTCTGTAAATACTTAGTCTCTAAATCTTTAGGACACCAGCTCTCTTGAACCTTTATCTTACCTACAGTAAGAGTCCTTTGAGAGAAGACGGTAGAACCTGAGCTGTTAAAGCCACAAGCACTGTCGTCCTGAAACTCAGCGTTTCCGGCAACGATGCCTATCTTTTCCGCAGACTTAATACCAGGCAGTACGTTACCGTCGGCCTGGATCATAGCACCAGTCTTATTCTCGAACTGGGACTTTCTTAAGAGGAACTCTGCGTTCTCCTCTGTGTAATTGGTTAATGCTGATACGTCGAAACTCATAGTTGTTAGTTTTTAATATTGGGGTTAAGTACCTCTTTCATGCTAGACCTGAAGTTTGCTCTCATCTCAGTTAACGACTCTACTTTCTTTTTGTCTTTTTTTTCTGGGTCGTCTCCCGGAAGTTTAGCAAGCTTTTCAACTAGCTCAAATAAATCTTTAGTTAATTTCTCTGTTTTTTCAAATCTCTCATCTGTCTCTTTCTTGGCCTCATCAAAACTGTCTACTTTTTTAGTCAGTTCTTCTAAGGAGCTTACTATCTTGTTCAATACCTCTTCCTTCTCTTTGGCCTTTTCTTCCTCCTCATGCTTCTTCTCCTCCTCTGTGGGCTGCTCTCCTGCAATGGCTGTTACCTTTCCACCCTCTGTGGTTATAACTATGCCTCCATCGGTCTCATGGTCGCCGTCTGGTGCTGGCATCCTTTCGCCTTCAACAATTATAAACAACTCAACGCCCTCAGCGAGTTCTTCAGAATCGTATTCAATTAAAGAGCCATCTACTAAAGTAGCTTGTCCCATCTTTTCTTTTTTGGCATCTTCTTTCTTCTTACTGTACTTGTCAGTAAGTTCTTTTAATTTTGTTATTACGTCCTTCATGTCGTTTTCTTTTAAATATGTTTCGTCAGGATAATTACGGTTAGTGGTAGCTTGGTTAAAGTTATTGATGGCATCTGCTAAGTCCTTGATAGTCTCTTCTTCTTCGTCCTTTACTTTAACAGGATCAAACAGTCCTTCTATAGAAAAGCCCTTGAACTTTCCGGTCTTAATGAAGTTCTCCCACATCTCGTCGTTGTCTACCTTCATGCTTACAAACCAGCTCCCCTCACTTAACTCATCAAAGCCGTCAGGAGTCCGTATGCCTCTCTCTTTGTCTATAATGAAAGACTCAAAGATGGTAAGCCCTGAAAGCTCCGCAGCGTGCATTCCGTTTACGTGCTTTGTTCTGCCTTCTTTAAAGAATCTTACCACTGCCTTTTCTATATTCTCTTTATCAAAGACTACGTAGTGCTCTCCGAATCTGTCGTCTCTTCTGTAGATGGGTAGGTCGGCTACCATAGCAGCTCCTGAGACGATCCTGCGATCCTTATCTTTTACCTGGAATAGCTCTTTTTTATTGTCGAACATCTGGAAACCTCTTTCAATAGCAGGGTGGTCTACAAGGCTGATGAACTCAACACCGTTATGTTCTTCGTCATCTGTAATGACTAACTTATAAACTGGTCTCTTCATAACATTAAATATGTTTGTTTTTTATAATTACGGTTAGCCTATTTTAGCGTTCGTCTCTAAGCCCCTTACTCTCTTCTGTGTTTTACTTAGGTCTGTCTCTACTACAAAAGCCTTCGCTGGCTCTGGTGTTCCGTCTTCTGTTAAGGCTGTGGCTCTTACTCTTTCGATCTCAATACTACTCCCTCCTCCTACGTCTGGGGCTGCGCCTCCCCCGGCTGCTCCCCCTGTAGGTGTTGACGATGAGTTTAAAGCCCTCTTTGCTTTTGCTATATTAGTTAATACCGCTATTGACCTAAAGGCTATATCCGCAACAAGTAGAGGTGGGGCTAGGTTAGCTGGGTTGGTTGATGCCTGAGCCACTATCCCTGCAAGAGCTACGCCCGTATCAATAGCTATCTGTGCTAAGGCCAAGTTCTTTTTCAGCCTCTCTCCTTTCTTGCCTTCCTTAACAAGCAACTCCCCTATAGAAAGGAGACTCCCTGCTGCTGCTAGCGCAGAAGAGACAAGAGCTACCTTTCTCTTCTTTGCCTCTAGTACCTCCGTGTCGGTTTGTTTCTTCTCTAATGCGTTTGTCCTTTGGTTGAACTCTTCCTTTAAGATAGCTAGCTCCTCTTCAGTCCCCTTAAAGAACTCTATTTCCAAAGCTCTTTGTGCGGTCAATACTTCTAATCGCAAGGCGATGTCTTCCTCTGCCTGAAGCCTCCTAAGCTGGATCTCGTTGCTTCTCTTTTCAAAGTCTAGGTCTAGCTGCTTGTCGGTTTCTTCCTGCTCTTTGGCTCGAGATGCCTCTCTATTTGCTACGCCCTCCGCTTCTATGGAGTTGATCTTGTTGTTTAATTCTATTTGCTTGGTAGCTGATTCCGCTCTTACGTCTGCTAACGCTATCTCGGCATCGGCTTGCTTTTGAAGGTCTTCCTCTGTGCTCTCCCCCAAAGCTAGTTGAGCTTTGATGATGTCTACCTTCTCCTGTCCTAACGCAACGCTTTTGTTTACCAAGTCCTTCTCAATAGCAAAAGCCTCTCTAGCTGCTTCTAATCGCTTCTCCTCTGTTTGTGTTACGTCTTCAGAGATGAACTTCAGCTCTTCTATTCTAGCCCTGCTTTGCGCTCTCTCTACGTTTAAGAGCCGTTCTCTTTTTATTAAAGCATCTTGCCTTCCTGCTAAGTCTGAGGCTGATGTAGCCTCCCTGTCAATCTCATCCACTAACCCAGCGATAGCGTCTATGGCATCCTTGGTATTTCCTACTAGGTTAAGCGTTCCCTCGTCTAGCTTCAATAGAGCCTGTTTGCCGACCTCTAGTGCCTCAGCGAAGTCTCCTTTAAATAAGCTGGCTAACGCCTTGCCTACAAGCCCTACGGACTCAAATAGAGCATCTATCCTGTCGCTTACGAAGGTCTTTAATGTCTTGCTGAAATCCTTAATGGCTGCTTGTGGATCGTTGAACGCATTGAACAGAGTCTCCCCTAATGCACTCAGTCTATCAACAAGAACTCCCATTGTGGCCTCTAAGGCTGCCGATGCTTTGTTGACTATCTCTATTCCTCTTTGGGTTTTAGTGAAGAAAGCAATCAATGCACCTAGCGCAACTACTATCGCTCCTATTCCTGTGGCAGCTAGGGCTACCTTGAATAACTTCAATACGCCCACGTTGGCCTTCAATCCTGACGTTACTAAAGCCGAAGCTCCTGCTGTAGCTTTAAGGGCTACTTGTCCCTGGCCTAGTACCCCAGCTAGTTGTTCGTTGCTGCTTGCAAGCAAGTCCGTAGCTTGGCTCGCTCCTCCTAGTCCCTTTTTGGCGGTATCGCCAAAGCTTTCAAACTCCTTGCCCCCAGTTTTTACTAGGTCGTTCGCATCTCCTAGCTCCTTATTGCTCTCCCTTAAAGACGTTGACAGTTCGTCAAATCTTTTAGACCCTATTTTAGTGTTCTCTAGCTCTTTGTTTATCTCACCTATATTCTCTCGAATCTCCCCGATGGACTTCGCTCCTTTTACGTTTATATCTAAATCTAAAGGTATTGCCATATTATACTGTGTCGTCTACTTCTATTAATATCCATGCGTTGCCTATGTCCGTTATTCCGGGGTTGTCTGAGTCTACCCTGCCGTAGTACCTGTTTCCGTCTACTGGAACAAAGGCCGCGCTCCTCTCTCTCGTGGGGACTGTGTTTGTTATCGCTAGGGTCTGGTCTGAGCTTCCAGCCGTTCCCGATTCATTAGCCCCATCATTAATTGCGTCTACCTGCGCGCCCGTTAAGCTAGTAGTGTAAAATCCTGTAGCCTCTAGGTATGCTGTTATACTCGTAGCTGCTGAGTACTTGCTTAAGTCAATGAGTGCCCTTTGCCCTGTAGCGTTTCCGTCTACTCCGTTTGTCGAGTTCCATGCACCGCTTCCAAGGTCGGTTACGTCGTTATCGTTATCCCACCCTATAACATGAACAGGTTGAGACTTCTTAGGCGTGTCCGTTTGTATTATCAGTATGTGTGATGAGTAAGCCTCTGCTGCACTACCCCCAGATACTAAGCTCAGCTCTACCTCGTATTCTGTCAGATCAGCAATAAATCCCGAAAGGTCTACGCTTTGCATCCTTCCAATAGTTGCTGAGGTGGTAGCCATTGAAGCTATAGGAAGACCTGTAGTCCTATTGGTCAGATAAGCGGTTGCAACGTCCCCGCCAGTTTGTGCCCTAAACACTGTTACAAGATAAATCTCTACAGTGCCGTCCCACTTAGAAGCATCCCACAGCCAGTGCTTTTGTTGGTTGGTAGGGTAGGAGGCAGGAGTTGCGCCAGCTTCTACGAAATGGCTTCCTAGAGGAATAGTTGTAGCCCTCTTTGTTATCCTTCCTGCTTGGTCTGCTATAATATCGGCCTCTGTGATTATTGTGTTGCCAGCGTTATGCCCGTTCTTCAACGTCACGGTAAACGTCTTAGCTGCTTGCGGAGAAGATGGGTAGTTAAACGTCACTGATAAACGCTCAGGTGTGGTGCTAAAGGTGGATAGTGTTGCTAGGTCTGTAGCCTCTCCTTCTTCTCTTAATATAGCGAAAGCTTCTCTTGCCCCATTGTCGGTATGCAAGTCAACCTCAAAGGTACAAGTAGTCGTACCATCTACCCAGTCGTTATCTACCATTGTAATAGTCTCTAGCCTTTCGTCATCTGAAGTGCCCGTTGATAGAAGAGAACTCTGAAGCATCTTGTGTACGCTTCTATATTGTGCCATCTCTGCAACCGGAGAAACTAAGAAGCTTATACTGTCTATAGAACAGTCTGATGCTGACCCCCCCACCCTCTTGGCTTGTACTTCCCAGATAGCCTTCTCAGTAGGGACGTTGCTTATAGTTCCAAAGTCATGTATTGTTTGTACGGTAGCTGACATACCCGTTACTTCTGCTATTACTTGGTTGTTTGTTAAGTCGAAGATCCTTGCGTCCATAGCGTTAGCGCTAGCATCTCTAAACGCCACCAGCTCAATGCTAGTAGGTATCTGCACCGTATCGCTTCCTTCATAGATAAAAGAACCCCCTAACCCTGTATACGAGGTGCTCTGGGTGCTGTCGTGTATTGCGTAGATGTTCTCACGTACTGCCGTAGCAAAGCCCTCTAATGCTTGCAGGTCTGCATATATCTTAGTCCAGTCCTCCCTGTTAAGCTCGGTTCTGGATTTGTCCGTTCGTGGTATGGCGTCGCTCTCTAAGGTCATAAGTTTATAATCCTGTAGTTAATCCACAATTCTATATCTCCGTCTCCTGCCGTAGGGTCTCCTGCGCCTCTTGCTAATAGCACTACCTTTTTGTTTTCAATAACTTGGGTCGTGGCTGTTCCTGACATAGAGTCTATAAATCCTGCGCCTGCTCTATCAACTGTCGAGACAAGTATGGCCGTGTCCATTAGCTGTCCGTTAGTTGCCGTGTCTGTCACTAGCTCTAGCTGGGTGGTTGTGGCGTACGGAGTTACAACGTTGTTTATCTTCATGGTGACAGTTTCAATCACAATGGCCTTACCTGCACCGGGGGCATCTATCACATCAAGAGGAGTGCTGTTTAAGGCGAGTATCTCTGCGCTTGACGCTGTCATAAACTTAAAGAAAACATCTGAAGTAGTGCCGGACGTTTGCAGGGCTATCTCCTGTATTCCCCCTGTGGTTCTAAAGAAGAGCCTGTCGTCAGCTACGTTAGCGAATAACTCACCTATATAGATGTGTTCTTTTGACCACGTACCGTCGGTATGGTCTGAGGAAGGGGCTATGCTTGGTAGCTCGCTGGCTACTGTTGACCTCTTTAATAATATCCTTGAATCTTGATCTGCCATAATATTAAATATATTTTATTAAGTTTCATTTTCTCCACCGTCTAATCTAAAGGCTGGGCTGGTAGCATCTGGGGATCTGACTTCATTAAGACTGCCTTCTATGCGCTGCCACTTCGTGCTTGCCGTTAAAGGCGTTACCGTATTCTCTCCCCCATCTACCCGTGCAGACTGCACTATTATCCCGTCTTGGGTTATCTGCACTCCGTTGACTATTGTAAAGCCGCTCTCGGTTACTACGATGTTGCTGGTTCCTATGACGGTTACGTTACTTGCTCCGCCTTCTACGATCACTCCAGAACTAGCCAATATAGAAACGTTCTCACTGCCGCCTCCGACTGAGTTGTTGTCGCCTACGATCTCTATAGCTGTGGCATCGTCTGATACAAAGTTATCCTCTCCTATTACCTGCTGGTTATTAGTAGGGTTGAACACGTTGTTGAAGCTTTGCTCTAGTCCATTGGGTACGGGTGTTTGCTCTCCGGTGTCAAAGGCTACGTTATTACCTCCATTGGTTACCTTCTCCTGTGGAACGAAAGCTTGGCCTTCTATCAGCCTTAAGAACTCACACTCTGTTAGCTCGTCGTTAGATGGGTCGAAGTCTCTTATCTTATTGAGTATGTGTAACGTGTTGTTAAAGAAGAACTTATCTCTAAAGTCTAAATTGAGGATGTCGTCAATAGATAGGTTGAACTTTCCTGTTACTATCCTTGAATCAGGAGAGGTGATCTGCTCAAAGAACTTCTTATGGTATTTATTGAAGATATTATTGTTAGTGTACTCTACCGCAGGAGGGAAGGGGTAGTACACCTCTTTAGGTACTCCGAAGCTAAGGTCTAAGGTAGGGTTAACCACATCGTCCAGGTGTCCCGCAAAGCCGTACTCGTTGGTATCTGTTGTTCCTTCCTCTGAGGAGGCGTACCTATACGTCTGAGAGGTCGTTTTAACCCCCGAGTAGTGTAATAGCCTCAACTTACTAGTAGTGGGCTTTACATTGCCTGAGGTATCCCTGTTTATTATCCTTGGTATGATGATGTCAGGTATAGAGGTCTCTGCTAAAGGCGTTGGAGCGAAGATGGTCTTGTAGGTCTTCTCTTTTTTTAAGAAGTCGTTGTTAATATCTTCTCTCTTGCGTCCATAGGTCTCTCCATTGGCTTCTATGTACTGTTGATTAAAGAAGTCCTTGTCTTCCTGGTACTCCATTATGATAGTCCTGAAATCTAGCTCACCCATTGGTCTTTCTTGTAAGGTCGCTGTATCTAACCTCTTCTCCCATTTCTGGATAGTGCCACTTGTGTAGAAGACCTCTCGCTGTTCTATGAGTAATCTCTGGGGAACGTCCTTATCTGACTCTACATAGAGGTTGAATATATTAAAGATGTTCGTCAGGATGTCCTTTTGCTTTATCTCTTTAGGGAGAGCGTCGTTAATAACCAGTTCAGCGCCGTCAATAGTCCTTGCGTCAAAGATCCTGTTGGAGAACTCGGATAGGTTGATACCTAAGACGGGTTCGGTCTTAAACCCTATAGCCGATATGTCCCCTCCTACTGGCGTTCCTCCATCTGAGAAGTAGTTATTGCCTACAGTTGAGTCAATGAGCACTGAAGCCTCTATCCTTATCTTATCGCCTACCTTTAAGAGAACGTTAGTAAGGGTTTGCTGTATTGTGCCTGCTGGGATCTCCTCTCCTGAGGTTATGTTCCTGTTGAGAAGGCCAAAGTCATTGCCCAGCCTAGTGACAAGCAGTAACTCGTCGCCCTCTATCGCTCTTTCATGGAAGATCCTTACCTTGGTCTTTATAGATACGTCCCTTCCTGTCACCGGAGAGGCATCGGGGAAGAACTTAAAGCCAAAGAAGACCTTTGTTATAATATCGTACTTACCTGTCTTGTTTACTGTCCACTTTCCTGAAGAGGTGTTGTAAACATCTGAGTTGTCGAAGTTGGGAGAGTTGCTATCGTCGTTCCATAGTATCACAAAGTCAGTAGGTAGGTTGTCGTTGTTTAACCCTTGGAAGATGTCAGCAGCAAAGCCCGCTCTAAACAGTCTGCTTTGTATGTCTGCCTCATTAAGTGCTAATCGGTTGCCGTTAAACGGGATTATCAGTCGTTTAAAGAACTCAGAGTCAAAGAACGTGCTTGAAAAGCTCCATCCTACTGAAGAGAATATCTTATCTATGTACTGCTTTAGGTATATCGACGGGAAGTGTTGCGTAACGTCATAAGATTGTCCTCCTGTGTAGCCGTAGTCTATAAGTGGGTACACATACCCTTTCCCTAGCTCAAAAGCTACTGGTGAGCCGTTCTCTATGATGCTGGTAGCCCTTGAATTGATCTGTATGCTCTTAAGATAAGTGTGGTCGAACTCCGACAAGTCCAATTCATCCAAGGTCGCTTCTCCTATGTCCACAAAGATGTTACCTACATTACCCCTTATGGCTACTTCGTATTCTATCCGGTACTCATCGTTTCGTTCTATCAGGTCTATGTTTAAGAGTTGCATCTTACCCCTTAGTTGTTCGACGTTTTGCTCTACCAGTACTGCGTCTACGCTTAGATTGGGGTTGAAGTCAGGGCTGAAGTTGGTTGTTCCGGTGGTTTGTACTGAGATGTTAACGTCAAAGATTTGAGTAAATAAGTTGTTGACTTCCTTGGTTCCGTGGATTACCAAGGTCTTAGAAAAGCTGCTATCCCTCTTCTCTGGCTCCTGTATGTCGGCTATCTGGTAGTTTAAAGAGATGGGAACCTCTCTAACCAGTGGTACTGTTACTCCGCTTATTATTAAATCTGCCATCTTTTACGTATCTTTACATCAGCTAGTTAGTAGGGAATGTACAGCCTTGCGCAAAAGCACTCGATATATGACACAGTCATAGAGGGTGCTTTTTTAATGCACCATTGGCATCTTTGGTCAAGGTCTCCGCTCCACCACAAAAACTGATCGCCACATTCTACACACTCTATTGTATATATTCCCATCTAATACCTCTGTCTTGTTCTACTATAGCCAAACTCGAACTCAAACACTAGGTTAAACACATCTGCGTTCTCATCCTTGTTTCTTTCAAATGCCCTGTTTAAGGCGTTTACAGCGATTAACTCACCATCTTGCAGTAATAGTATCCTTGGACTTGTAACGAACTCCTCTAGCCATGTCTTCTCTGCTTGTGTTAACCAGTCAGAGTTAACCACTATCCTGTCCTTTATCTTAGAGCCTATCTGCACCAGACCTGCCTGATCCTTAGCATAGGTGAATGTACCGTCTGAGTTCAACCGTCCTTGTGGTTGTCTAAAGGTGTTCTTAGTGATAGTCGCCCTTCTATCGGATCGTAGATAAAGAGTGATCGTGTCAAAAGCTCCCTCCTTGTTAAGGAAGTGGAACGTGTAATTAGTAAACCTAGAGCACTGCTCCCTGTCGATGTTGATCGTTCTTAGCTCACTCGATAACGCTCCTACTACATTTATCATCTGTATAGTGTAGCTTAACACACTTGTGGTTATGATAGGTTGAGCACCTGTTGATATTTCCCCTGCGTCTATGGCGTTCAAGTTATCCCCTATGTCCACCCTTACGAAGCGGTTAAAAGGATTACTGGGGTTTACAAAGGCGTTATCTATCTTTACTGTTTGTATGATAGAGCCTCCTGCGTCTGCTTCAGGGTAGGTCTTTACCTGTAACCTGTCTGCTTTGGTATTGCTGTTATACTGCATCCCTACCCATCTGTTCTCATCTGGATAGGTGGTTAAAGGATTAGGCATGTTGGTTAAGAACATCGCTAAAGGCATTATGGTATTAATAAGCCAGTCGTTCTGGTTGTAGTCTACGAAGTCCTCAAAGTCCTTAACTGAGTTAAACCCGTAGTTTTCAATAGCAGTAGTAAGGTCAGGGAACACCGTTATAGTGCCTCCTGACTCGTACTCCTCTCCGAAATGGATGTCATAGCGCATATTAGTATAGGCGTTTCTTTGGAAGCCGTGGTTAGTTAGGTCTAAGTCAAACAGTTGCTCTTGGTTAACAAAGGACTCTATCACTCTTCCTACGTCAAACCTTCCAAACCCGAAGCTAGGGTCTGCATCTGCCTTTAGTCTAGTGAACCCTGTTACCCCACTTACGTATATGTCAGCTACGTACCTAAAGGAGGTGTTGGCCTTGTTGTCAGAGTCTACTATCCAGTCGTTGTTGTTGTAAACAGGGCTGAAGGTTTGTGGTTGGTCTTTAATTGTTATGCTCATGTTTTCGTGCTTTTCGTAGTTGTTTGGCTCTTAACTTCTCACTTCTTTGCCTATCTCCGTCGTTTGTCGAATGTCCTCCACATACGCAGTCCTTCTTGCTTCTATTCTGTGGGTCTTTGCAGTTAGACATTATAGCCATAGGTCGTCAATGTTTATGTTTTCTAGGTTTATTATCATCCTCGTCTCTACAGGCTCTACTACATCTAAGGTGTCAGCTATATAGAACAGCGTTACAATCTCTCCTGTTATTTCGTAGTTTGCTAACCTCATGATATAACGAAGTTTTGTAAGTCCTGTATCTCTAATTCAACGTCCCTTCTTAAAGACCTGCTTATCTCTGCCCTAAACTTCTCCATGCTCCTAGGGTTTAATACACTCGTCATGAACTTGTTTCCCTTAAAGCCTTTCTTGTGTATCTTCCTGGTTATTAAAAAGGTCAATGCCTTGTTAGCCTCCTTGGTGCTCATCGTCCTGCCTGTTATCTTTCTCATGATCGCAACAACTGGTAATCCCTTAAGGCTTATCCATCCTTGCTGTCCTCCTATGCTCTTTCTTACAGCTCCCCCTCCTCCGGCTTTGGTTCTTCCTCTTCCCCCATCTACAAACACCCAGTAGTCTTCTGCTAGTATCTGAAACCTATACCTCTGTCCCATGATGGTTACCTTAAAAGCTATAGAAGCCGATAGAGCACCTGAGGCGTTGGCTCCTGCTTGGGCTAGGTTTCTCTTAGCTGCATTGACAAAGATGTTGCCAAACCTCTCTATGGTGGCAAATACAGCACTGTTCTCGCTAGGCTGTATAAACCTAGTCCTACTCTCTCCTAATCCTGCAAATGCGTCAGCCATTGATCTGTCTTAAGTCGTCTTTCATCTTCTTAATCTTGTCTTTGTGATATGCTACTATGTTCATAAACTCTATTACATTCATCTCTAAATACTTCGTCCACTTCAAGTAGTCTCCATCTGCTACAGCGTCTAGTACTACTAACCATCCCCAGTGTTCTTCGAACGTTCTTCCCTCTGATTTTGTGCCTTCAGCTTCGCTAACATCTTCCTCGCTTCCTTTTTTAAATAGGCCAGCGTAGGGTCTTTCAAAGTCCCCCAAAGCTGACAAAAAAAAACAAAGATGGGATACAGCTCCGTAACTCTCGCATTTAGTAAACCGTCTGCCCTCTCAGCGTGTTTCTCTGGCTCATAAGGGTAAACCTTGTCTACAAACATAAAGCCCTTCACGCGGTTAAGGCATACCGCTAATCCTTGATGTGCTGTCTTTAGGTCTCCCTTCATAAAGCTCTTAGCGTCTACATATTGGCCTGCTGTATATCCGCTTATGTTTAGGTTTACCTTGTATCTCTTTCCTCCTACCTTGATCTCTTGGGGTACTTTGTGAGGTATTGTGCTTTTATCGTTGATGAACTCTAGCTTGTTAAGGCAGAGTCTAAGGTTCTTGCCGTCTATCTTTAAAACGTCTTCCTCTTCCATCTTAAGCGCCACTCCCAACAGTGCTATCTTCTTATCCAGGTCGTCAAGCTTAGATTCAAGTATGTCTCCTATCTTTAGGTACTGTGACCACGTAAGGTCTTTCCACTCTGTAGGTACTGATACGTTCATAGTATTAAATATATTTTTACTGGTTTCATTTATAGTATTGAATATTCACCTAATCTGTTGCTCTCTCCAAAGGCCATGTTAGCCAGAGCCAGTGCACACACACAATCGTCATGGAGACCTTCTGGTGCTGAATACTTCACTCCCGTTCTTGTGTACTCAAACTCAAAGCTCTCACACTCACTCTTTACCGTCTCCTCGCTTATCCCTATCTCCGCCTTTTGTATGGAGTTAGCCAGCCCCTCCATTAGCTGTTGCTTGCTGTTACTCGTGAACTTAAAGCTTCTCACGTTCTGCTTCTCTCTCTGTAGTCCTTCTACTACTGGGTCTCCTACACCTGTTGAGTCTGCAAAGGTAACTACGTCCGGTAAGGCTTTGATCTCCTGCTCTGTCTGCATCCAATCCTTTTGAAACCGCTTATAGTAGCACATGTTCCTGTCTTCATCTAACCCTATGATAACCGTCCAGTCTACGCTCTTAGCTAGGTCTACCCCAAAGCATACAGGTGGTTTAGTGCTTAAGGGCTGAAAGGCTGCATTGATGTACTCTATACCAAAGGGGTTAGCCCCGTCCTCACTAGGTTCAGCTAAGTAAAGCTCTTTAAAGGCTGCCTCTGGTAGGTCTCTTTGTGCCTGCTCTATCTCTTCTCTCTCTAGTATCCCTGCGTCTACTGCGTCCCATGCTGTTATCTTGAAGTACTCGTAGTTAGGCTCTCCTGCCTTTGCCCTCTGTCCTAGTTTGTACGCCCAGTTCTTCTTGCCCTTTACATTGCCTATGTACTTACACTTACCCCTAGTGGCTGTTAGCGTTGATCTTAAGGCTATGTTAGCGTCCTCCCTTGCCCTACTACACTCATCGAATACTGCTGCCCAGACATCCTCCCCGTAAAGGTTGTCCGGTTTCTCTGCTGATAAGAAGTGTATTATAGAGCCAGTGGGTGTTGTTAGCTTTAGCTTGGTCTCGTTTACTTTGAACGTCCCTTTAGGAGCCATGTTACGCATCCTGTTAAAGGCTATCTCTGCTTGTCTGTAATAGGGGGCTACCCACCATAGGTTCTGCCCACGGTCTCTTAACAAGGACTGCTCATACAACCAGATGATGTGTCCAACGGTCTTACCCGTCTTGGTCGCTGCCTCCGTTATCGTGAACCTCGCCGGACTGGCCAGTATCTTTGTCTGGTAGCTCGCCAGCGTTAGTCTTTTGTATTGTAGTTCCATTGCCTAAGTCTAAGCTTACATTGGTTATCTCTAGCTTTAGTTTGTCTTCTACGCGCCCTTTAAGTTTGTTGTATTCTTTAATGGCTGCTACCTTACTCCCAAAGTCTGCCCTCTGTGTCATTACGAATAATAACTCCTTATCAATGAATGCGTCATTGTATCCGGTGCTGTCTAGCTTGGTCTGCATATAAGAAAGGATGTCAACCTTTGTAAGCATCTTGTATGCCCTAGTCTTAGCTACGTTATATTGCTTAACGTCTTCGGTGTCTATTTCATATGCCTCGGCATAAGCTAGTACTCCATTACCCATATAGTCGGGGCTTAAGTATAGGTCGCAGAATGCTTTCTCTTTAGGTGTTAGGTTATATTCTCCTAGTTTTTTAGGCATCTACCTCTTTAGTTTCTTTCTTATCTCTCTTATCTTGTTGCTTATCTGCTTCTTTTCCCACTGTCCGTTACATACTGCTGCTCTCTGGTCTCCCTTAGGAAATTCTTTCTTCATCTCTCTATCGTTTAAGCATCTGCTTATAAAGGCTGATTCCTTTTCTCCTGTTTTAACTGTTGGTAATGGCATTTGTTCGTTTTAGTTCGTTGTATTTGCCTATCGCTCCTTTAAGGTTTGTTACTACCTCTCTGGTGTTGTTTAAAAACCATGGTCTTCCCCAGTTACCCGTTAGCTTTGCTAGCCTCTCGTCATAGATTACTCTTACTCTATACGTACAGTCTTTGTAGTGGTTGGTGTTTCCTCCAAAGAGTGCTGACTTAGGATAGGCTTTATTCCCACTCCAAAATTCTTCTAGGTAGCAGTGTTTAGGCAGGTTCATTCTCTTTTATTTTAAGCTCTTGTCCTGTTAGGCTGTGGTACAAATTCTGTAGTTGGTGGACGTAACTAATACGTACCCTGCTATCATTATATCTATACAATGAATATACATCATCGCCATGATCGTAAATTGCAATCAACCCGATTTTAAAAACTCTTTCTGTCCCCAAATAATCATCAACATCTGAATCAAACCCCAACTTCTCTAGCCATTCTTCTGTTAATTCTATCCCCCGGAAAAATCTTGCGTCATCCCCGTTGATCCAATCGTGCCCATGATCTATATCTATCTTTTTAACCTGCTCCTCCTTAACATACTCGCCACACCAAGCAACCCAATTTTCTAATCTTAGTTCTTTGCAACCTATCATGCTAATTCGTTTTCGTAGCTAATAATCTCTCTGTTCATGTCTTCTAGCATTGCGTTTACACATCCCTGACATCCTAAGTCTGCTGACTGGTATCCTAGTTCTACGTAGATTCCGTTTATTCCCTGTGCGCTACTTACCCAGCTTCTGTCTGTTATGTACATCTTTATTCTTTCGTGGTCTCCTGAGTCTATTAGTCTTGTATATTGGTCTAGGTTAATCATCTTGTCCGCTCTAGCGTACTAATTTAGTGCTTTATTTGTCCTTTAGGCCGGACAAGTCTATTTCCGGCAAGCTGTTTACTGCGTTCTTTCTAAGACTTGCTCGTGCCCAATCAGATAGTTTAATTATAATCCCTGCACAGGCTTCTAGTACATCGATGAATCGATCAAGAGCCTTTCTTTCTAATTTGTTTTTTAGTGTCATACTTTAGGGGGTTTGAGTTAAATAATCCGCATAAGTTGGGCCTACATTTGCATACGCCTCATGTTTTGTAATCAAAGCATTTAACTCTTCTTGTGATGCCTGAGCTATAAACTTCTTTGCTAATTCTAAAGGCGTGTTATCTGCTTCCACAACTTTTCTATTCATATCCTTCCTGTGCTTTTTACTCTGTTAGTTAATCCTTTAATTAAGATAGCTACTACTGAGGTTATCCCTGCAAACATTAGAGAGGGTATAAGAGCTTGTTCTGTGGCGAACCAGGCCAACCCTAACCAGAAGGCTAAACACTTCTCACAGTCAAAGGGAAGTACTCTCATGCGTAACTTAGTCCATGTCTTTGTCCATATGAAAAACTCTACCCATGAGATAGAGAGACAAGCTATTCCTAGTATGATTACTGCGTTGGTCAATCTATTCTTTTAACTCCAAAGACAATGATAATAATAAGCACAACGCTCATAACAACAGAGTTGGCTATCTCGTTTGTTTGCTCGAACATGGCCTGCTCCCATGCAAGAAATAAAGTTGCGACTATTAGGGTTAATTTAATTATAACATTTTTCATCTATTTGCTTTTAAAGGAGAGTTTATCAAAGTCCTTCTCGTTCATGAAGTCGTTGTCTTTTGTTTTCTTTAAGATACAGTACACGTTCCATCCGTCTGTTACGTTGCCCATTGCTGGATGCTCGCCTAGCTTGATGATCTCGTACTTCATCTTCTTTGCTAGTTGTGTATAAAATTCTTTAGTGAGGTAGTTAAAGCCGTGGTTAGGCCAGTTGCCTGTCTTGGGGTTCTCTGAGATTATCGTTCCTCCCTCATTACATAAGTCATGTTTATATTTCCATACGTTGTAGTAGTTACGTATGTGTTCGGAAGTTCCAAAGTCAGTGACCATGTCAACGGTTCGTAGGTGGCATCGCTCTTTTTCCAAGTCAATCGGTATTGCATTGTTTTCTTTGTTTAAGTCGATACATCTATACTCCATCTTTCTTTCTCTGTACCATACGTCAGCGTACATAGGGTTAGGATAGGGTGCGTCGTAAAGGTTCTGTGCTCCTAGCTCACAAACGGATTCAGGTCGCTTGTGTTGTAGGGCTTCGTTTAAAAGGGTTATGGTAAAGCCTGTGATTCCCATTGTTTATTTGTTTATCTCTAAGCTGATTTCATTGATTAACTCTCCGCACCAGTCCCTTGCCTCATTAAGATACGCTCTGGCGTCTGGCTCTTTCATTGCGGATGCATAAAGCATTACTTTATTTACTCTTGGGATAACTACTTTTTCTTCCTTGGTTTCTGGCGCAATGCCCTCTGTTGTTTGAGATCTTTTTTCTTTTGGTACGTTTGGGATAGTGAGCTTCTTTGTGGTGGTCTTTTTTGCTTTAGCCATGATGGTTTATTTTATTCCTTTATTTAAAAATATAACTTCGTGCTCTCCTGTTTCGTGATGAGGGGGGTAACAAAGCTGACCGTAAGGTAAGAAAACTTGTTGGTTTTTCCAAAGTAAATAGGATAAAACTGCTTGGTCATGACGGTGCCCTTTCTCTGCTCCTTCTGTTTCGTTGAAGCTTCCCTCATCCATCTGCTGATGCCACTCAAGGAGCACCTTCTTTACGTGGTCGTGGCGTAAGTCCATCACAATAACACAAGCCATAATCTGTGGGCATTCATCTAGTTCTTCTGAGCCTATCTCTAGGTTCTTTATTGCGTGGTTATCTATGTATGGTTTAAGTGGGTGGCCTATATTGTCGTAGACTGCAAAGCCGTTTGTCCCTGCATAGTCTAAAGCCTTCTGAGGGTGTCTTAATAATCTAACGGTAGAGTCCATCCAAATTACTTGCTCGTATCCTTTGGCTGCTGCCTCTAAAAATAGCTCTGGCTTAAACCCATAGGGTATTTCCTTGTGGCTTGTGCCCTCCCACTTATGGATAGTTACTCCGTTGTGTTCTTTCTTGTCGTGATCGGGTGAGTAAACTAGTATATCTATCTCTGGGGCTTTGTCTTTAACGGAGTCTATCATTCCTAGTAACGCTTTGTTGTAGTCTTCTCTGCCCTTTGAGCTAAAGGATATTACGCACGTCTTAGGCTTAGTCTCTCTCTTTACTTCTATCGCTGCTGTCTCGCTGTCCTCGTAGATGTATTTGTGTAGAGGTGTTGGTACTATTGCTTCCGTGTCCGCTCTTTCTAGTGCCTTGGCCGACCACTTGTAGTCCTCTCCATACATGATGTCCTCAAACTCAATGTCTTGCACTAGCTCCCTTCTCCATACGTCAGAGGTGTAGGGCTTTCTCTTTACTGTTCCTTTGTCGTGTAGCTGCTCATTCTCGTTGTGTCTTGAAGTAGATATGATATACTTAAGGCCGTTAATCCATGCTTCATGTTCAAAACAAACAATGTCAGTATTTGCATGTAACGCTAGTTTTATCTTTTCAAAGAACTCTGGTAGCAGCTCGTCGTCATCGTCTACCCACATAACATACTCGCCTTGTGCTATCTTAAGCAGGGCTTCTCGCTTCTTGCCTATGCTTCTTTTCTTGTTGTCGGTTAAGACTAGCCACTCTACCCAGTCAGGACAGTCAGGTATCTTAAAGTCCCTCTCTGGGATTGAGCATGTAAGTATTGATAGTTTCATTTCGTAAAGATTAAGTTTTCTGCGTTCTTGTGAATAAGTTTAAATCCGTAGTCAGCACAATATCTTATGTACTTGTCTTCCTCTTTGCCGTTGTACTCTACGCATAACATCTCTGTTCCGGTACTCTTTAAATCTATCTGAGTTAGGATGAAGTAATCAAGTCCTTCTGTATCAATAGAAATGAACTCATAGATAAGGGGGTTGAGGGCGTAGAACTCCTGCCACGTTCTCATGTTTACCTCTACCTCGTCAAACTCCTCATGCACCCAGCGTGTAGTCTCTTCTTCTACTGAGGTGGCTACTGCGTTCTCGTTATCCCAAAACTTTACCTTGCCGGACTTCTTCCCTATGCCTATGTTGTAGCATAGTATCTTGTGCTGGAAGGTGTTGTAGTTCTTCTTAAGCCTTTTAAAAACCGTAGGGCTGGGCTCTAAACAAACTCCTTTCCATCCACTTTCGGCTAGTGCCCGGCAGTTAGAAAGGTTGACTCCATCGTAAGCTCCTATCTCTAGGAACGTTCCTTTACGGTCTTTGAAGTAGTCAAGTATGTATTGTTCTTCTTTATTTTGGGAATGCATAGTACTTTATATTTATGTCCTCTCCTGCGGACGTAATCCAAATCCATTCTCCTGCGTCCGCTACAAGACCCTCCCTGAGCTTCGCTGTTTCCTCACCTGACCACACAGGGGAGACTGTAATTATCGCAATACCTTTATATTTTTGTTTCTTCACAATTAGTTTATCTGTTTATAGATTACACCGTTACACCCTTCTACTTCTGTAAAAGAACTGAGGTCTTTAAAGTATTCTGTTACTGCTTTGTTACATCCGGGAAAGGCCATGTCGTCTATGATTAAATACCCTCCTTTAACTATCTTAGGGTATAAGTGCTTAAGGCAGGTCTTAGTTGATTCGTACAGGTCTCCGTCTAGCCTTAGTAGGGCTATCTCTCCTTCGTAGTTCTTTACGGTGTCTCTAAACCATCCTTGTATTAACTCTGCTTTTACTCCCCACTTCTTTAGCTTATCTTCTACCTGTTCTTTTGTCTGTACTGATACTCCCGTGGTTTCCATCTTGCCGTTTAGAAAGGACTTGTCAACTACTCCTAGTCCTGGTTGAAGCTTGTCTTTAACTGTGCCGTGTGGTATCCCCTCGAAGCTGTCAAAGCCTATTACTTTAGTAGGGTTGGCGTAATACATAGCTGCTAGGTGTGCCCCTGCGAATACTCCGCACTCTATCAAGTCTCCCTCTGGGGCTTTGCTTGCCAGCTCAAAGGTGTTTCTTAAGGCGTTGGGGTTGCCTAAACAGTACTGTGATATTTTAGATAAACGATCCATTATGCTAGTCGCTTAAAATAATTATATCCTCTTCAGTCGAAGTTTCGTCATTCTCTATTTCTGCCAAATCTACGGAGTTGATCCCGCTATAATGAAACTCCTCGTTCTCTTTTACAATAAACACATCCAGTTTGTCTGAGTATTTATCTAGCTCTTTTTTTAATTCTTTAACTGTCATATCAGTATAGTTTATTTTTAGTTGAATATCTGTAGTGGTACATATCTTTATCAATGAATACTTCTGTCTTTAGTAAATCCTTGTTCTTTAGCTCACAGCTCCACTCGTAGTCTTCTTGGTTTGACTTGTCAGGGAACTTGCATTGTAACGCTAGTTCTCTTTTTATTGGTGAGATGTGGTTAGGGTGTCGTAGGTAGATGCCGTTTACTTCTTGGAAGGGGTGGCCTAGTCTTATCTCAAAGTCCTTTCTACTCTCTCCGTTGGTGGTCATGTATCCCTTCATTCCTATGCAGTCGGGGTTCGATTCGGTGGCTTTTAGTATCTCTTCTACGTAGTAATCAGGAACCCAGTCGTCGTCGTCTATAAATACTATGTAGTCTCCGGTTGCGTTCTCTATTAAATCATTTCTTTTAGCTCCCGTTGTTATATCTGTATTAGCATTAACCCCCATTTCTACAACCGGATCATTAGTACCTACCCTCATGGCGTGAAGCCTCCTTTCAAGCTCCTCTAACATCTCTGCCCTCTCTGGTACTGTGCATATAAGGATAGATAGTTTCATATCTTAGCAGTCTATATATTCTGTTTTTAATAGCTTGTCTGGGATGTTGTTTCTTTTGTGTTTATCAACGGCTTTTTTTGCCTTGGCTATATCGTTTGTTCCTACATAGTCTCTAACCAAACCGTCTATCTCTATATTATCCCACCATTTTAGGTGACCCTTCTTCCTGCATTGTGGGAAATACATTTTCCCGCTTTCGTATGTTTCTACTCTTATTCTATAGTCCATCATACAGGAGTTTTAGAGTTAGGGTAAAATAAAGGTAAAGTGTATTCTTCTGGTAGATCAAAGTTAATTGCTTTCCTTCTTAAAAATACCGCCTCGTCTTGGTGGTAATAACTCTCGGTTCTTTTGTACTGATCGTCTGTTGGGGCTTTCCCGTAGGCTGGGTGGTTGTGTGAGAATATCTGTCTGTCTACGTACTTGTACTTACCTAGCATCTGGGCTACTACTGTCTGTTCGTTGTCGCACCAAAGGGAATAGTAGTCAGGGTGGTAGATGTAATTAAACCTGTCGTAGTACTTCCTTCCCATGATAGACATTGTTACTAGCTTGTTTATGTTTCCGTCAGGGTAGTGTAGTAAGCAGTCTAGGTCTTCAGGCATGTCTTTACGTATGATGTCGTCAAAGCCGTCTACTAAAAACTCCATGTCGTCACTCATGTTTATTAAGATGTCCCATTGTATTGCGGAGCTAGCGAAGTGCATGTCTCTATTAATAGCGTCTATCTTTCCGTCTGATACCCCTAGCCCT
>SDBT01005292.1_pt1 | contig 21696 bp, 21 predicted proteins | sample 2277101 | NCBI WGS metagenome assembly SDBT01 (sample SAMN10404973, study PRJNA504765) | marine sediment metagenome | isolation source: marine sediment core GS10_PC15, 103 cmbsf | place: Arctic Ocean: Southern Knipovich Ridge | collected 2010
CATAATATTGATTCGATTGGTCTAATACCGGCAACGTTGCTGCAACGAAAATAATTCATATTTTGAATAATTTTTTGTTTTAAACTTCCGCTATTACTTTTTTTTGTTTTATCGAAAGGTTTGGTTTCTACTTGAGCAACATATTGTTCAGAAACCCATTTTTGGGGGATCATGGTTTCAAGAATGCGGGAAAATAGCCATTCATTAAATATTTGGTTTTGAAGACCGTTATGAACAAAATCCAAAGTATTATTGAAGTTCCAATTTATATTCTTTGAAATTAATCTTACATATATTTCGTCATCTTTAAATTTATTAATAAATTGTATCAGGCGTGCTTTACGTTCAAAGAAAGCATATGTGATCCCATACAAATATGGTATTAACATTATTCTCCAGAAACGTTCAGAATAATTGGTTTTATTCCGATTATTCAAATCATCAATGAGAGAATATAATAATCCATTAACATTGTTAATGACTTCTTTTTCAACCGAAAGGATTGATTCTATTGTCTGAAAAGGATCAGAAGGAAATTGAAGTGTTTCCCATTCCGGGAATATTTCCCATCTGCCTATGAAACAAAACGGACCTATTGGAAGATCGTTTTTTGGATCGAAATCATTGGGTATTGCACCTAAAATTAAACGTTTCAAAATATTTTAATTTAACGAGATATAATAACAAACATATAGGTTATTCCAAATCGAATCTATCTGTATTGGCCAAAATATTCAGCAAATTCATATTCTCATCTACAACAGGAATGAGGAAAAATGCTTTCTTTTTAAATATTTTTTTCCCATTTTTTATTTTATCTTTTGTTATACTAAAAAAATTTATATTCATTACTTCTTTTACAGGTGTTGACATCAACCGTCCTGATAGCATTGCCTTTCTAAGATCACCGTCACTCAAAGTCCCAACAACTTTATTATTATCGACAACTATAACGCTTCGTTGTCTATTTTCTTCAATAATACTCCATGCCTCTTCTATTGTTGCATCCGGGGTTACAATATATTTTAGCAATTTATTTTCTATCACCATTGCCTCTTCTCCTAATATGTAAGGTTTTTGTAAAGAAGCTTTTCATTGATAGGTATTGTTTCAAGCACGTTAACTATTCTTTCGCTTGATTTTCCATCACCATAAGGATTGTTGGTTCCTGCAAGCTTTTTCTTAAAATCTTTAGAAAGCGCTTTTTGAATAGCTGCTTTAATTAACCCTTTCTCATGTTTGTCAACATTAATGACATTTTTACCTTGATATCTTCCTTGCTGACGTCTTCCTATATTCACTGCAGGTAATTTAAATGAAGGTGCTTCCAAAATGCCACTCGAAGAATTACCAATCAAAACATCAGCAACATTCATAATCCCGAGATAAATCTTTCTTTGAACATTTCTCTCAACCTTAATATTAATTTTTCTATTATCCTGTATACATTGCATAATTGCTCTGCTTCCGGCGTCATTATTCGGATATATAATTATACTTTGTAATCCCATTTCTATCAGGGCTTGAATAGTTTCTCGCATTTGCTGCCCGGAAAATGCTGATTGCTCTGTAACGGGATGCTGTACAACTAATGCAACCGGCTTATTTAAATCAATAGAAAATATTTTTGCGATTTCTGTCGGTGGTGCAATATTGTTTTGTACAATTTCATCTAATTGTGGAGCACCAACTTTGAATATTCTGAATTTTTCTTCACCCATATTAATCAATCGTTGTTTTGCATCTTCATTTGAAGCAAAATGTATATGAGAAAATCGTGTGATGGCATGCCGTGAAATCCCATCTACATTGCCTGAAAGTTCTCCTGCCTGTATATGGGCAACAGGAATATTCATATGTGCACCAGCGATGCCTGCAATAAGCTGCTCTCCCCTGTCCCCTGCAAGAAGAATAATATCAGGAGGAGAGTTTTCCAACAGATCTGCTATCGATAGCATGAATACGCCGAGGGATTTTACCATGGTTGCATTGGTATAGCCTGACAAAGCCATAAAAATTTTATGATCAATTTTAATGTCATCATATTTGAATTCGTTGATGCTGTTGCCAAATTCCGGGAGAAGGTGCATGTTCGTTGCGAGTATTTTAGGTTTCAATTTAATTGACTTTTTCATAAGCTTAATGACAGGCCGAATATAACCATATTCACCCCTGGACCCGGTCACAACAAGAACATTTCTTTTTTTATCTCTGTTCAACATCTTCCCTTTTCAACAATGTATTTGCTTTTAAAAATTTTTTTGTTCTGAGGCCTAAATATTCAGGCAATTCATGCGATGGAATTCCAGTGCCCGGTCGTTTCGTCCACAACATTTCTTTTGCTAATTCAGTATTGGCAGGTATATCCTGTGTTGTCACGATACTGCGGAATGCCCATTCTCGTATTTCTTTTTCTTTTTCGTTGACCTTTTTTTCTGAACCCATGGCTGCTTCAATTTTTCTAATACCATCTGCAAGCTCCGCAAGATCTTTCATATCAATAGATACCGACTGGTCCGGCCCCGGAGTTCGTTTGTCAAGAATGATATGTTTTTCTATTATATTAGCTCCCAATGCAACAGCTGCAAATGATGTAAAGAGGTCCGGGGTATGATCGGAATGGCCAATAACTATATCAGGAAATGCCGTTTTAAAAATATTAATAACACCCAGATTGATATCTTCATAAAGAGGCGGGTATTCAGAGGTACAATTCATTAAGGCAAATTTAGAATCCCATTCCTTCATGGCGTTATATGTTCTCTTTATTTCTTCAAGCGAACACATTCCAGTAGAAATTATCATGGGATTGCCTAAACCGGCAATCGCTTTTAGAGAAGTAAGATCAGTCATTTCTCCGGAACCAATTTTGAACGCATTTACACCAATGGTCTTCAGCTCTTTCGCTGCCTTGTAACTGAAAGGAGTGCATAGATAAATAATACCGATTCCTTCACAAAAGGCTTTGAGTTCCCTGTGCTGATCCAAAGAAAGTGCATATTTTTTCAAAAACTCATATAATGGTTCATCAAAATTGTCAGACATGGGGATTTGCGGCAACATCTCTTCATCCGGCAGATGATGCTGAAATTTAATGCAGGAGGCACCGGCAACTTTTGCCTGACGTATCATCTCTTTTGCAATTTCGATATTACCCATATGGTTATCGCAGGCTTCGGCAATTATAAATACCGGGTGCCCATCCCCAATCCTGGAATTTTCAACGCTTAATTCTATCTTTTTATCCATTTTTAATTTTGGATCATCTCCCGATTAGTTCTAGTTAATTAAGGCAAAATAAGTGGATTATCTCCAATTTAGCGGGTGTGATCCCAGAGAGTACAACGGGTCAAGGGTTCAAGGGTTCGAATGACACGTAAGGAAGAAAGATACGGTCTAACTTCACTGATAAGGATATCTATTATGTCTGTTTTTTAATATAGCAGAAAGTGAAAGAATGTTAAAGGAGCTGATAAAGCCTTTAGAAAACAAGCCCTTGAGTCCTTGTCCCCTGGAATCCTGGAATCCTCTTCTCCAACTAAATTGGAGAAGAACCTTAATTTTTAGCAGTAGTTTATCTTTTTTTTGTCGTTCTTCTCTCGTTCAATGCAAAGCAATTGAGACCTTTGAAAAACCCCAACATTGTCATTGCGAGTCCGCTTAAGGCGGACGAAGCAATCTCACAACCTGTTGACAAGCCACGAGATTGCCATGCCGGCCTGTGCGTGTCCGCACGAAGACAAGTCGCTCCTCGCAATAAGCAACTATTCTTCAGTAAAAACCCTTATTTCATACCAACCAACCCAGGCTAGTGATTCTTTTGTAAGTATCTGAACATGTCGGCCTTTAACAGCTGATTCAAATTTGACCCTGATCACATCTCCATTTTTTCTATTACCTTTTATGGTATTAACGAGTTCAGCATTGGTGCGATCGAATCCAATAGGATCAGATGAAACCCAGATTTCATGAGTAGATCTTCCTGAAGACAACTGATAAACATAAAGCTTTATCCTGGTAAGAAAATAATTTTTCCCAAGATCAACTTCTATCCAGGCAGGCGGAAGTTTCCCGGCCTTCCACTTTGAATCGATACTATTATCAAAAGCATATTCAGGAGCGTGGGAATCTCCCAAAATATCACTTGCCGTGTATGATCCAGCATCAAGGTTTGCAGATATACGTCTATCTTTCGCTGATACACTTGATGCTGAAATGATAAAAAACAATGCTAACCATAAAACAAATGTCTTTTTCATCTCTTCCTCCTTTAAGTTTTATAATTTTAGAATAAAATATTCGTAACAATTTATGCCTTTAAAAGAGACTTCTTTGACAGGATTAACAAGATATTTTTAGTGTACCACAATGTCAAGACATGAAATAGGGGTTTTTCAAAGGTCTTAATATTTCAGTAATAGGATTCATCAATAAATGGTTCTGGATTTTTTAGTTCAATTAAGTTATTTTTATTTATAGTGTGTGCATCCTTCCTTTTTGATGTTTCAAAATGATCGAGTTATTGCCGGTAAACAATCACCCGGAGGATACACCATCTAATTCCTTAAACACAACTTTTGATATCGACGGTCATCAACTATGGAAAAGTTCGATTCATGATATAAAAGGATTGCATGAGAGCAGATACCTTGATAAAATTTATGTAAGTGCTGATCAAGTATGCATACCTTAAAATATCTTTAATTCTCGATAACATGAAAGCAACCACAACTATAAAGGTACGAAACTGACTTCAAGAGCATACGGAACAGATAGAAGTGTTCTTTCTTCCACTCTATTCACCAGAGTTGAACACGGATGAATATTTGAGCTGTGTTTTGAAAGCAAGCGTTCATTCCGGACCTCCAGCAAGGTCGCGGGAGCAACTAAAAGAAAAAGGCGCTATCACATTTGAGCAAACTCCAAAAGCTGCCGAAGCGCGTTATGAAACATTTCAAACATCCATAAATCGCATACGCATCATGATCGGCTATTTAATCGCCGGATAAATAGCCATACAAAAAGGAAACAATATGGCAACAATAATTGGTGATGTCAAAGAATTAGGCATTAACAACAAGTGTGTTAGTGACTTTTATAGATTTCACTGGGAGAGAAAGATAGCCCTATCAATACTACCATTTTACCGATGGCAGTTTACTGAATCACCTTCTGATGCAGGTAATGATCACTGCATGGTTGCCGTTGATGAAGGTTCAGGGAAATTGCGTGGTGTGATGGGTCTGAACAGAAGGCCATTTTTTCTCAATGGTTCAATGCTAAAAGGAGCTGAGCTTACGACATGGATTGTTGATGACAAACACATCGGGAAAGGCATAGGCGCAAAAATTTTAATAAACATTCAATCTAAATATGATGTATTAATAGGTATGGGCATAACCGATATGGCGTTACCCGTCTATATGAGAAGAGGCTTTCGTTACATAAAAGCCATCCCTCGTTATATAAGAGTTTTTGATTTTGAAGCTATTATAGATTACGCTCAACATACTCCACTTGCCAAAAAACTTGTAAAACAATGGCTTAATATTAGTAATAAAACGCCATTTATTGCAGAACCTATCAGCAAAGAAAGCATCCGGTCTCTTGAACCTCTGTTACGCAAGCAATTCAACTACTTTAGTAGGGGTTGCAAATTCTTAGAGTGGCGTTTTTCTAAACATCCAGTTTTTAAATACAATCAATATCTAATTTATTCGGATGGTAATAGCACAGGGAAAGGAGTCTTTGTTTGCATAAGGGTAGAAGAAAGCGTAAAGAACCTAAAAATATTACATATATTAGATTGTATTGGCGACCCATTAGATATGAAGGCAGCCATTTCTTTTATCAATGATTTTTGCACTAAAAACGGCATTCATTTAGCAGATTTTTATTGCACCTCCACGAAAGTAAGCCGACATTTTATCAGTTCGGGGTGGTTTTCAATTAATGACGATACTTGTTTTCAATTTCCACATCTATTTCACCCCATAGAGTTTACAACACCACCTACAACGTCTTTAACTTACTGGAGTAAGGAAAACTTTGCAGATATGGCTGAGATTGGCAGGTTGTATGTAACCAAGCAAGACGCAGACTTGGATCGGCCAACCGTGGAAACCTATCATAAAAAGGAAAATTAATGAAGCTAACTATAGTTACGTATCACTATGTAAGAGAACTAAAAAATTCCAGTTACCCTGAATTAAAAGGATTACCAATAGATTTATTTAAAGAGCAGATTGCCTACATCAAGAAATGCTATAATGTTATAGGTGCATACGACCTGATGGATGCAATTAACTCAAGTGGGGATTTACCGACTAATGCTTTGCTTCTTACTTTCGATGATGGTTACATTGACCATTTTACGCAGGTCTATCCAGTATTAGACAAACAAAAGCTACCTGGTTTATTCTTTCCGCCAGCAAAATGTATTCTTGAACACCAAGTGTTAGATGTAAACAAAATTCATTTCATTCTTGCTAGTGTTTCAAATAAAAGCGAACTATTAGATTATATTTTCCGATTTATAGACAAAAATCGTTCATTCTATGAACTAAAAACAAATGAATACTATCGGCAAAACTTTGCGAAAAAAGGCCGTTTTGATTCCGCAGAAGTCATTCTTATTAAAATTATTCTGCAACGTGAATTGCCAGAATCGTTGCGTAAAATCATCATAGATAGTTTATTTAGAAAATATGTTACAAATGATGAAGTCGAATTTTCACAAGAGCTTTACATGAGCATTGAACAGCTTGCGCATTTACTGAGAAATAATATGTATATCGGCAGTCATGGCTTCAATCATTACCACTTAAATTCGATTTCACAAGATGCTCAAAGGCATGAAATTGATTTATCTCTTGAGTTTTTAAAAAGAGTTGGAAGTAATACGGAACATTGGATTATGTGTTACCCATACGGTGCGTATAACGAATCATTATTGTCTATTCTAAAAGATAGAAATTGTACTGCTGGATTGACGGACACCGCAAATATCGCAGACTTAAAACGAGACAACCCATTGATACTTCCACGTTTGGATACAAATGATTTGCCCGTATCTAACAGTTTTCCTTGTAAATAATATCCACTATCTTTTCAATAGTGTTTTCGCTTTTCAGCATTTTTGCATTTATATAATAATTATTGATGATTCCACTATTTTTTACATTTTTTATATAATTTAATATATCCGATTTATCTCTTGCAAGATAGCCAATTCCTTTTTCAACCATAGGATGTTCTGCGAATCCGCAAACTGCTTTTAGGTAGCCTGTAAATTGATTCCCTATCGCAAGATATATTACACAACCAATAGGTTCTTTTGCACCACTTGATAAATACGCATGATCCATGCCCGATAATGACGTACATGTAAATAGTAGATCAGAAGCCGTGTATAATTTAAGATTTATGTCCCTGCGTTGAAATACAAGCGGATTTATGCCATACTCTTTTGCTAATTCAATAAAATCCTTTTTTTCGCTTTTATCTGGATGGACTTTGATTATTAATAAAATATTTGAATCCTTCAGGCTTGCTATAGCTCCGAAAAAACATCTGTAACTATAAAGAATGCCCTCTATGCTTAGAGATTGTGCAAAAAGAGTCACTATTACCGTTTCTTTGTTAGCTCCGATTTTTTTTCTTGCACTCTCCCTGTCAATTTGCTGATAATTGTTCATCATATCCTGATATTTTGGTGATCCAACTATGTGTATGTTTGAATTGGTTTTTTTTATAGACATCTTTTCAGCTATTTCATCAATCACAAATATAGTCTCTGCATATTTCTTTTCAATGCTGTTGAACGCTCCCCAAAAATCTTGAAATAGATATGTTTTGATATGTTTTTTGTTCTTTTTAGCTAAATAGAGGAGTATTTCATCCACTCCAAATCCCATTGAAGAGTGTCCTGAAAATATGATATCCGGTTTCAATTTTTTTATGATATCAGCTCCCTCTTTAAAGAGTCTATTACTTTCCGCATCCGATTCTTTAAAGGCATAATCATATAAAACACACGAACTTTCAACACAACCGCTAAAAGGAATAATATCAATGTTTGCTTTTTTAAATATCCTTGCCGCAGAATTAGATGCGACAACATATACTTTTAGGTAATTATCAGATATGATCTTATTGATTATGGGCAGTAGTTGAAATGCAGCGTTGGTGTCCCTACTTGTAAAAATGAGTGTCTTTTTCATATAGCCAATTTGCAAACATTAAATCTTCAGGTTCATCAATATCAATGGATTCAAATTTTTTCATAGGGTAAAGTCCTGCGTTTTCGTCAAATAACTTTCCAGTTTCCCGCAGATATGTTACTTTAACTATGTATATAGCACCATTAATAAAAAAAACATCTGGAAAATTCTGCCTTCCTTTATTATCAGGGGGTGGCATTACATATTCAAAACCCACCTTCTGCTTAACTATATATTCGCAAGGATGAGTTGTAACCTCGTTAATGCTAATCAGGCTGTCAGGTTTGTTTTTTAAAACTTCGTCATAGGCTTCTTTTATATTTTTTGTGGTGCGGAATGGACAGGTTGGTTGCAATAGCACAACATAATCAGGCTCAAAATTTTCACTCTCCCTGTACCAATTTAAAGCATGAAAAATAACTGGTATTGTCGGACTCTTATCTTCTGCCAAGTGTTTAGGTCTTAGAAAAGGTGCTTCTATTTGAAAAGAAAGACCAACTTTTCTTATTTCTTCATCATCTGTCGAAAGGCATATCCTCCCAGAAAGCTCTGCACTAATCGCACTCTTTATTGTAAACTCAATAAGCGGTTTCCCACCTAATAATGAAATATTTTTTTTGGGTATTCCTTTTGAACCACCCCTTGCAGGAATTAAAACAAGACAGCTTTCCATATTTTTATTATAACTCATGCCACTGCTGTCCAAGAAAAATTGGGTTTTCGATATCAGTAGCCGTTAAATCAGCGTATTGTGTGTCCAAAATATTTTCTATCATTTTAAATTTTCCTGCATTTTATCTTTTTTTCCTGTTCGCATATCCAATTTGCATATTCAAGATCAGAAGGAGTATCAATATCAATTGACTCATATATAGCAATTTCATGCAGAATTGCATTTTTATCATAAAACACATTGTTCTTTTTGAAGAATGAAGCTCTGGAAATATAAATAGCACCATTAATGAAATACACTGTTGGGAAATTTTGTCTTCCTGATTTTTTGGGCCTTGTCATCACAAATTCAAAACCTTTTACTTTTTGGGGGACAATATATTCGCACGGGTGATGTTGAACATGGTTAACACTGATTAAGCTATTTTCTCCAGATTCTGATATAATTTTATAGGCATCCTTTATACTCTTAGATGATCGAAATGGATTTGTCGGTTGCAGCAGAACAATATACTCAGGAATAAACCCTTTAGTTTTTTCATACCACTCAAGTGCATGTTTGATTACCGGGATAACACTAATATCGTCTTGCGCAAGCTTAACAGGACGGATAAAGGGGACATCAATTCCAAATGCAGCAGCAAAGTCAGCTATTGCCGCATCATCTGTTGACAGACATATTTTTCCAGGCAACCCTGCATTCTTTGCCGATAATATACTATATTCCAGTAAAGGTTTCCCGCCCAGCAAAGCCATGTTTTTTTGGGGAATCCCTCTTGACCTGCCTTTAGCAGGAATGATAATCAAACATTTTTCAGCCGATTTATTAGAAAGCATATCTATAGTATTTTTCTTATCATTTCTAGCACTTGCTTTTCTTCAAATTTTACCGGATTTAATTTAAGGTTTTCTTTACGTTGTTCTAATGTCAAATGTGTAAGTTTTTCTGAATTAATTTTATTGTGTCTCCATTCATATAATCTGCCAGGTGCCCCTATCCTGGCATATAGTGTTTTAAATTTCTTTAAAAAATCAATGTTTTTCTCTTCAACACTCAATCTGTAATCCGCATCATATAGACCGTTATATATTGCATCATATCCTGTATAGCCATTCATTATATTATATTCAAAAACATGCGGTAAAAATATACCACCTGCAATGCCATGAGGAACACCATAGTGAACTCCAAGTGGATATGATATACCGCTTGCAGGTCCTCCTCCAGCGTTCATCATGGCAATGCCTGCGTAATAACCCCCTAAAAGCATCTCTTCTCTTGCTTCATAGTTCTGAGGTTCCGATAAAACTGTTGGGAAGTTCTTGTATAGCAGTGAAAAAGCTTTACAGCCGAACATTGATGAAATCTTTGTAGCGGTTCGTGCAGTGACGGCCTCTATTGCATGCAGCATAGCATCCAATCCAGCACCGATTGTTACTCTGCTTGGGCAACTGAATGTTAATTCCGGATAGAGCACTCCACACAAAGGTGCTACATATCGTCCATTTATACCAAGCTTGGTTTGAGATTCTTCATCGATAAAACTTGCCGTATGCGTTACTTCAGTACCGGTTCCTGCAGTAGAGGGATAGCAGATAACCGGAATACCCTTATTCGTGACCAAATCCATACCTCGATAATCAATCGCTTTTCCTGGATTTTTTAAAAGAATTCCGATTCCTTTAGCTATATCTAAGATAGTGCCCCCACCTATTCCGATTATAACTTCAAAATTATCATCTCTAAACAACTCAACAAGAGAGTCTAAATAATCATAAGTCGGCTCTTTTGTCGCATCTATATATGCAGGGTTTATCACCATTTTTCCATATTGTTTGTATTGTTCAATAAGTAGATTTAGTGTTTCTGAATTTTTTAAACTTTTATCTATTATCAACTGAAGTTTTTTTATTCCTAAAGAGTCGAGATATTTGTTAATATCATCTGTGGAATTTTTCCCGAAAAATATTTTTGTATTAATTGAAAAAGATGACATTCTAATGATTCCTCAAATGATCTAATGTTTTTTTTGTGCAATCAATCATGTATTCAAGTTCATTCTCAGGCATCCAGTGGTGGAAAGGCAGAGAAACCATATTATCAAAAAAATGATCCGTATTGGGGCAATTCGCTTCGCCAAAACCTGCTTTCCTAAACATCGGATATCTGTAAAGCGGATAATATTGAACGATTACTTTAATCTTGTGAGTAAAGGCCATTAAATCAATAAAATCATGATTACATTTCCCATATTTTTCACTATCATATCTTGCTGACAGGAGATGATAACAATGAAAATAACCTGTTGGAACTTTTTGAAAGGACAATTCAGGGTAGTCCGAAAACTCATCAATTACCCTTATCGCTCTTTCATTTCTTTCTCTATTCATTTGATTGAGACGATCAAGCAATTTTATCCCGACAGCGCACTGGACTTCACCGATACAAAAATTGTACGGCCACAAATTGTCAATATCGAAGTCAACATTGCCCATCGCCGGCACCCAATATCTTTCACGTTCAAAATCAAACCCTCTTAACCCATTGTGGCGAAGACCCGGAACATATTTGACGACTTCTTCATCTTTAACGACCAGCATCCCGCCTTCACCAAGAGTTGTCATGTTTTTATGGGTGTGAAAACTGAAACATGCAAAATCTCCGAAATTTCCAGCTTTTATCCCGTTAATACTTGATCCTGGTGACTGGGCACAGTCTTCAACAACTATCAGATCATGCTTCTTAGCTAATTCTATGATTTCCGGCATGGGAGCCATTAATCCATAAAGATGGACAGCAACAATAACCTGTGTTCGTTCATTGATAAGAGGTTTAATAGTGTGTGCGCTTACCACTCTTGTATCTGGGTCAATATCAGCCCACACAATTTTCGCACCGGTTCTTGCAAAAGGAATAGCAGTAGCACAAAAAGTATGCCCAGGAATAATTACTTCATCTTCAGGTTGAAGTCTGCACAACAATGCAGACAGCTCCAGGGCAGCAGTACAGTTTGAAACTGCATAGCAATTTTTAGATCCGTTAAACTCACCAAATTTTTCTTCAAACCGGGCCTGATAAACCCCCTGTGTTAAGGGGTCTGCGGTTTTCATTGCGTCTATTACCGCCTCAATATCCTCTTCAACATAATCATGTCCCCTGGCACTGAGGTTAATTTTGAATTCCACCATTATTTCCTTTTAAGATTTATATTTCGATGATTAATATCATTTTGCCCATTCGAATGGATATGATTTTAATGCGCTTATGATAATTTGTTTTTCAGATTCATTAAGCAGCCTATAAGCAGGATTCACAAATTCCTTGCAAATACCACGAATAGATAAAATGAATTTCTCCTCTGCGGCTTTTTCGCCATTATCCAGTTCCGGCTGAGTTGGAAACATCGATGTTAATTTTATCATTTTGAACTGTTGTTTCCTGGCCGCCTCAATATCTCCATTAGAAAACATAGTATATAGTTTATTAAATTCCTCAGGCCACACACATGCATCACTAGCGGTATGAGCTTTAGCACCGAGTGCAAACATCGAGAACAATTGGCCACCCCCTGAGCCTATTACTTGAAATTCAGGAGTCTGAAGCATTAAGGCTTGAGTCATAATCGTTAGATTTTGCCCTCCAATTTTTATTCCATGTATATTTGGATGATCTCTGAGTTCAGTGATAATTCTCGGGGTAATTAAACGCCCCCGCCAAGGATTATGATAAAGCCATACCGGAAATTTTATATTGTCTGCCAGTCTTATCATTTCAGATATCATTCGGCTTTCACCGAGCTCATTATCAAAAAACAGGACATGGATACCGGCAAGCTCACAATCTTCAATTTCAATCGAAAAGTAAATTATTTCATTGATATTTGTCATACCCGTACCGGCTATCACTGGGATTTTTCCTTTAACAGTTGCATCTATTTTTTTTATAATTTTTATTCGATTTTCCCTGCTTATATGTATATCCTCACTTGCAGATCCAATGCCCCATAAGCCAGCAATGTTTTTTTTTAACAAAAATTCAACCAGGTTCTCAAGGCTCCTTTCATCAATCTCTCCTTTTTCCGACATAGGAGTTAGTAATACGGGAATAATACCTTTAATATACATTTGGGTTACCTTTATGATTTTCGATTCGTAACATTATTTCGCGATTTCACATTGCTTAGACTTGGTTTTTAAACTAAATCGAGAAGGATATTGATAGACTACTCGTTTATTATATTTAATATCTTTCTGCGAATAATCTCATTTGGTGGGTTTTGGGGATCATAATTCATGAAATATTTAAAATATTTCGAATTTATTTTTTTATAATAATCATAATTCATAGTTAATAAATTGTTTAATTTTTCTTCAAAAAATCTATATTCATCATTTCCTTCAATCATGCAAATATCCGGCAAGGGAAATGAATAATTATTATCTCCGGTATAATTATACAATAACACTTTTTTCCCCCAACCAAACGCCTCTATAGCAGCGGTAGAAAAACCGGCAATAATCACATTGCTTTTATCCATACATTTATATGTTAATAATTCTTCTCTATTATTTTTAACAATTTCGGCATGATCATAAAACTGTTTAAAATAATCTACTTCTAAATCATTATTAAATCTACATGCCACACATACTTTTTTAATGTTTTTATCCTTTAGAAACATCGCTAAATATTTATTTAATCTTGCATACCCTGCTTTATCTGAAGGATACTTATTCCCAAAGACTATATCTTCCCTAAATTGTGAAACAATACATATATCATAACAAATTTCAGGTTTTTCTGATAAACAATATTTATAATAGCCGCCTCGTAAGGATCCTATGGGTTTGAAATTGGTTGTTTTATGACCACATTTTGAATATAGTTCTTTTTCATATAAACCAAAACAAAAGAATTGAAAAATATCATTTGTTAGAGTACTTCTTTTAATATCATCAGGAACTCTCATACCATTTTGAATCGCAAGAAATTCTGCTTTATTATATAGTTTATTTAAATGATAAAATAGACCCGCATTATCAATATTAGCAATAACTACTTTAGGGGCAACATATTCAATACAGCTTAAATAATATCCTAAACTAATTAGATAAGATATATTAATTTTCTTTATTCTTAATAAAAACAATATAACTTTAAACAAATTTTTAATACTATTAACGACAATACGTAAAGAAATAAAAACGCTTTCCCCGCGTACTGGTAAAACAGTATAATTTAAACTATCTAATACCGCCCTGGAAAGAATATTCTCACCATTTTGATCAAATATAAGTACTTTGTTTTTATTTAAACTATTAAATTTGATCTTCATTATTAACCGTATTTTATCTAACATATTAAAAACAATATTGATAAAGTCGTAAAAAGTTTCAAAACATTTAAGCGGTCATTTTGAATCTTTGTTCATAACTGCTATGGTATATATAAGCTTAAAAATATTTTAAAGATAACTCAAAATCGTCACTTGGCTTATTTTATCCGATTGTCAACACGCGGTCCAACCGCCATCAACCATGATAGTAGCGCCAGTTATGTATGAAGCTGCATCACTAGCAAGGAACAAGACCGTGGAAGCAATTTCTTCTGGTTTCCCCATACGTTTCAAGGGCGTTTTATTCGAATAATTATTAACAAAAACTGGATTCTGGTTGTCAAAGATACCACCAGGGCATAAGGTGTTGACTCTAATGTTGAATTTACCATAATAAGAAGCCATTAATCTTGACAGATTAGTAATTCCACCCTTAATAGCGGCGTAGGTCATATTTTCACCCATATCTGTGCCTTCGTAAATTGTCAGATCCTGTCCTACCACACCATATGTTGATCCAAGTTGGATAATAGAACCACCTTTTTTCTGCAATTTCATGCTATCAGCGGCTAACTTAGCCAACCATGCATAAGAATTCATGTGTATATCTACATTTTTCCGATATGATTTTAGACTAATATTGCTGAACGAGTTCTGTGCCCAATCTTCTGTTCTCGGGTAGGAACAGTTTGTAAAAATATCACATGAACCATATTTATCAAAAAGAGCAGAAAAGTTTGTATCCATGTTCTCTAAATCTGAGCAATCAAATTTTTCATAGGAAGCTTTGCAACCTTGCTCCTTGATATAATTTTCAAAATCTAGCCCTTTTTCTTCTATTATATCTAATATGATAGTTTGTGCGCCTGCTGAGGATAAAGCCTTTACCACTTCTCTGCCTATTAAGCCGAGTCCACCCACAATCCAGGCAACTTTGTTTGCGACCTTGAATTTATTTGTGTAGTCGATCATAGCGGTACCAAACCTTCCTTAATCAGGAATTCAATAAATTTAAAATCAACTTCCCTGTCTATGTCTATCCCAGCGATATCATCCATTATATATATTCTGGAATTAGTTGTAAGGCACGTATTGTTTTTTTCATTTAAGAGATATTCTCTGTTATAGAAATAAATGGAGGCATTCACGCTGTAAACCTTTGGTGCGTCTTGTCTTCTTGTTATAGAATTTCCCAACTTCTTGCTCAGCACGTAACTGCCGGCATCATTTTTTTCCACCATATTGAAATATGGATTCTTGTGCGCATAGACCACACTATAAAGAGTATCCGGCCTGTCATTTATGAATATCCGTAAGCAGTTATCCAGGTCGGCAATCGTGCGAATCGGGGCAGTAGCATCAAGATCAACTATTATTTCGTATTTTTCACCAAAAATTCTTTCACTCTCCAACAGCGCATGGCGTATCGCAGGTAATTTTGCAACAGTATCTGTAGCCAATATATCCGGTCTCATGAACGGCACTTCCGCTCCGCATTTTTTAGATATATGAGCAATTTCCTCTGAATCAGTTGAAACAACCACGCGTTTGGCTTTACCCCAATTCAACGCCTGTTTAATTGTGTGATAAATTAAGGGCTTCCCATTCAAGTTCCTTATATTTTTGTTTTTAACACCTTTCGAGCCTCCTCTTGCTCCTATAGTAACTAAGATGTTTTGCATTTTATTGCCCCGTTTTGAAATCAATTACTTTACTGAAAAGATTTGCCGCGTCATTCAAATTATTCATCATATTGCAATCATCTACATGATCAAAAAAATACCTTAATTGATTTATGTAAGTGAAATTACGGTCAACTTCATATTTGAAGATATTTAGCATCTTGTTACGCTTATATTCTTCTATAATTCCTTTATTAATATCCCCAACTATAGACAATTCCTTAAAATCTATATAAATTTTGCGAATTGTTACGTGGCTGAAAAAATTCATGTGAATGTTCGACATGCCTTTTGGCGATTCTACTAGTATGTCAGCATAGTCATCAGAATCTACAGTAATGTCACTTTCTCTGCCATAAATACCATCTATTTTACTAATGCCTCCCAATAAGTAATCTACATAATCGATATCATGCGATAAATCTAATAATACACCACCGCCAAGTTTTGAATTAGAGGAATAACTTTTTTTGTGATCCTGCCCCGGGCGCCAATCAGGCAAAAATGATGTGCATAAAACTCGCATATGCAAAAAATCATATTGGTTAATATATTCCTTGAATTTATTTATTACAGGATGAAATCTTAAATTATAAGCCACGTAGGAAGGTAATTGTTTGTCTTTAATTATTTTTAATAGTTCAGCCAATCCTTCTTTTTTTGAATCAATTGGTTTTTCAATGAATAATCTATAGCCATTCCTGGCACAATTTAATGCGGTCTCTATATGCAATGAGGTAGGATTAGTTATAAAAGCAATGTCCGGTTTAAGTTTTTCAACATCATCCCAGGAAAAAATTTCTTTTATTGGAAGTCCTTGCTTGTATTGCCCCTTCTTAGTCCTAAAGGCAAAAATCTCATGATCATAATTATCCAATAATATTTTAGCGTGTCTCTGCCCGATAGAACCTAAACCGAAAAAAATTATTTTCATTTTATACGCCTGATTATCTGACGCTTTACTATATTTTGCCCTGTTGGTAAGTCCATCAATTTAAAACCCCTCTATCACTTTCAATGCCTTGCGATACTCCGCCCACTGGCCCACGTCGATCCATGCCTTTTCGCTGACCGGGTACACGCCGATTGTGCCTTTGTTTTCTATTACCTTATCCATTAGATGAGTAATGTGGAATAATTTGTCATCCGGAATCAGGTCTATTACATCCGGATTTAATAGATACAGCCCTGTATTTACTAAATAGTTATATTCAGGTTTTTCCTGTATCCGTTTCAGACTACCGCTACCGTTGAGTTCGCATATCCCGTAGGGGATGTTGAATTGCTTGGTTGATGCCACCAGCGTAATGTCATAGCTGTTTTTTGTATGAAAGCGATAAAGATCAGCATAATCGGCTTCGATAATGATATCGCAGTTGGACACAAAAAACGGTTTGTTCAGCTTGTCTGCGAGCAGTGTTAGACTGCCCGCGGTCCCTCTTGGCTCATCTTCTTCGGCAAATTCAATGGAATAATCCGGGGATTTTTCTTCAAAATAGGCGCGCAGGATTCTGGACATGTGATGTATTGTCAGATAAAATTCAGATATGCCATATACCCTGAATCTATCGATAATATGATCAATCACGGTTTTGTCACCAACTGGGATAAGCGGTTTCGGCAAAATCTTTGTGAACGGTTCAAGACGGGTTCCGCTGCCGCCGGCCATAATCACAACCGGAACCTCCAGTTTTTGCCCTTCTGTCCTTCTGTTGTTTCCGAACGCCTTTTCCCAAGTTATGTAGTCAACCACTTTGCGGTCTTGATCCAGAATAGGAATCAGATCAATTTTATTTTCAGTGAGAACTCTTTTGATTTTTTCTGGATTACAATCTTCCTGAAGCATAAAAAACGGCTTTCTATGGTAGGCATTATAAATGGTGCCGGTTAGATCGTTTCCTTTGAGTATGTGGCGTCTTATATCGCCGTCTGTCAAACAGCCGATCAATGCCTGGCTTTCATCAACCACCAGAAGAACCTTCTCGGCTGTCTTGTCCAGTGTTTCCATGGCTTCTTTTATGCTGGCTTGAGAATGTATGGTTAGGTTTTTCATTGTTTGAGATGTAACCCAATTCCGGAAAGGTTTTGCAGAACACCTATTAGGTGTTTTTAGTACTCAACTGAGGCTAAGCTTTTGACAATAATTTTCAACCTCAACATTTTTAGGCCCCGTCCATATATCAGGAAAAAGTTGACATTCGATTTTAAAATTTAAGTGCCACGGGCTTAAGTCCGTGGGTATCTACTGAATATTGAAGAGTTTTGCATACTCAAACCATTCGCTATTATTGTCTAATATTTCATAATATTTCATAAGATAGTCTTCTTCTTTCTTTGAATCACTTAAATTATGGTAACATTTTGAAGCAAAATAATAAGCAAATGCATGGTTTGGCACACGGTTTATGACGTCATTAAAACCTATTAAAGCTATATCATAATAGCCATTTTTGAGGTCATAATTTTCAACAAAATTAACTTCTAAATTAATTAGATATCGTAACTTTTCAATTTCTTCAGGAGTCGAATGGTTTAATAGAATATTACACTTTCCATAATGAAAATTTTCTAATTTATCCGATATTAATAAATTGTTCTTTTTGCATAATTCGTAAATTTCACTGCCAGCAATCGGTGTCGCAATAAATAAAGCAACCCAGTTGAAACCAATATCCTTCATAAAGTTAACACTTTCAAATATTTCCTCCTTGCTTTCTCCGGGAAATCCGATAATAAAAAAAGCGCGAATATAAATATCTTTCTCCCGTAATAATCCGACAGTATTCCTAACAGTTGATAATTTTGAATAGGGTTTTTTAATGATTTCATTTAATACCCGTTCACATCCTGACTCAACTGCCAAAGTTGCGATCTTAAGTCCTGCCTCCTTTAACGCATCAATAACGTCTTCTTTAAGATGCATGATTGAAAGACCATTTGGGAATTCTATTGTCATATCCTTAGATGCAAGACTTTTTAATATTTTCATTGCTCTTTTTTTATTGACAATAAAATTATCATCTTGGAAAAGAAGTATATTAACTCCGTAAATTTCTTTGAGTTTCAGAATATCCTTTAAAACACGTTCAGAACTGTAATAACGAAATCTTCTTCCATGTACTGTATGCGATGAACAAAAACTGCAAAAATAAGGACAACCTCGAGATGTCATTATTCCCGCGCATATATTATTTGATTCCCTTTTCCCATGGTAAGGACTCAATCTTTGATATTGATCGAATTCAATTAAATCATATCTTAAAAAAGGGATTTCATCGAGGTCTTCAATAAAATCTGACGTTGGAGGAAAACCATCACGTTCATTTTGTCTCGTCATCCATCCTTTTGCGTTAGCAAGATAGTGCATTTTATCATTTGCTTTTACTAATCCCAAAAAAGGTTTTTCACCTTCTCCAATAACTACAGCATTTATTGCTGAAGCCATTTTAAAAACATATGAATACATATTTGTCGGCAATCCACCACCGGCAACAATGATTGCGTCAGGCCATAACCGTTTAGCAATATCTGATATTGGATGAAGATATCCGGCATTTGAATTAAATATAGCTGATATTCCCACAATATCAGGATGTTGATATTTATTTACTCCAGCCAGTATATCAATTAAGAATCTATCCCAATCAACAGGTTTCAATTTGTCAATTTTTTTGACTATCTCAACATTAAAATCTATTATCGTAAAATTAACATCTGCGTGTTTCCCTGTATATGCCGCTATCGATAATATACCCAATGGAATCGAAACATTGGTAATTAAATGGCTAATAGACTTATTTGATTTAATTTCTTCAAAAGGAACAACGGGAGGTACAATAAATAAGACATTCGTTTTTTTCATTAATAACTACTCCCTACTCCCACATTTTTAATGATTAACTAGCAAGTAACTTCAAAGCATCTTTATTTTTTGAATTATATTTCAACGCCTCTTTCCAGCACTTTCTAGCCGTTTCAATTTTATTAATACGAGCGTATGCTTCACCTAATGCCACATGAGCAAAATCGAAATTTGGATACGTCCTAAGAACATTTTTGAAATCTTTGATTGCTTGATAAACATTATACTTGCGCAAATTAGCATTATTACGAAAGTTACACTCAATTATTGCTTCTTCGCGAAACATTTCAACTTCATAAGGCTCAAATTCTGGTGTGTGGATTTGGCCTAGAACTATGCTTTTGACTGGATCATAATTTGCAGGATCAAAATAACCATTTTCCACACAAGTATTCCACATTGGGGTATGAGGAACAGGAGTTGCAATAAAAAAGAAAGACCAATCTAATTCAAGAATTTTAGCAAAATCAATAGTTTTTTGGATTGTTTTTTTGGTTTCACCAGGATAACCCAGCATAAAAAATGCTTTTACTAAAAGTCCACAATTTCTAGCTAAAGATACGACTTTTTTCGCTCGTGTTAATGAAACCGGTTTGTGCATAAGCCGTTTCAAGACATCTTCATCACCACTCTCTATAGCTAAACTAATTGAATAGCAACCGGAGTCCTTCATTGCATACAGCAATTCTTCATCTAAATGGGCAACTGAAAGACCTGATGGAGCATTCCATTTAAGGTCAAAATTCATTTCTTTTATACCATGAAAAATCTTAAGTGCACGTTCCTTATCAGATGTCAGGTTGTCGTCTTCAAAATGTACTTCTTTTATCCCATAATTATCAACTAAATAACGAATTTCTTTGAGGACATTTTCTGGTGAACGTTTGCGTTGGCGTTTTCCCCAATGGTTTCCTAAAGCACAAAAAGTACACTTATATGGACACCCTCGTGAAGTGATAATTTGAGTACAAGGCTCTACTTCCGGGATATTATGTCCTTTACCCTTTTCAAAATATAGTTCCATATTGAAAAGGTCTCTTGCAGGCATGTGGATAGTATCTAAATCCTCAATATAGCAAGTCTTCCTTTGATGAATAATCTTGTGATTTTTGCGCCACGTCAAACCGTCAATGTGTTCAAAACCACTTCCTTTTTCTAATGATTCAATAATTTTTATAATAGTAACTTCACCTTCACCTTCAACAACACCATCAACACTCTTATTTTTTTTCATAAATTCCATAGATGAAGCACCACCATGTGGACCACCTATAACTATGAATGCATTTGGAAGTGCTTTGCGTGCTAAATTGCATAGTAGAAGTGAATCAAATTCTTGTGCGGAAAAAAGACATGATATCCCGACAACGTCAGCTTGTGTGCTTTTTAGGTCTTCAATAATATATTTATCCTCTGCGCCATAACGTACCATTGTATCGTGATAAGGCACACCTTCTTCATTGAAAAAGTTTATTAAATAGTCCCTTATAATTACTTCATTCCCTGATTTAACAATTGCAGCAGCAAGATAAGCCATGCCAAGGGGGAAAAAAGGACTTACACGTACTCTTTTATGACTAAAATCAGCGGGTCTCGTTACTTGAGGTGAAATTAAAGTAATTTTCATCAGTTTTCATATCCAATACAATTTATTTAAATACATATTTTTTTATTAAAAGTTTTTCATCTAATGCTATTGTTGATAGAATCTCTGCTATCTTTTTTCCACAATTTCCTCTGCCAAAAGGGCTAACACAGCTTTTTACAATTCTATGGAATTCAGAATCATTAAGGGCAATATCTATCTTTTTTTCAATCTGCTTTCGATTAAAATTTGATTTAAGAACGCTATCTGCATGAGTTCGACCTTCTTGCCTTGTTCCTAAAACAACTGATGGAATATATAATGAAACGGTTTCTAC
>SDBT01005293.1_pt1 | contig 21694 bp, 22 predicted proteins | sample 2277101 | NCBI WGS metagenome assembly SDBT01 (sample SAMN10404973, study PRJNA504765) | marine sediment metagenome | isolation source: marine sediment core GS10_PC15, 103 cmbsf | place: Arctic Ocean: Southern Knipovich Ridge | collected 2010
GAACCATCCGGCTTCGTATAAGTTAACGTCACAGCCACATCAGAAACCGAAGGGCTAATAGAACCTAAAACAGTTAAAGAATCACCAAAAGTTAAATCAGACGATGAAACAGAACAAGAAAGAGTTGATATACCGATTGTACTTGTTGCTTCTCCTGGGTGTAGTCCTCCAGTGAATTGGGCAGTTACGAACCATACACCCACATCTTCAGCAGTTAAGTAGCTTGTCTGAGAGTTAAAACCATCAGATCCATCGGAATCAACGTGGGTCCATTCAGCTTTCAGCTTATCAGAATCAGCACTCGGGGTTTCTGGTGGTGCCTGGAAGGGTCCATACCACTTAAACGTTACAGAACTTGCACCATAACCATGATTTTCTGACAAGTCGGTTGTTGCATCAACAGTCATATAAGTTTCCATTGGATCAAGCCCTTCATACACGAATTCGGGAGTGATATTATAAGTCCATACGGGCCCATTTACGGAGCTAAGATAGATATTATCCTCACCTATTCCTCGCACTAAGCCTACATTCACCAGGTCCTCGTCGTAGTCACCGATAAGTGTGAACCAATATGTCACATTTGCGCTTTTTTGGTCCGAAGGATACTCGAATCTTATCCCATGGATACCCGTGGAACCATCATCACCATACGTGTAAGTGTGTGAAGCACTCTCTATGGACTCAGACTCTCCACACCACTCTAAAGTCCAATGACTTGCCGGCTCGTTAACTGTGATGTATCCCTGAGGAATATTTACGGTCTGTAAGTTTTCTTCATAATCATAGTAGTTAACTACGGCCTCTCCTGCAGCATCAACAGGATATTGATCGTTAGGGTAATGTCCCCCGTTAATTTGAACATTGTAAGTCCAAGTTGAAGTATCAATATCATGTTCTACACCAACAAAATTTATTTCAGCGACGGCTTCATCAGCTACTTTCGCCGAAAAAGAGACCGAGAATGTTTCATCTGCACTTAGTCGATTATCATTATTACCAACATATTGGGCTACATTAAGCCAAGTTAACCTTGTCTTCCCATCTACTTCAACTATGCTGTCAGGGGCAATCCCGAAGTTACTTTCATCCACAATATAAATCTCAGTAACCTCAACGACATCTACTTCAAAAGGTGATGTATCTGTTACAATCGTTTCAAGTATTAGATTGAAGATCGCTTCCAAGTTTTCCATTGTGAGTGAAGAATAGTACACGCCTCCCGTCCCTAAAGCCATATCCATTAAATTCTCTTCCCCAGAACCTCCCTCTACTACAAGATAAATAGAAAATATCAGGTAACCTTTGGAAGCAGCTTCGTCAGTATATGATCCATTAAAACCCGAGGGTGTATATGTCCCCTGCTCAGGAGACGGATATCCATCTGAAAAAAAGATTATGATCTTTACGGAGTCTTCAACCCTCGTGTTTGCATCAAGCATATTTATAGCGTACTCTAACCCTAAATCAGGATCTGAACCTCCATCAGAATCCACATTGTCTATCTGATTTTTCAGTGACGTAAAGTTATTGGTTAATCCATAAGTGAAGTCTACATCGAGATCCCAACTTACCACACCCGCTTGATCCCGCGTTGGATCGAGTAGATCTGTAAAGTTTTTAGCTGCATCTAAACGTAAGTTATAAGGATCATTCCAAATCATGTTCTCTGAGCTATCAATCGCATACACTACATCGATAGGTAGAGTTTCCTCTAAGATACCCCCGTAACCCGTAACATTTATTTCAGTTGTAAATATATCGGGGGAATCACCACCGACCCAGATATTGGAAGGGTATGTATTCTTACTCACGATTAACTCGTCATCATTAGACACAGCAGGTACTGTATCGAAAGCGGCCGTGAATATTGTTAATATTAATATAGTAAAAATTGTAATCGTCAACTTGATTTTCATGATATCTGAGTTCTTTTTCATCACATTTTTACACCTTTATAGATAAAACACTAGCCTTCTAAGTTATGCAGTGAAGAAATAGTGTTCGCATAAAACTTCGTATGTGTAACTATTATTTCGGGAACCACCAGTAAACATTTTTCTTTTAAAGCATACCATCAATCGTTCATTATTTTACATATATAAAACAATTACTCACGTTTTTATGCGCTTCATTATAGAAAATAGTTTGAATATAGCTATGAATCCGCAGTATAGATTCAGTGAATGTAATTTTTTAGTTTTCCCAAATTTATTCTGATATATTCAATGCAGTTTCCAATCAAAATAATTTTAAATTTTTTTCAAAGAAAAAAAAGGGGAGAACTTTCGAGAGTTATCTTCAGCAATGTTTGGGGAGAAATAGTAGAAGTATCTGGATAGTAAAACATCAATAAATCACGCTTAACAACTTCTAAAAAAACAAGATGGAAGAAACATTCTTGAGCAGTATTAGGTGGCACTAAAAACTACAATACAACATGTAACAAGATACTATTCATTTTTTAGTTATGAGTAGTCTTGAAATAATTGAAAGGACACATTTTTCAGATTTATTTTACAAAAATTTTATCCATTTTGGATTCATAAATAAATTTCCATAGATTTTATATATAGTCATATTGATGGTATGAGAATTAGAAAAAAAATAAGAGTAATTTCCGTGTGAGAACCCAATTACCATTTGCTAAAATGATCAAGGAGGGCACTCATTTACGGACTTTTAAGGAAAATATGGATGGTGAATGATAAATGGATTGTATAATTCTCTGTGGAGGGTCAGCTAAAAGGATGAAACCCTACTTACCTTTCAGTAAAGCTTTAGCAGAAATAAGACCTAACGTTACCCTTCTCGAACACCAAATTGAATGGCTTACAAACTCAGGAATAGACCGTATCATCCTTGCTATAGACCAAGAAACCTACCAAACTTTAGAGAGAATAAGATTACATCTTTCGGAGAGAGTCCGATTCTCTATAGAATATGAAAAGCTTGGAACCGGTGGAGCTGTGTTTAAAGCCATCAAAAAAGTAAAAGATGACATCTTTTATGTGATGAATGTTGACGACATTTTGATTTCAGAGACTTATACGCCCCAAAATCTTTTAGAAACCATTCAGGAAAACAAAGATGTTTCAGGAAGCATACTGCTCGCTAAAACTAGATTTCCTTTTGGAATAGTTGACACATCTAACAAAAGAGTTAGAGGATTCAGACAGAAACCTAAGCTTGACTATAAGATTTGCTCTGGCCACTACGCCTTCACGAAAAGAGGAGTCAGAAAATACTTCCCTCGAAGAGGTGACTTTGAAAATAAAGTTCTACCGATAATGGCTCAACATAACAGGCTTTACTCCAAAGAATTGAATGGAGAATGGATAACTGTCAATAACATTAAGCAACTTGAAGCCGCTAAAGAAAGATTGATGAAATTGGTTAAAACTGAAATGGTTACATTAACATCAAATAGGATCATAACTTAAGTAGCAATAAGAGATTTAGCAGAAAACTAAATGTAACAGTTTTTTCGTATATTGATTCTATCACGCATTTTCTTCTAGCGAGTATATTACGAGTTAGAATTGAATCAAAAAGATGGAATCTGTATTCTCACACTTATGCATTGGTAGACAGTAGGAAACTTTACTCAGTCTACTGTAAAAGTTATATTGTTTTTCTAGCAGAATTTGTAAATATTATCTAATAATGAAGAAGTTTAAAAAAAAGTGATTGTTATAATTTATGATGTTTTATGGAACATATAGTTAAGTGTCTGAATCGATACTATTCCTTTTATTAAATATCACATTTGCCAATAGAAACAACACATAACCCATTACCACGCCTATTGATCCCTTGATTATAACAATAGCAAACTCTTCATTAGTTATAAGCGGAGGATTAAGCAATCTTAAAATGGATTGGAATAATATCATATAACACTCTACCAAACAATCCAAATACAGATTCAATAACAATATAGTATGCTTTATTTTTCATTTCGTTCATTTTTCATCTTTCTCTCATTGATTGATAAATAGGAAGGGTAGAGTATCTATTCATTTTTTCATCTTTTTTTATTCGGTTTTTCTCTATCTTACTTCATAAATAATCTATAACGAAGCTACATCAATCCAATTTACGAAGTTAAACTATCTTGCTTATCTACTTCAAAACATAAAAGAAAGCCCATCAACATTTTATATTTATTTATAAAATAATAAAGCTACGGCATAATCTAAAGCTGATGTAACTTACTTGACCAGAGCAAGGTGACAAAAAAATAACACATGCATAATTGTGAGTTCTCTAAGGTTTTTCTCGCTCATAGATTTCTATGGGTATAAATCTGGAGAAGGTATTCTCGAGCATATGAATTAATAGTCCAGAGGTTATTCTAAAAAAAGGAATGAGGGTATAAGTTCTTGTCAAAGGGTCGGTAGCCCAGAGGAGACATGTGTATATGCTTATATAACCTAAAAAAATCTTGGCTTTTTTTTAAATTCTATATATTTAATGGGAGTATTTTCAATAGTTTTAATGACGTGTAGTGAATATCACGTCGTAATAGTTAGCCACGGTATTAAACGCTTAAACTATTTTTTATCCCAATATTTCTCTGCTTCTTCTTCTAATTTCAGTAACCTAGTATAATAATCTGGGAACTCATTGAGATGAGCGAGAGTGATTTTCCCAGTCAATAGGGAATCATCGTTTGTAACGTTTGTAACGGAGTTCTCGGTGCCATGTTCCAACTCAACATCCATACCCATCCTGAATTGCTCCACGTCGAACTTAGCCCAGTCAATTCCAAGAGCTTCTCCAATTTCTTTTACCTTCTTAACTGTGAATACCTTCTTAGGTGACATAGTTAAGAATTCAGTTTATTTTTATTTAGGTCTTTCGTATGTAAAAATTACTTTTTCAAGATTCTTCTGCATCAAAACATAAACTTTACAATAAAATAAACTATTTTTAATTTTTGCTAGTTATGTTTAGGTTTGAAATTAAAATGGAACGCCTAAATAGTTATTATTTAAGATAATAAGATGTTTTTTTGAGACATTGTTATCCCCCCAAATACGCCCCCTATTTTTCTCAATAGTTTTAGTTATGTCTCTTGCAAGTTTCATCTTTTTTCCGTAATTATTTTGTGGATTTAGATTTACCCTTTATTGGTTTTTTTACGATTAATATTAAATAAACTAAAATTGTAGAAACTATAGCTAGAGCGTATTCCCCTATACCGACTGCTAATCCAATACTAGCTACTACCCAAAGTGTCGCTGCTGTTGTTATTCCAGTTATTTGACCACCTGTAGCGATTATGCTTCCTGCACCGAGAAATCCTATACCTGTAACGATGCCTGCAGCTACTCTACCTGGATCTACACTGAAACCTGAAACCGACAATAATGTAAATAAACATGAACCTAAACAAACCAACATATTTGTGCGGAGTCCAGCAGGTTTAACCATTTTTTCTCTTTCAAATCCGATTAACCCTCCCAAAGCAACTGAGATGCATAATCGAAGAAGAAATTCAACATTAATGTCGATCATTACAGATTAGTATATAGTAAGAGGCAAATAAATTCTTCCATTTATAACTGTGAATTCCATAAAGGTAACGACATGAATGATCTCTTTATAGCTGATTTTGACAGCATACCCAGAATCTGAAAATATGACCTTATTCTAATTCTGGTAGCCAAGAGAATAATCTACACCACAATTAAGAATACTTAAAGGAAAACTAGAATTTATGGCGTAAACGGCAAAAAAAAATATCTTTTCGACTCAATACGGAGCATTTAGTAAAAATATCAGTATAATTATCTATACATCGTTATTTATCTGGAAGAAATATACTTTCTAGGCGTCATGAGACAAAAAAATTGTCAATTAATATCTAGTAAATGACCTTATGGTGCAAATCTTCTATAATACAGCTTTCTAATCAAGTGCATGGTAAATGAGATATCTCTCAAGCTTCGATGAATTGGAGAAATGTCCTTTTCAACTCCATTCACGTAAATTTTACCATTTTCCTTTACTTTATAAAACAAATGCGCGATGCTGTTTCTCAACTTAGGATCGCATTGAGCTGTAATAATTTCAAATCCACGCTTCTCGAGAAATTTCATTTTTTCAGATAATGATGCTTTTTCAATTGTTGTTACGGAGTTAACCTTCTCTCCAGACCAATAAAAATCATATCCATTAACAATAAGCGTATAAATTAAAAAATTTATTTCTGACGAAAAAGCACCCTCCACAATAGGTAAATATTGTAAACTAAGAAAAATTACTGCTTGCTCTTTAAGAGATAATTTATGTCTGACTACACCTAACTTTTTAACAAGCAAAACCAATGTTTTTATATTTTCAAACCGAATATCAGTTCCTCTTCGATGTTCGTGAAAATACTTGTCAAATGCATCTCCAAATCGATTATGAGCTTTTTCTAATAGAGGAAAATACTTCTCTTTGAGTTCTCTAGCTAGTGTGTACTCTATGTCTTGTTCATCACACCATTTTCTTAATAAATTGTCATCATTCAAAAATATCTCTTCCATTCAAAGGATATTGAACTCTTAGGATTTCTCTTTTACGGCGTGTAAGGCAAAAAATTTTTACTTTCTCGATTCAATCTAGAGCATCAGCAAAATTATCTTGAGAATGATGACTAAATTTTAATCTTCAAACAATTATCAAGATAATTAAGGTGTTAACTGTGAAAGTTAGAGCCCACATCCTCGTTTCTGGCCGGGTTCAGGGCGTGTTTTTCAGGTCGGAAACTAAGAGAGAGGCTGATAAACTAGGCGTGAAGGGATGGGTAAGAAACCTTTATGATAGTAGAGTTGAAGCGGTTCTTGAGGGAGAAGAGGACGTGGTTAACAAGGTTATTGGATTTTGTCGGGAAGGCTCTCATCATTCAAGGGTTAAAGATGTAGATGTAAAATGGGAGAGCTACAAGGGAGAATTTCAGGATTTCAGAATAAAATGGAGAACGTAACGTGTGCTTACTTTTTCTCATTTTTGCTATATTGGTTTTCTTGCTTTAAATAAGATGAAATAGGGAATATGTTTTGCTCGTTCATAACAATTCATGTTAGGCAGAGTTCCTGATTCTACTGGTTCAGGTTCAACTAATCTTTCAAATATAAATCCTGAAGATGTTAAAGCATCAAAGTAGTCTTGCACTGTTCGATGTTGTGACCTTGTCTCGATAATTCCTCCACTATCTATTCTCCATTTATCAACTATTATTGGCCGTTCAAAATAATTATCCAAGTTCCAATGAAGCCTTCGTCCATCACTGTTTTTTTTCCATTCCCCTTTACAAATAGAGTGTTTCTCGCTAAATGTGAAGATTGCTAGAGGTTTAAGCACTCTAAAGACTTCCAAGAAAGCTGGAGAAGTGTTCATAAGTGTGAAGGATACTGGCGTTGGTATACGTAAGGAAGATCTATCTAAGCTCTTTCAACCATTATTCACAACTAAGTCTAAAGGTCAGGAATTCGGGTTAACAGTCTGTAAGCGGACCATAGATGCTCACAATGGAGAGATTTTAGTTAAATTTAAGGTGGGGAAAGGTAGCACCTTCACAGTGAAGATACCTCTGAAAAATTAGGGGTAACAAGATGTTAGTTAAGAACATTATAACTTGAATATAAAAAAATACAGAGGAGAAATGTATAATCCGAAAATATAATTTCATTGAAGCTTCCATAAAAGGTGTTACGGTTTATAAAAAACAATAATTGGAAGAATGTTTCCCAAAATTCCAAAAATGAACAGTGAACAAAGAAATATGACTAGATAAACTTTACGTGGATTTAACAACACAGAACCCACATTTTTTAAAAACAACTAGAAGAATACTATTTGAACCATTAAGATACTATTGAAAGAAAATTAATAATGGAAAACAAGATCGAAACAAGAGATATTCACTTCATAAATTTTATATTTGTTTGTGGACTTACTGTTTCTTATAATAAAGATGGATTTTAGATTAGTGTAAATTATAGTTCTTTAGTAGATTCGAACATTTATCTAAAATAATTGAAGAAAATGTTTTAGTACATATGTCCAAAAATTTTTTCGAGTTATATATTCCATCTCTTTTTAATAGATACATCTCTTTTATTTCAAATCGAATTTCATCCAAACTAAATAGTATTTCAATGATCTTTCCTATTTCTTCTTGAGTTTTATTTCGAATTGCTTTGGCGCTGCGCTCTTAACTAGTTCAAATGCCTGATAATTAGTGAATCCTTCTGCTATGAGCTGTTTATAATATGATCTCAATAGTTTTGCTTGGATTCCTAAGAGATTCTCCATCTCAGGTTGTATAGAAGTAGCCAACTCAACAGCTTCATTTAATTTTACTTTAATTTTTTCCAATCCTCTTTATCTCCTAGTAATTCCTTATTGAAGCCATAATAAACTCGCCTTTAGACATATCTAAACTTACACCTCTCAAAGCATGAACCATAACGGTACCTAGTCTGTAAACTTTTTCCACATTCTCCATTTTCACAACTAGAGTTTCAGGCATCTTCATCAACTTTACGGTAAGTTAATAAAACTATTTAACAATTACGAATCTAACATCCTCGATTTTTATGTTTAAATGATAATTTCACCATATATCTAGCTCAATTTTTGAATCATATGATGATAACTACAAAATTATAATATTCAACTACATTCTTGCAGTGATCTTCAACAAAATAACATTTAACCTTTTTTCACTCTATTCTTTAAGAGGTATCTTCACAATGAATTTGCTACCTTTACCTACCTTAGATTTAACAGTAATGTCTCCTCCATGAGCATCTATAATTCGCTTACAGACAGGTAACCCGAAACCTTGACCCTTCGCTTTCGTCGTAAATAATGGTTGAAAGAGCTTCGATAGATCATCTTTACGTATTCCGACACCCGTATCCTTCACACTTATGAACACTTCTCCGGCTTTCTTGGATGCTTTAATCGCAAGGTTACCACCATCTGGCATAGCCTGAATAGCATTCGTAATCAAATTAATGAAGACTCGCCTCATCAACACTGGGTCAATCTTCATTTTCATCTTCTTCAAAACTGAAACAGAGACTACAATTGTTTCAGAAATCTCTAACGATAACAGCACACCTTGAATTAACTGATACATACTTATTTCCATAATTTCGAGATGGATAGGTCTTGCATAGTCTAGGAGGTCGGAGACGATCTTATTCATGTACCCCACCTGCCTCTCTACAGTATTTAGATAAGCTTTCAATTCACCCTTCTCAGCAGCATTAGGTAACGCTTCCAACTTCACATTCGCTAAATAAATCGTATTAACTATAGCCTGCAATGGGTTGCGTAGATCGTGACCTACCATACCCGCGGTCTCACCGATAGTAGCTAAACGTTTCGCTTCAAGAAGTTGCTGTTCTATCTGTTTACGTTCAGTGATGTCTGTAGTAATGATTCCAAGATGAGTTCCTACTTTAAAAGCTCGTAAAGTTAAGTGCACATCACCAAACACAGGATGAGGAACTATATCTTCAATGAAGAAAGGCTTTCCTGTCTGTAAAACTTCCAGATATTTAAAATATCTACCGGTTTCCTTAATATCTAAAGCAACTTCTACAATGTTTTTTCCTATTATATCCTCTTTCTTGATCCCTTCAGAAAACAAAGTCATTCCCACATTATTGATCTCAATATAATTTAGTTCTGAATCAAAGATGAAAAAACCATCTGGCGATGAATCCATGAACTGGCTTAATCTCTCCTCACTCACCTGTAGTTCTCCAGTCCTCGTCGTAACCAGGTCCTTCAAATTTTCAGAGTACTCTTTAAGCTCATCCTCCAGCTGCTTACGTTCTGTGATGTCTGTTGAGATGCATAGGATGCCTTCTGGAACTGGGTAAATATGAACTTCAATCCACCCCTTCCACCCATTAGGATACGTAAATTCGTCAGTTACAACGGCTGGTTCACCCGTTTCGAACACTTGTTGTTGCGTCTTAAAGATAATAGTTTCTTCAATACCTGGAAATAAGTCAATAATATTTCGCCCAATCATTTCATCTTGAGAGACTTGAGCTCTATCTGTTGCTTTATCGTTAACATAGAGAAATTGTCCTTCACGATTAATAACGAAAACAGCATCGGAGATAGACCCCAACAACATTCTATATCGCTCTTCACTTACTTTCAATGCACTCTCGATTTTCTTAAACTCAGTGATGTCTAAAGCGATTCCTCGTAACCCAACAGGTTTACCATCACGCCTGATAATTTCTGAATGTACATATGTCGGAAATCTGGTACCATCTTTCTTTATACCAACATACTCAATAATTCCCACTTCTTCACCACTTAACATCTTCTGCTTAATCTTCTGAGCTCTTGCATAATCTTTCAAGATCATCATGTTGCTAGTATTTAACCCGTTATCGACGTCTTCTTGAGTGTAACCATAAAGTTCGAGTCCACTACGATTCACATACGTAACGTTACTGTCTAAATCAAGCTCATACACACATGAAGGTAATAACTCAGTTAACTCCCTAAAACGTACTTCACTCTCAAGCAACGCGTTCTCAGTTTTCTTTTGTTCTGTGATGTCTCTTAAAATTAATTGAATTCCAACAGTTTTACCATCTACTTTTATCAGGCCAACCTGACCTTCACCCAAACGTAAAGTACCATCCTTACGGAGAAACGAGAATTCAATAAGTCCTGCTATTTTTCCTCGGATAATATCACTGAATAATTTTAAGTATTTTGGAATATCTCGCACTCGTATTGTCCCTACCCGTGTGATATGTTTACCGACAAGCTCTTCCTTAGAGAAGCCTGTCAACTTCGAGAAAGCTGGATTAACAGATGTAATCACACCTTTAATGTCAATAGTTGCTATTCCATCGGGGGATAATTCAAACAGAAGTCTATACTGTTCATCTAACTCTTTAGATCTCACTTATTCCTCAACTCCAATAATCTAAAAAATACGAAAATAACCAAAACCTACTTGACCATCCAAATTAGAAAACAAAAGGAATACACTAAACAGTAAACTATGTCCAATCACACTTTTAAAACAATAGTACAATGTAAAGCTAATGTAACTGTGTTAACCATAAACCGGAGACAGTTAGCTTTACTTTATGAAGAAGAAATTAACACTTTTAACAAAAATGATCTAAAAAAAGAATCAAGAAGATTTATTAGATACTCTTCGAACAAGCGCGTTGATAAGTGGAATGTTTAATGTTTCAAAAGAAATCTTTAACAAATTTCTTCTTGACTGTGATTATTACTCTTTCCTTAATGTTACTAAGTTTAGTGCGGATTGAAAACTTTTCTTGGCCAGATGCAGTTTATACGAGTTACGGTTTCCCCTTGTTTTGGTTGACTCATCAGGTCTCATCAATCGCTGGTCCTGCAGACTTGTGGCACGTTCATCCTTTGAACTTGGCTAAGAACCTGCTCTTCTGGATTGGTATAGCTTCATTGATCCTTTGGTACTATAACAAAGTTAAAAAAAGGAGTCAACTATAAAGATTTAATAGTTAATGGAGAAAAAAAAATTGTCTTATTGTTCAAAATGTGGATTAATGTTAAATGATGACGATAAATTCTGCTCAAGTTGTGGAGCTTCCGTTATCCAAACATTTAAAGAAGAAATTTCGATTTCTTCCGATAATCTAATCAAGAAAGTTAAAGAATTACTTCATGAAGGAAATGTGACTAGAATTATTGTTAAGAATGAAGAGGGAAAAACCTTGCTTGAAATACCTGCCACTGTCGGAGTGATTGGTGCTCTGTTTGCTCCTTGGCTTGCTGCTTTAGGGGCAATAGGTGCATTAGCCACGAAATGTAAAATAGTTGTTGAAAAAAGAGAATAGAACCTTTAAACAACAATTATTATAATTCAATCCCCTTTTTTAGAGAGGAATCCCACTATAATTGATATAGTTCCCTTAAGTTTAACAGGAATACTGCACATTTACGTTAATAATAGATGACTATCTTGAAAATGTTTTCTTACCCGTAAAATTAGTATAGTTCGCGATATATTACGCATAAATATGCCTTTTTCACCATCATTTACATTGAATATTTCTCATTTTTTTAATGAAACTTTTCATATTCAAGCTAAAGGATAATTCTAAACCAAAAATAACATTCACGTTATATTATATCATACTTGATTAATCTGAAAACTTGCGGTATACATTTATATGCATAAATATTTTGATGATTCAAAACATATTCTTAAGCATCAGCTTCTGACCTTAACAGATGTATTTTTTATTCATCTGCGTCGTATAATAATTACTACAAGTATTATTGCAACCCCGGCTATCCCTATTATTAGGTAGAACCACCACTGTTCCATTAATGACGTAGACTTAAACATGTTGGTCTCAATCAACTTATAGGTCACATTTGCTTCGTAATGTTCTTCATCTAAATCCATAGTAAGAGTGAGAGAAAGTTCACACATAATTCCTGTTGTTTTATCAAAATATGTTTTGTATGTTAAAGTTAACAATTCAGTTGCTGACAAATCGATATAATTGATGGTTCTAGATACACCGGCATATTCTCTGGAGACTGTCCCATTGATAAATGACTCTCCTTCAATAAGGGGAGCTATGATGGAGTCGCCTTCGTTTAAGTCTGCGTCAACAATGAATCCCAGTTCACGTGCATCAACGGTGTCTGTTTCTTCTGTTCCATCAATATACTGAGTTGTGATTTCAAGAGTAATTGTGTCACTAATATTTTTAACCTCGATCCTAAACCAGTCCAAATCTATGTCTCCGATGTCCTCCAGAAACACTTCAGATCCTTCTATAGCTGTAGAAGTAACTTCATATTTTGCCCAATCCCCTTCCTTCACGCCAATAGATGCAAAGCTGACGGGAACAAGTATTGAAGTGGTTGACAATGTAAATATTACAAAAAATAAGATTTTAATTTTTAAAGTATTCTTCATACGTTTGTACATGTTTTTTATTCTAAAAAAAAAAGTTAAATTTAAGGATTTCTAGTAAACAAAAAGGACTTTCAGACAAACGATATCTTTTGCGCATTTCTAAAAAACTTAACTACTCATAAAGTCTCATTGTCAATTTAATAGTTTACCATTTACCTAGTCGCATTCATGCTATATGATACGATCTACTTATCCAAATTTTTTCTTTCTTATGTTCATCTACCACTTTTCATTGTCTCTTCTTAGAAGAGGTGAACCTAAAATAATGCAGATAATTGCACATACTATCTCAAACAAAGGGTTAACTTCCTCGAAAATAAATGATGTTCCTTCCATTACCGAGCCAACTACGCCATCAGCTAGGCATTAGCGCTTATAAAACCACTACAATAATGCCTAAAAAAATGTTAAATCCAGTAGGTACATGTTTTTAACGATTTATTATTAAATGTTCTACTGTCTAGGTCAGATATAGCTACATCAATGACTCTAAATCTTCACTTCTTTAGTCCCAACCAAAAAATCGTTTCTAAATTTATAGATGTGTTTTGGTAGTGGAGAGGATATTCACACCAGCGTTCTCATTAGAAATTTCTGATTACACTGGTTTCTGATAAAAGGTTGAAGTTAGAACTGAACACATTGATAATTACGATATATTTAGTAAAAAAAGGTAAATGATGATTAGTTTAACTATCATCTTCGTCCGAAAATTGATCCTCGAGTTCTCACTTTTGGTGCAATGTATCTCCAAAGCCAGTCTGCGAATTCTTTGACGTTCTTCGTTTGAACATAGACCTCGCCAGGTCCAGTAACATGTGTAACGAACCCTTCTCCGCCTAAAATAGTAGATTTCAATCCGCCGAACATTCGAACCTCGTAAGTACAGGTATCACTTAATGCAGCAAGATGATAATTATCAACAATTAGGCTTTCGCCAACACCTAGTTCATGTTTGTCAATTGCACCAAATGTGTTTATGAATATGGTGCCTTCTCCTAACGTCTTTAGCATGAACAAGTTCTGTCCAAAGAGACCTTTAGTGAAACCTTGCCATTCAGTGTCAAGTTTAACATTCTCAGTTGAGGCGATGTAAGCTGAGCTTTGGATAATATAGCCTTTATTGGAGTTAACTTCCAAGTTTGTAATATCTCCTAAGGGAGCAGATACAAAGCCTGCTTTCCCTGGACCGCCTTTAGCACGGTAATCGGTTATGAAAAGTGTTTCTCCACCTAACATTGAAACTTTAATGGCGCCCCATAGTCCAGTCTCCTTCATTCTTGTACGAGTTTCTACCTCGATGTTACTACTCATATAGGTCATTGAACCGGCTTCAGCAATGATATGTCCATTCTCTGGAAGTTGAACTTCTAGTAATGCGTAAGATGGACTGTACTTGATCTCAAACTTGATGGATCCACTTTGGACGGTCTGCGATGTGACAGGGGAACCACATAGAGGGCAATAATTGCTTGCAGAAGAAATTTCTTTATTACAATGTGTACATAGCATCTTTTTTTACTCCTTAAATTTTTTAAGTAAAAATAGACAAGTGAGATATATATAGATTTTAAAACATGTTTTTACTAATTAACTGAGAAATGTAGTTTATTTGCTCCAAAGTCAAAGAGAAATAAGTTAAAAATATGAAGGTGGAATGAGAAATTATTGAAGATTTAGAAAAAGAAAAGATAAGAGGAAATAACTTCTAAATTGTATGTCATTAGACATTTTAGTATATGCATTTATAAGTCTGATAATCTTACCACTCCAATTAAGTATAAGAGAATGTTGTGTTGCTTATGAAATCTCTATTGGTTTTGTTTTCTTATCATCACAATAATACTGAGAAAATCGCGAACGTCTTTTCAAAAGTTCTTGATGCACAAATAAAAACGCCACAGCAAATACATCCTGAAGAGCTTCAAGAGTATAGTCTCATAGGATTCGGCTCAGGGATATATGATGGAAAACACCATAAAGTTCTACTTGACCTTGCAGATAAACTACCACAAGTCACCAACAGGAAAGCATTCATCTTCTCAACCAGTGGAGTTACAAAAAAGAATCAGCCAAAAATACATTCACTGCTTAAGCAAAAACTGCAATCTAAAGGTTACATGATTGTTGACGAATTTAATTGTGCGGGTTTTAACACCAATCATATATTGAAACTATTTGGGGGAATACAGAAGGGTAGACCTAACGCTGAAGACCTCAAACATGCGGAAGAGTTTGCTCTGAACCTAAAACAGAACCTGTAAAAGAAGTTAAACTTCAACACATAACATTTCAAATCTATTTTCATAACTATTAAAATATTAATAGTGCCAAGAAGGAAAGCGGGTAACTAAGAAATCTACGTCTCTGTTAAGGATTCTGATTCTAGGGAGATGTTTTACTTTGACTACTTTAACATTCTTCCTTTTTATCGCTGTTGATTCATCGAGATTTAAACTTCCGTAATTGGCTTCATCAAGAGAGAGTTTCCGTCTTATATGAACTGAGAAAGAATTACTGAGATGTTAGCTAAGGCAATTACTTGTCATCTTCTGGAAAAAGTTGCTTTCCTTTTTCTGTGTAATCGATAATACCTAATCCTTTCAGAAAAGCCAATTGATCAACGATGAACCGGCCCTCTACATGTTTACCATTAACTATGCGATAGACGTCAACCATCTCCGTTGTTAGCTTCTTGCCAGTAGGGGCTATTCCCATAAATTCGCCGGTATGTGTCCCCGAAGATTTTGCACGAATCCACACCTTATCGCCTTCTGCAATAATATCTTCAATTGTTTCATGCCAATCTGGAAAGGCTTTGAAAGCCATGCTGAATAATTGTTTGAGGCCTTCTCTACCTGTGTGATGGGTGTGGTCAACAAAATCGGGTGCTATAAAATCTTCTATTGAAGATAGATCATGCTGATTATAAGCTTCGATAAATTTGCGAACAATGGCCTTATTCTCTTTCAATGACATATTACATCAGTTTTACTTTGTTCTCTTTTTTAATATTTAAGAGTTATTATTTTTGTATGAACATTTATTTATCTAAAATGATTTTCAACTTTTCTTAAAAATTTTTAGACGTGATACTAATGGAGATTTCCTTGTGGATAATCTAAACTTAGAACCTGTAGGAAAAGGGCTAAAAACAATCTTGAATGAACATAACTTGGATATGACTAATCTTCAGTTTATAAAAACACATATCTTTTTAGTTGGGTGACACGTTGATGGCTAAGCAATTACTTATAATATAGTACTCAGGAACAGGGATCACTGAAAGTGATAGCTAAAGAAATAGTCAAGGGAACTAAACAGTTTGGAATAAATGGTGACACGTTACGAGAGTAGAGACGTACAAACTTGATGACCTTATGAAAGCGGACGGAATCACAATAGCATCACCTACATATTTCAGCAATGTAGCGTGGCAAATAAAGAAGCTCATCGATTAGTCCGGCATTCTATTTTGGAAGAGTCATAAACTAAAGGATAAAATTGGTGGATGTTTCGCATCTTCATCAACACGCAAAGATGGCAAAGACTGCATTAGAATGCTTGAAGTGACCTTTGGTGTTCATCACAAACTGAAAATGTTACCAGGAATACTAAAGGTGTCTGATAACATTGACGAAAAAATTTACAAGATGTGTCAACAATACGGTGAAAAACTCGCTAAACGAATAGTGAACCCATAAGTGTTTATTTTCCTTTATGAAAATATCTGAAAAGTGAGGTGAAAGTAATGCCAGTAGTTCATGTGAATTGGTGGAAAGGTAGAACTGTAGAACAGAAAGCGAAGTTAATCGAGTTAGTAACAAAAGCCTTTGAAGAGGTAGGTGTGAATCCCAGTACACTACATATCATAATACACGATATTCCAAAGACTGATTGGGGTATCATGGGTAAACCAGCTTCAGAATTAGTCCCATAAAGAACTAGTCCAGTTAACCCAAAAATTCAAACAGAGTTAGTTGAATCACACTCCCTCTGGAGACGTCTTCCGCAAACTGCCCCTTTTTTAGTTATAGTTTGAATTCTCGAGCGGTCTTACAGCTTGAAGTAGAAAACATCATTTAACATATTTTAACTAAACCAATATTTCATGTTCAGTTTCATCCTCGATTTAGGTTAAAGGAAATAATGTAAGGATTGTAAAGACTGAAAAGTTTGAATCTAACTTGATTGCATACTTTCCAAGATATAATATTCTTTTAATCGAGAAACTGCCTTCACAAAGTTCAATAATTGTTTAAAAAAGGTAGATGAAGATTGATCAGTTTCTTCTGCGGATTAGACCATAGATAGCGCCTACTGCAAAAAGTAAGCCTACAACAATGGTTACGAATGGTCCAATATCGATCAGCGACCCAAAAACCTGTTGCAGTCCGACTATAATGATTATAATGCCGATTAGTAGTCCTAAGATTGCGCCACCGTTAGGCAGTCCAAAACATTCGTCTTCCTTTCGTTTTTCTCTAACATCCAATCTCTTTTTTTTCTCCGGATTGATAGCAAAGCCACAATCGATACAAAACATTACATCGTCTTCATTCTGTTTTCCACATTTAGTGCAATAAACCATAGAAATTATCTCCATTTTCTTTCAAGTTTTAGAGTTTAACATATTTAAGTTTTTTTATGATTAGACGTTCCAAAATAAAGATTGTAAATATGCGCGTAAATCATAAGAACCTTAAGTTCTAGTCTTCCATATGAACTATTTTAAATAAATTATTACTTAACCGACATCGTTTTCGGATTAAGCATGAGTTTTAAGGTATTCTCTTATCGCTTCTCTTAGAACTTCGGAAACAGTTACGTAAATTCCATTGGTTCGGTTATAATATTTCTCGAGTTCTTTGTATAGTCCTTCTGGAATCGTTATACTTCTAAATTCACTTTTAGCCATATCTAGAATTTAAATAAATGTCATTATTAAACATTATGATTACTTTTGTCTATTTAACACATACATTATGTTAACTTATAGAATTTATAGTATTACAACTGTGTGAGAGTTTATAATATTTAATTAACAAAACCACATGATTTATGTCCATAAAAATAAGTATAAAATGATAATGAATGATTAGAGATATTGAACTGAAAAACTCTTATTTCATGTTTAATTTATCAAGCACCCATCAAAAGTTACTTTTGAGGCACCAGTTTTTCCAGAATAGCCTTAATTTTTTTAATCTTTAATAAACCAAAGAGAATAAAAAGTTCAGAAAGGTAGCGTGCTCTGAAGTTTTTCTCAGTCTCCTTTAAATGTGAGAATCGTAGTACTTCAATAGTTAATTTTTTCAATTTCTTTGGTGAAATGTATGAAGTGTTTAGCTATTCAATCAAGCCCAAACCTTGATGGGTTAACAGCACATCTTGCACTAGCAGTCCTAGAAGGAGTTAAATCCGAGAATTGTTCAACAGAACTGATTCACCTTAATAACCTCGATATTAAACATTGTATCGCCTGTGATAATGGATGGGGTTTGTGTAGAGAGAAAAACATCTGTATCCTTGAAGATGATTTCGAATCTTTAAGAAAAAAAATTACTCAAGCAGATGTACTTGTTTTTGCAACTCCTGTTTATTGGCACGATCTAAGTGAATCAGCTAAAAGATTTTTAGATCGTCTTCGCCGATGTGAATCTTTTACTTTCAAAACATTTAGAGATAAAAAGATCATTGGAATAGCTTCAGCTGGTGGGAGTGGTAGAGGAGCTGCCCGAGCACTCTACAATCTTGAAAATTACCTCAGAAGACTTGGATTCGAGATCTTTGACCTAGTCTCTGTCACACAATTCTCGAAAGTTCACAAGCTCAATATGTTAGTGGAAGCTGGTAAGCGCTTAGTGAAAGAATAATCTGAGAGAACACATATTTAGTAGTTAAAATGAAAACAAAACTCAGTAATAATACTCCTACTTTCCTCATTTTCCTTCTCTTTGTACAATCCTTTTCCATTCTTTCACCTTTACTTTCATAGGTATATGTAATCAATCACACGCTATTACATCGCAATTCAGTTAATATTTCCGAAACTAATTTACTTACAAAAACGATATCTCGAAAGTCAAAAAACTAGGAAATATACAAAAACTATAGTGCAATTAGAACAAAAATATCGAATAAAGGAGGAATGCTTAAGACTACTCAGACTCCTTTTGATATTTTAATATAGCCTTCTTCAATAGAATATGATAAAAGGATACGAGTAAAATATACTTAACTTACTATTCTACTAATATACGTTTTACTAAACAAAAGATGGGTTAGGGCTGAGACATCAACCGCCGCTCTTAACATTTTTGTACTTGATAAATTGTAAAGAGTTAGTTTTGAGACTTTTCTTCATTTTTTACTTTTAATTAGGATTCCATAGAAGAAAACCGTTACTTTTTTTGTATCACAACCATTTAAATATGCCTTGGTAAATAAAAAATGTTAAAGATTAATGATTTAATCTTTAATAAAAAAGAATAATATTTAACTTACAATGTTGAATGTAATGAAAATTGTTAGATATTTAGACAAAGGTATACCTTCCTATGGCGTGATAGAAAAGGACATCATCAAAGAGATTAAAGGTACCCCTTTTAACAAGATTATATTTACTGACAGTATTTGCCAACTGTCGGATGTAAAACTTCTAGCCCCTTCTACACCATCCAAGATTATAGCTATGGCCCTTAACTATAAGAGCCACATACTCAAAACAAGGAAACCACCGACCAAGCCTGAACCCTTCTTTAAGACACCTTCCTGCATCATTGGACCTAGTGAACCTATTATTCTCCCGCGTGGAGTAGGGCTCGTGCAAGAAGAGGGGGAACTGGTGGTGGTTATTGGACGTAGGTGCAGTAAAGTATCCAAAGCAGAAGCGATGGACTATGTACTGGGATATACCTGCGGCAATGATGTCAGTGCCCGCGAGTGGCAGAGCGGTGACATTCAATGGTGGCGCGCAAAGTCAGCCGATACCTTTGGTCCCATCGGACCCTGCATAGTTACTGACATAGACTATTCACGACTTAACATACGGGTGCGAATAAACGGGAAGGAAGTACAACACTGCAACACCTCTAAGCTATTGTTCGATGTGCCAACGATTATAAGTTTCATCAGTCAAACGGTGACCTTACAGCCCGATGATCTAATCTTCACAGGTACCTCTGGTAGACCAGCTCAGATCAAGAACGGAGATGTGGTTGATGTGGAGATAGATGGCATAGGTATCCTTTCTAATCCAGTTGAAGAGGAAAAAAGTAAAAGCCACCATATTAATTAAAAAAAAGATAGATACAAAAATATTTTCCAATATAAAACTTTCAAACATCAGTAGCACTTGTTGAAGAATTATTACCAAGGTTTCACTTTGTTTTGTTACCTTAGGTTCGATCGTGTTAGAAGAAAAACATTAACTTTGTTTCACTACAACCCTTTAAATATATGGATAAACAAAAAATAATATCGAAGATCATCTCTACAGGCACTCGAACTCTTCTTAATACGTACTTATGGATGAATAATCAATATGGTCGTATCCACGAGTCCTTCTTAACTATTCTTCATAGGACAAAAATTTCGCAACATAATTATCTGTTCATACAAAAAGAGAGGGGGTAGTAACTATGAGTAAATTAACAATATTCGGTATCTTAAACAAGATAAAATGGGATAAAAAGGAGAATCCTATTGACAACGAGATTTCTTATAGACATGATGGTGCTCTAGATAACAAGAGAAGTTTAATGTGTAGTGAAATAAAGACGTTAAGTCCAAATTATTTTCAATATGAGTCGGTAGATGGAACAACAATTATTCCATTTCATAGAATATTACAAATTAAGAATGTGCAAACAAATAAGATAAGGTATACTAAGATCCATTTGAACAGTAAAAAGAAAAGATGCAAGAATGGGGAAAACAGTTCTTTAAAAAAATAAACTAGTATTACATCAATAAATGCATTGCACCTATATGTTTTCCAAACATAAGTGGGAAAAAGAGCATGTGAAATCCTAAATCAATTGAGTATGGCATAACGTAAGAGAAATTACCCAAAGTAACTTCGTTATTCGCTTAATACTAGTTATTCTCTCTCGCATGAATAAGATGCCTTGTAAATAGTTCATAATAAGGCATTTGTAAACGACACGGACCACACCAAGTAGCCATGAAATCAATAACTACTACTTTGCCTTGGAAGAGACCATAAACTAAAATTATTTCCATTCAAATCAATTAAAGAAATATTTTGCACCTTGGTAAGATCATTTGAGCCCATTATATTTTGAGTCAGATACCAGACGGTCACGATAGCAAAAATAATACTTCAAAGTGACAGTATTAGTTTTTTTTCTATACAGTACTCTCTTCCTATTTCTTTATAGAGATAATATTTTGTTGCAGTACCTGTTTCTTGAATGATTCTATTCAGAATACGTCTACTAGCATTAAAATAATTAGGAAATAATAATCTTTTGTCAAGTTTTATAATGAAAAGAAAAAATATGATAAAATAATAAAATAAAAAAAATAGAAAAAATTAAAAATCATATAAATGATTTCTGAGAAATCTGATACTTATTTCTAATATCTTCTAGATTCTCTTCTTGGTGGTCTATGTTTCTGATAACATTCTCTACAATAGACTGGCCTTCCTTCTGTTGGTTTGAATGGTACTTCACATTCATTTCCACAGTCAGC
>SDBT01005294.1_pt1 | contig 21689 bp, 25 predicted proteins | sample 2277101 | NCBI WGS metagenome assembly SDBT01 (sample SAMN10404973, study PRJNA504765) | marine sediment metagenome | isolation source: marine sediment core GS10_PC15, 103 cmbsf | place: Arctic Ocean: Southern Knipovich Ridge | collected 2010
CTGGGACATGGGCTGGCCAATATGCAGCGTAGATCCCGCAAGGCAAGTGGGGGTATTGAAATCATCTCATCACCTGGAAAAGGCACCCGGGTTGTTGCCTGGGTTCCAAAAGACGAGGAGGGGCAGTAGAAGACTGTATGGCGTAATGTGAAAGTAGTAAGGGCGATGCGGTGCGTCGCCCTTTGTGATTAATCTGTCATTGCGAGGGAGGATCGCAGATCCTGACGCGGCAATCTCCTCGCATTTTCTGTCGCCCAACGATTGTCGCCTACGGCGTCCTTCGGAAAATCGTGGGCTGGGTTCTGTGTGATGAGGGAGAACCTGCCTGAGATTGGAACCATCATTGAATTCGAATCATAGTAGGGGAAAACCGCCCTGCGGCGGCTCGTATTTCCCGGTCCGGAGCTTTGCTCCCCCTGGTAAATTCATCCAATCTTTAATTTTCAATTTGATATTTTCAATTATTTTTCCCTGTCTTCCGTCCCCGGTCTCCTGTCTTTTCCAACCTTCAACCTTTAACTTTTAACTGGTTTGTTCTCTTTTTTCCCGCCACCTGCCAGGAAAGAAAGCAAAATACTCAAGGCGTATAACAAAATCAATGGGATCATCACCAGCATCATATTGATGGGATCGATCGTCGGGGTAATTATCGCAGACAATACGGCAATCACAACGATTGCCATGCGCCAGTTCTTAATCAATGTCTCTGGGGAAAGGATCCGCATCATTGTCAGCAGGTAGGCCAGCAGCGGAAATTCAAATATAGCGCCGAACCAGAACATTAACCCAGTAATAAATCGTATATATGACGAAGGTCGAATTTGAGTGGGGACATCCAGAAAGTTCAACAAAACCGGTAAACCAGCGGGCAAGATCAAATAGAAGGCAAAAGCCATACCCCCGAAGAAAAATACCACCACAAAGGGAAGTGCCAGCAGACCGATGATTCTCGCCCGTCGTGAAAGAGCCGGGGCGACAAATAAAAAGATCTCAAAAACGATATAGGGAAGAGCAACCGCAAAAGCCGCCAGTAAGACCACTCGCATGGCTACGCCAATCGGTTCAGTGACTTCAACCGCATTCAGCTCCTGCATGCCTCCAATCGGCTGGGCAATATAATCCAGCATCGGGGACAGGAATACAAAAGCCGCCACGGCGCAGAGCAACAGAACCACAAATGAGCGCAGCAGGTGGTTCCGGAGAGCTCCAATATGCTCCAGAAAACTGGCAGGCTCTTCAAAGGCCAGCTGGAGGCTGTCAACCATTGTTGTGTCACCGGGTTCCTCCAGGAAAAAATTCCCGATCTTCTGCGCAGGTTTTGAAAAGAATCTACCAACCACTCGAAATGGAGTGGTGATCCAATGCCAAAAGGTCTTTAATCCATTCAAACTATCCTCTTTTTTTCCGACGGTAGGGCAAACACAAATAGCCCTTTCTTTCTTTTTTCCTGGAATTAAATGACCGCTAGATCAGCGGTCATTACACAGTGGATCTATCAGTAAGAAATAAATTCAGTCAGAGTTATTCTGCTCACCTGAACTGGTCCCGATTTCAGCTTCTTCTTGATCAGGTTCTTTTTCTTCATCCCCCCCCAATCCTTCTTTGAATGCTTTAATCCCGCTGCCAAGTTCGCCGCCAATTTTACCAATTCTACCCACGCCAAATATGATCACCACGATCACAAGGATAAGGATTAGCTCCGGGGCTCCAAGTCCAAACATATCGATCCTCCAAATTTGAAAATTTTGATGTCCTTATTATACCTTGTCTGGATTTAATCCAGCAATTACCCGACAAATTTCAGTTCTGGATATTAAAACTCTCCAATAATTCTCGGTGGGAAATGGGTAAAGGACCTGTACCAGATAAATCAATAATCCTGGTGATCCTCCAGCGGCGGGAAGCCTGCTGAACCAGCGAGGGTCGGAAAACCAGCAAGGCAGTCTGGAATTCTCCACTGTCAATTGCGTCAAAAGCTTCTACCCAACCTTGAGCCCGATTAAACTCCAGCGGACCCAGCTCATCAATGATTAATATTTCAGTGGGCAGTGCTTTCTGCAGAACATTATTTCCCCAGCTGACAGCCTCGGGGTAAAAAGACCAGCGTTTTGTTTCCAAATCAGTTTCAACCTGTTCCTTCAACTCAGCCAGACGGCGCCTCTCCCCGGTCAATACATCCTGAACATCGATGGCTTTTTTATATCCATCCTCAAACACTCCCGGTGAAACCAGGCCGGTTACCTTAATACCGGATTCTTGCGCGAGACCAGCTATATCAAGGCACAGGCTGGTCTTTCCAATTTCAAGATCTCCGGTAATGACAATTATTTGGGGTTTATTCATTTGTGACTAGCCATCACCACCATGGTATACCGATTGGTTTTTTCAACCCGGATGGGTGTCCGGTAGATCATGGACAGGTTTTCCGGGGTGATAACTTCAGCCAGGGAACCCTGAGCGGCAATATTACCCTCATTCATGAGCACAAATCGATCGGCAACATAAATGGCCGCATTGGGATCATGAGTTGTTAACACCGTAGTGATCCCATCTGCGCTCATTTTTTTGAGCACTGATAAGATCCTGCTTTGGTTTTCCAGGTCCAGGTGTGCGGTAGGCTCATCCAGCAGCAATATCCGGGTTTGTTGAGCCAGAGCCCGGGATATATTAACCAGCTGCCTTTCACCACCGCTGATTTCTGTGACTGGTTTTTCAGCTAACTTGCTGATTCCGGCCTGATCCAAGGCACCTTCTGTGATCCGCAGATCCTCATCACCAGGAAGCTGAAATGGTTTCAGGTAGGGAGACCTTCCCAAAAGCACATATTCAAAGACTGAAAAATTAAAGGGCACACTCTCAAATTGAGGAACCAGCCCGATCATCTGACTTAGTGCCTGTTTGGAATATCCCCGATGTGGTTTTCCAGCTACATGTACACTACCTTGAGATGGTTTTAATAGACCTAGAAGCAGGTGCAGCAGGGTTGTCTTCCCGGTTCCGTTGGGACCCAGAATGGCAGTGATTTTTCCGGCAGGAAGATCCAGACTTAAATCGGCCAGGACAGCAGGACCCCCAGGAAAATATTGAAAATGAACCCTATCCAGGGAGAGTATCTTATCCATCTCGCCTGACCTTTAACCCCATGCTGACCATCAAATAGATAAATAATACCGCACCAATTGCTGAAGTTAAGATGCCCAGGGGAATTTCACCGGCAAGTAATGTTCTGGCCAGGTCATCAGCTAAGACCGTAAATCCCCCACCCAAAAGCATGGCTGCAGGGAGAGATTTCTCTGCACTCGCACCAAAGATGCGCCGGGCGATGTGGGGGACTATTAATCCCACCCAGCTTATCACACCACTGATAGCAGTCAAAGCAGCTGTTGCCGCGATTATGGTGACCAATAAGATTAATCTTTCCCGTGTCAGAGATGCTCCCAATGAAAACGCGGTGTCATCATTCAATGAAAGCAGATTGATCCTCCAGCGCATGGCCAATACAACACTTATTCCAACCAATGCAAATGGCAGAACATAAATAAAATCCTTCCAGGTTACACTGTATAAACCACCCAACAGCCAGAACGTGATTTCTGGAAGTTCAGTCAGCGGGTCAGCAATATATTTCAGGACCCCCACCCCGGCTGAGAACAAAGCAGATACTGCAACTCCGGAAAGGATCAAGCGCAAAACCCAACCGCCATAGCGGATCCTGGTTGATATAAAATACGATAACGCCAGTGCTAATAATCCAAAAAATGTGGCACTGAGTTCTATCACCAGGGGATGGTTGTGCAGCCAGAGAATACTGATCGCGGCCCCAAAAGCCGCTCCCTGTGAGACTCCCAGTAATCCAGGCTCAACCAGAGGATTCCGGAAGATCATCTGCAAAACTGTACCCGCAGCTGAGAGCACCATTCCCAACAACAGGGCAACCAGAATGCGCGGCAGCCGCAAATTCAGCACCAGCTGCCTGGCTAGATTATCAGTTCTTAACAGACTCAGAGGCATCCAGGGAGGTTTAGGATACCGGCCAATAAAAATCGAAACCAGGGTGATGGCAAATATCCCAATCCCCAAATAAATGATATAACGCTTAAACTCTTCTCTTTTCATACAGTTTTGAGATCAGGGAAGATCACCGGTTAATATGGGTAAAACCTCCGCATCAATCGTGTCCTGATCCATCCCATACAGTTCATTATAAAAGGAATTCACCTCAGCTAGTATATCGATCTCCCGGGTCAGGTCCGGATGGATTTTTGTTGCCAGCCACTGCAATCCCAGGATCCAACGTGTGTCCGGCTGATCCCAGCTGTAAAAATCGTAGCCAAAAGCAAACAGCTGATCGTTTTTTACTGCCCTTAAATTGCTCAGAATCGGATTGTTAATAATATTTTGTTTGATCTCAGATGCAATTCCGGAATATTCAATCAAAAACAGGATATCCGGGTCCCAGGCAGCGATCTGTTCTATATTAACTACCACCCAACCACCGCCATCACCAAGATCTTTCCAGATTGGATATCCACCGGCGATTTCCACCAGACGCGTTTGCAGCCAGGTAACCGGCGGCACGCTGAAGGCTATTTCGCCACCATTGTCAGAGTACTTTATTACCAATACTGTCGGTTTCTGGTCTTCAGACACACCCGCTACCAACTGCTCTACTTTTAGAACTCTCTCCTGATAATAGTTGACCAGTTCTTCAGCTCTAACGGGATTATCAAATACCTGTCCAAGGACTTCTAAATCCACGTAAAAAGCCTCAGGAGTTTCCAGATCAAGGTAAATAACCGGCAAACTCAGCTGCTCCAGAGGTTCTCCCAGCTTTTCAGCCATAAAACTCTTCATTAAAATAACGTCAGGTTGAACCGCAGCAATTTGTTCCGGACCAACATTCTTTTCAAAGATATCTTTGTCATCCAGACCGGGATCAATTACGGGTAAAAAACTGAAAGCAGACTGATTTCTGTTTTCGAGGGCAATTACCACCTCGAGAGCATCAGGAAATAAATAAATCGCGTCCTGAACCATAATGGTAGCTTTTCCGGCTATAGCCACCCGTTCAGGGACTCCATCCAGTACCGCCGTATGACCCGTCGAGTCTGTGATCTCCAATGGCTGAGATGGTCTGGGCATAACGCTGCAAGCTGATACCGCTAAAATTCCAATCAAAAAAATGAGTGTTCTTTTCATACCGGCCTCTCCTAATTATTTAATGGAAACAACAATTTACGCAGGAAGGGATTTTTGACAATTTTCAAGCCACTTAATCATGGCTTTGATTTGACCTATTCGAAATTGATAAACTTGAGCATTGATAAATTCCCCTTTATCCAATGTTAAATATCCCTCTTCCAGATTTGACAGCCATTCCCGGCAAACTTCGATTTGGGCGGAGATTAATTTAATCGCTTTAGCTCTATTCTCCCGGATGGCAAAATATAGTTTTGACAAAAAAGCCAGGCGAACATAACGGGTGCTTAATACTGGAGAATATAGCCATTGCTCAAGGAGCTCGGAGCCTTTGGTGGTAATCTGATAGACATTTCGTTCCGGATACGGTCCTTCTTTGCTGAGAAAAGAACTCAGGAAACCATCAGTTTCCAGTTTGTCCAGCAGGTAATAAAGTTTGCTCCTTTTCACCTGCCAGATCAGGGAAAGTTCAGGGTTATTCCGCAGCTTTTCAAAAAGGGCGTAGCCGTGAGTTGGTTCTTCCCGGATCAATCCCAGTAAAATATATTCCAACGTGTGGGCAGAAGATTTTTTTGCCATATTATTCAGATATTGACTAGACAGATATTGAATAATGTAAACTTATTTCCGGCTCCTGTCAAGGAGCCGGAAATGGGGATTTCGTATTGAGCCTATTTTTGAAGTGCGCGGGAGACTTCCTCTACCTTCCAATCAACAATAACTTCACCGTTGATATAAAAAGTCGGAGTAGTCAAATTGCCTCCGGTCCATTCTTTTACCTGGCGGGAAGCAGCCGGGTTGCGGGTGACATCATATTCTGTATAGGCGATTTTGTTATCCTCAAACCAGATCCGGGCCCGGCGGCACCCGGGACACCATTTATTACAGAACAACACCACACCTTCCAACTCCAATTCTTCGTCATCAGCTTTATCCTGAGGACGTTTTACCGGTTTTACGTCCGGTTGAATGCGACGGATTTCCTGGAACAAAACTTCATTATCAGGCTGTTCGTCGACATCGTGGATATCGATATACTGCAAAACTCCATTCTTATCGACTATAAATATCGCTCTTTCCGAACGGCCTTCGTCTTCCCGGAAAGCACCATATTCGCGGGCGATTTCGCCGTGGGGCCAGAAATCGCTGATTAGCGGGTAGGAAATACCACCAAGGCTTTCCGCCCAAGCTTTCAAAACCGGGATGTGATCGACACTAATGCCCAGAACCTGGACATCTAATTCCGCAAATGAAGCATATTCTGCTTCATAGGACGGAATTTGGGCCGTTCAAACAGGGGTAAATGCTTGCGGGAAAAAGACCAGCACGGTTGTCTTACCCCGGAATTCACTCAAGGTCACTCTTTTATCAAGGTGACTGTCAACCGTAAAATCTGGCGCGATATCGCCAATTTTTAGTTTCATGGTTCTCCTCTTCACGATTAGATAATATTGCCTGTTCAATATGATACCTTTTTCTGGAGATTATGGATATATCAAACCAGAGGATTTATACAACACTTACAGATCATGCCCATCATTAAAAACAAGAAGCCGGATGGTTCTTCACCCGGCTTATTATTAATTATTGGTACTTGATTTCAGATTACTAATTATTAACTACTAACAACTGCCAACTGCTCATCAGCGACCCATTCTCTCCAGGCCAGGGTCCAGAGTGTGGAATAATAAGCCGAGAAAGCTCCTTGGATCAATATCAACAGCGGCCACAACAGGCAGCAAAGAGCAATCAGAATACCGGGAATGAGCATCATGACCCAGATTCCAATGCTCAGGGCAACCTGGATCAAAAACAGCAGCAGCGCAGGACCAAAATTATTCCCCAGGACCTCAAATCCTCTCCTGTAAGAGCCAATCACACCCAGATCTTCCAGCATACAGGCCCGGTTGGCGAAATTCCTTAATAAACCCAGGATCATTGCCATTGGTACCAGCAGGCAGGCTAATACAACAACGGGCAGGATGGTGCCCATGCCCAGTAGGGGATAATTTCCCTGGGTCAGGGCTTCAAATCCGCCATATCCAACAAACATGCCCGTGCCCATGATCAACAAAACCAGCATGGGGATGGATGGAACAAACCCGATCCCAATCAGCCGCCAGCCCTTTTCCCATCCTGCCTTGAATGCATCTGAAAGGCTGGTGGGATTACCCCCATCAATTTCATCTACCGCATTGATCAGACCACCCCGGGAAATGGTTCCGGCTGCCCAGAAAGTTAAACCAAGCAGGATTACTACACCTATCAGCAGCAATATTCCGGCAACGGCAATCAGGGGTAAACCCAGATCCCAGAAAGGAGTGCCGTATTCAAACGAAGGCAAGTCTCCCCATGGAATGTCATTTTCACCGAATGCATATTGGGCCTGGTTCCCGCTTCCTCCCCCACTCAGGGCCACCAGCACACCCAGCAAAATCAAGAATTTGTGTTCCCAGATAATATCCCAGGCTCTCGCAAAAATTTTTCCGTAGTCCATTTCTCCTCCTCAACTCTCGCTATTGATAATCTACTGGCCTTATTGCACCAGCAGAGTCAACTCGCCTATTCCAACCTCGATTGACACATAAAGAACCGGTCCGGATCCAGAGTATTGACCCACATACAGGTTGCCTTCACGGTTTAAGCCGCTGGTATTAATTTCACCCAAACCACCCTGTACCTTAACCTCGATCTTGGTATCAGCAGGCAGCACTACAGTCAGTTCACCAACACCACCCTGGATATTGACCTGGAGATCATCATCAAAATCCCCATTTAGATCAACATAAGCTTCCCCAGCACCCATCTGAAGGCAAAAAGAATTTAGATTGAGCCGACTCAGATCAAAATCGCTCTTCCCAGCTCCCAGGGTAACATCCAGTACCAGGGGAACATCTTCGTTGAATTTCAATACCCAATCATTCCTGTAATTGGCATTCACGCGGATACCCGGTTTATCTTCCTGTTTTACTTCCAGCACACCCACTTCATTCATGCGGACCCGGTAATCGATATCAGGGGCATATTCGCGGTAACTGTAGGTAAAATCTCCCTCCAGCAACTGGTCTGCGCCCCCTTCGACCACTAATTTTCCGGCACCCATCAGGACCTCAGCTTGAACTGATTCTGCCCCATCCAGGCTGACTTGATCAGAATGAGAACGTATCCGGCCTGCGATCGGGTTTACAACGCAGCTGACTGCCGAAAGTGACACTAAACCGATGATCATAAGTACTTTCTTTATCCTATAATCCATTTCTATCTCTCCTGGGATTATTTTCCACAAAACCCCGTTAGTTTTGAATTCATAGGGATATACGGTGATATCTCAGGAGAGTTGTATAAAAAACAGTAAATAGTCCTCAAGAATTAGAATCATTGAAGAAAGGCTGGTCCTTATGAAGCACTTTTATGCCTGCCATTCATGTTAAATGTTGAGCAAAAACCAGGAATAACTTCATTTCAGCCTTCATTTTTCATTATACTAAGAAGAAATATATGCTTCTTGGCAAACAGTTGACGAAGTTCCCGAAACGGGTACACTTAAGGTTGAAGAGTAAAGTATGGTAGAGGTCAACAAGAAAGGAGTAAAGGCATGAAACGGGGAACAATAATAATTCTCATAATCATCCTGCTCTCGGGCTGTCTTCCCCGTCAGGAAATCACCACCATCAGCGATAGTGATAAAATTTCTACTTTCGTTGCTGCGACCCAGACGGCTGAGTCATTCAGGGTTGATCAACCACCCCAGAATACAAGCACATCGGCACCAGACCAGGAGGTTACCATTCAACCCCAGGCCAGTGCGACCCAAACCCCTACACCCACCTTGACCCCAACCCCGACTTTAACAAGTACGCCAACCCCGGTGGCAGGCGATCCGGTAATCTCACTGGGAGTGCCTTCTTTCCTGGATAATTTTGAAGATGGCGATAACTTTTATCTTTACGATGACGCTCAAGCCAGCTATCAGGTGGACGACAATCGGATGATCCTGATCGCCAAAAAAGCCAACAATTATGAAACTTGGAGTCTTTCCTGGGGAGAGTTAAAGAATTTTTACCTGGAAATCAGCGGGGTTTTTGGTGAAAACTGCAGCGGCAAGGACCGCTACGGCATGATTTTCCGGGCACCTGATACAACCGAAGGCTACCTGATCAGCATCAGTTGTGATGGCTCTTATCGACTTAGCAGTTGGGAAAGTGATGTCGAAGAATACACTACCATTAAGAAGTGGACCTCCAGCCAGCTAATAAACAATGGCCCGGGTGGAGTAAACCGATTGGGGATCAAAGCTAAAAATTCCACCCTGACTGGATATATTAACGGTCAGCAGGTTTTTGAACTGACCGATTCAACCTTTACCAAAGGGCGATTTGGTCTCCTGGTAGCTGCCTCAAATACTCCAGGATTTACTGCTTACCTGACTCAGGCAGCCTACTGGAAGTTACCCTAGCTTTTCCTTACAGGAACAAATAATTGGGAGATTATGATATGGATAAGTCAAAAACACGGCTATTAATAACAGTATTACTGGTCAGCCTGGCACTATTAATGAGCGCCTGTGGGGGCAAGAATGAGGAAGAGGTTGGACCACCCCCGGAGCTTCCCGAGGATGCAGAACCATTGGTAATGCTGGCAAAATTTGACCTGACATTAAAAACGGGCGTGGACCTTGAGGACATCATCACTGAAAGCATTGAAAAAACCCTCTTTGATGATTCCAGCCTGGGTGTTCCTCAGCCCGGTGCACAATACGAGGCAGTAATCACTCCGGGATATATCATCATGCTTAGTGCCGGCGGGGAAAGCTACGAGTATCACGCATCCGGGGCAAAAGTGGTCCAGGTGCCTAAATAAACCTGGCCAATCCCTATATTAAAAACCCCAAAACTAGCTGTATTTTGGGGTTTTTCCTTTTTTTACGTGACAAATAACAGATCAACCCATAATTATTGGGCAACTTTCCTGAAAATATGTCGGTTTAGCAGGTAAAATACATAATAAGGATAATAAAACACCCAACAAGTGCTTCCCAAATATAACAAAACTGTAATTGAGGGAAATTTAATCTATAATACACTTATTTTCAAATCTATCAGTGGTTGCTTGTCTCTATTAAGGAGAATATCATAGCGAAACAAAAAACCAAAGTATTTCCAGATTCCAAACCTTCATTAGGTGAAGTGCTTCTGGAATCCAAACTTATCACCAAGGATCAATTGGATCAGGTTTTGTCTATGCAGCAAACAGGGGATATCCGGCGATTAGGCACAATACTGATCGACCAGGAATGGATCACAGCCGAATCTTTGGCTCTTGCACTCAGTATCCACTTAAATCTCCCATTTGCAGATTTAAGCCGCCAGACGATTTCACCTGAGCTTACTCGAATTATTCCTGAGAATGTAGCTCGCCGTTACCAGCTCATTCCAGTTGAAATCAGCAATGGTTCCCTGGTGGTTGTCATGGAAGATCCCACTGATATTTCTGTGATCAGCGAGATTTCAGCACTGACCGGAATGAGCATCACCGCCTCAGTAGGGGTTGGATTGGATATCAAATCCGCCATTGATCTTCACTACAAAGCCAATCAGGAAATTGAAAGGGAAGTAGCTGAATTTACAGGTGTAGATGATTTAGAGGATGCCGACCTGGACGCCAGAGCTGTGTTGGAGGATCCTGTCGTTCGGGCAGTTGACATGATCTTGGAACAAGCTGTCAGAGACAGAGCCTCTGATATCCATATTGTTCCTGATCACGATTCTGTGCGAATCCGTTACCGTGTTGATGGCATTCTCAAAGATGCCTTGAGTCTTCCTCACGGCAGTCATTACCAGCTGCTTTCCCGCATTAAAGTATTAGCAGGAATGAACATAGCTGAACGTAGGCGGCCGCAGGATGGTCAATTCTCAGACTCTATCAGTGGTGAAGAAACTTTCTTCCGGGTTGCCACCAGCGATACTACCTTGGGGGAAATGGCCACGATCAGGATCCTGGGTAGAACCGAATCTATCCTGAATATCAATGGGCTGGGGATGCAGCCCGACGTAATAGAGCAATTCAGACGGCTTGTTTTGTCTCCCTTTGGAATGGTCCTGGTTGCCGGACCTACCGGATCCGGCAAAACGACCACATTATATGCCGCTCTCAACCAACTTGATAGAAAACAGCATAATATCCTCACAATTGAAGACCCCGTTGAATACAATTTCGAGGGCATTAACCAGATCCAGGTTAACCGGGCAGCTGATATCACGTTTGCAACTGGGTTAAGAGGTGTGATGAGGCTCGATCCCGACAAGATTATGGTGGGCGAAATAAGGGATCTTGAAACTGCAAATGCAGCTGTTCAGGCAGCATTAACAGGCCACCTGGTACTCTCGTCCATTCATGCCAACGATGCCGCCGGAACCTTTTTTCGTCTGATCCATCTTGGAATAGATCAATATCTGATCAATTCAAGTGTTTTGGGCCTGGTATCTCAACGACTGATCAGACTTTCCTGCCCTCACTGCAAGGTAAAAACTACTCCCCCGGATTCCGTTAAAAAAATATATCAGGCTGAAATGGGTGAAGCCTTGAAGAAATTTAATAAGGGAGAAGGCTGTACATACTGCCACCAGACCGGGTATCTTGGCCGCACTGGTGTTTATGAACTGCTGCCGGTGACAACAAAGATCAGGCAGATGTTTTCTGCTGGCGCGAGTTCAAGCGAGATTAAGTCAGCTGCAATTGATGCAGGTATGATGTCTATGTTAAAAGATGGTCTTCTCAAAGTTAAACAGGGCTTAACCACACCTGAAGAAGTTTTGAGAACTATTTACTCAGTGGATTAAACCCGGAATCCCGGCAACCTACCTGTTAATTGTATGAAGGAGCTAATATGCCATACCGCTATCTAGCCTATGATTCTTCCGGGGCAGAGAAAAGAGGTATCCTGCAGGTCGAACTAGAAGAAACTGCTGAGCAGATTCTCTATCAACGTGGATTAACCATTGCAAAACTCACCAAAACCAAAGCTGGTTTTGATCTGGTTAAGTGGTTTCCCACTTATTTAGGTCCTAAATCGCGTGATGTGATCGTCTTCTCCAATCAGCTAGCAAATCTGGTTGAATCTGGAGTCCCCTTGTTAACCGGGTTGGATTTAATGGCAGAAGAGGTTAGCAGCAAACCCCTCCAGAAAGTTCTCGCTCAAGTTGTAGAGGATATCCGGCAAGGAAGTGCCATCTCCACAGCATTGAGCAAACACAAATATGTTTTCCCTCCCATATACCAAAGCATGATTTACGTTGGTGAAAGAACCGGCAATCTTGGTGGAGTACTGAGGCAACTAGCCATCCACCTTGAAAAAGAGCACAATATTAAATCAAAAATCCGCGGAGCTATGACCTATCCTGCAGTAGTTCTGTCATTGGCTTTTGTGGTTGTCTTGATCTTACTGAATTTCACCTTGCCGCCCCTGTTAGCCCTGTATAGTGAGTTTGAAGCCCAGCTTCCCTGGCCCACTCGATTAGTCATGAGTGCATCCAATTTTTTCCTGAATTACCGATTATATCTATTCCTGGGTCTTGTAGTATTGATCCTGGGAGGTGCAATATATTTCCGGCAGCCAAAGGGGAAAAAACAGTTAGCTCATCTGGCCTTGAAAACCCCTGTCATTGGCAAGATTAACACCTATGGAAACAGTGCCAGATTCAGCAGAACCCTTGCCACCCTGCTCAGTGCTGGATTGCAATTAACCGAATCAATGGAATTGACTGGACAAACTATTCAAAACATCGTCTTGCATCAGGAAATTGATGAGCTTCGCCAGGAAACATTACAGGGGCGTGGTATTGCAGCACCTCTATCCCAATCCAAATATTTTCCAAAAATGTTGGCTCAGGTAGTGCGCGTGGGAGAGGAAACTGGTTCTCTTGATAACCAGTTAATTACCCTGGCTGGATATTACGAAGAGGAAGTTGATCGCTCTCTTCAAAATCTGACAGCTCTGCTTGAACCCGGCATGATTATTTTTGTAGGAATAGTGGTGGCTTTTGTGGCAATTTCGGTCATTTTACCGATGTATTCCCTGTTAGGTCAAATCAAATGAAAACATCTCGAGCAGGAAAGAAAGCCAGTGAATTTTTCTTTTCGGAAAAAGGTGCCACTCTGGTTGAAGAATTAGTCACAGTGGCTATTATCGCTATTGGTATCGTTATCCTGGTAGCAATGATCACAACCGGTGTGATTGGTGTTAGGCAAGTGGATGATTTGGTAGTCGCTGAAACCCTGGCACGATCCCAGTTGGAGCTGGTCAAGGATGCCTCCTACGAAGCAGATCCTGGTACCACGCCCTACCCCGCTGTTACAGGAGTCCCAGGATATTCTGTAATTGTGGCGATCGAATACTGGAATGCCACCACCAGCTCATTTTCAACCTCCCTCAGAAATGATGGTTTGCAGCGGGTGATGGTGACCGTCAGCTCCGGAGCAGACACATTGGCTCAGACCGCTGCCTTTAAGGTGGATCGTTGACGAGTAAAAGAATTAATAACAATTCTCTCTTGGAAAAATGCCGGGGTGAAAAGGGAGCTTCCCTGGTGGAGATGCTGGTTGCCATGGCTATCAGCGTGATGGTATTCGGAGTAATAACTACGGCTCTGGTCCAATTTATGCTGGTCACTCGCTGGGGAAACAGCCAGCTGCAAATATCCAGTGACTTTCAGATAGCTTCATTATGGTTAGGCAGAGACGCCCTGGAAGCTTCAAGTTTTACTTCAGGGGCAAGTACAGTATACGGTACATTAAATTGGAAGGATTCAACTCACCAATTTCGCTATTCCTATGATCTGGTTGACAATGCACTGATAAGGGAGCATTTAGTCAGTGGTGTTGTGCAATCGACTATAACGGTTTCCAGACATATTGCCGCCCAATCCGATGTAGTGTTCAGCCTTAGCGGGAAATTATTAACTGTTTCCATTACCTCCACCAGCGGTGATGAAGTGGAAAGTGTGGATATAAAGTTTGCTATGCGGACCCGTTAAACAATTCTTATGAGACAGAGTGTGATGGACCTGGATTTTTTTAGTACAAAGTTTGCCAGAGGGATCAATGTGGATATAAAATCACCGGGAAATATCATTCGACGGCACATGGTCAAAGGCCACAGTCCAGCAAAATCCCTTCCAGCGGCTTTAATCACCCTGGCGGTAGGTTCAATGCTCCTGACCCCCTTCCTTTCCTTTGTGAGCGCCCGCTCCCTTGGGTCTGGTGCTGCTGTTGAGACATTTAATGAACAATATGCAGCCGATGCAGGTATCGAATTCGGGATCTGGAGTCTGCTTAATACTCCTTCATTCAGATCCCAAGTGGATATCAATCCAGGGGTTCCCCAGGCTTTAGTTTTTCCTGGTTCATTAAATGGATATACTCCTACACTATCTGTCACTGCTATTCCTCTTGGAAGTTGGTATATACGCCAACCCGCTCCCTATGGAATAAATAATGGAGGTTCTCTGGCTTATGCAGGTGGGGATCGTGTATACCTGTTGAGGGGAAATAAAAGGACCGACTTTGGCTACTACAGCATTTCCGGAGACCAATGGTTTTCGCTGGCGTCGGCTCCAGATAAAGTTGGGGATGGTGGATCTTTAACCTACGGGGGTGGAAATTATCTTTATGCCTTACGAGGTGATAAAAATAATAATTTCTGGCGCTACAATATTGTTAGCAACAGCTGGGTGTCTATGGATAATGCACCCGATACAGTTGAAAAGGGGGGTACCCTTGTCTACAATGGCGGAAACTACATTTATGCTTTCCGGGGAAAATCGAAGGGATTTTGGCGCTACAATATCTCAATGAACAGCTGGAGCTCTCTGAATGATACTCTTGAAAATACAGGTTTTGGATCAGATATGGTTTATCCAGGTGGAAATTATATCTATGCATTCAGGGGCAATAATAAGCCCGATTTCTGGCGCTATACTATCTCTGGTGATTCCTGGAATTCCCTGCAAAACACGCCTGCCAATGTAGATAATGGTGGTTCCCTGGTTTATTATAGTGGCAATTATATCTATGCCATGAGAGGTAAAACAACAGAATTCTGGCGCTATACTGTTACAATGGATAATTGGATCGCCTTAACAAGTGCACCAGCTGCAGTTGGCAAGGGTGGTGATTTGTTATTCACTCATTCCGAGGGGGGTTACGGCCTCAGGGGCGGCAATAATGAAGAATTTTGGGAATTTGAAGTTACTCCGCCCCGCTATGATATTTCCTCTCAGGCTGGATCTGTAACTACTGATACCAGGCTTGAAATTAATGGATCAAACAAATCGATCTTATTCTGGGATATTGATTAATATTTCTTGATAATAAAAGTAGAAGGCATTATGGATGATCCAAAACAAATTCTAGGGGATGACTCCCCGCAAACCAATCAATTGGCCGGGTCCCTGGATCTTTTTGATATCAATATTCTGCCCCAACGGTATCGGCGGCGAAAAATCCGGTTCATTAACATACTTCCCTGGTTGGCCTTTCTGCTGCTTCTAGGTGCGCTTTATCCATCAGGGATTACCGCTATGGGTGCGCAATCAGAGTTCCGACTCCATCAAAGAAAGCTGAATGGGCTGCAATCTCTTTTAGAAAGCTACCAAAGTACTGCCGAAGAAATGAAATCCCTGCAAACCGAAATTGACTTTCAAATAGAACGTCGGGACCAAATCCTGTCTTCTTACCAGGGACTAGATTTAAAAGGATCCAATTGGAGCAGTATTCTCTTTCTCATTGAAGAAAATGCACCAGCAGGTATACTCTGGACTCAAATCACCCAGAAAGATGGAGAAATCAGATTAGATGGCATAGCCAATGCCTATCCAACAGTATTGTCACTCAGAGATTCCCTGGAAACAATTGATGGGATTATTAGGATTCAGATTAATTCAGTTGATCAAATTCTCGAAGAATCTCCCGTGATCATCTCCCCGGAAACTGGTGAAGGTAGCCAAGCGGGGAGTATTCAGTCCCCACCCTATCATTTTACGCTGCTAGCCACTGTAGCAGAAGGGGGTCTGGAATGAATCGGAATCAAACAAAAATTTCAGTACTCCGGATAGGAATTATCGCCAGTGTGATCGCGGCTATGCTGAATGTAATTCTACTGGGTACGACTTTCCAGCGCAGATCAGCATCAAAATCAATTGAAGCTGATTCCCAGGTTTTGGAAGAAAATTACGCGGAACTTATAAAAATAAATCAGGAACAGCTTGGTGATCTGCAAAATGAGCTAAGTCTCATCAACGCTGAAGTTTCTGAGCTAGAGGCATCTTTTCCTGAACTTGGCTCGTCCTTTGCTTTGTATCAGCGGGCACCAGGGTTATCAAATAAAAGCAATCTGGATCTGCGATCCATATCCAGATTAGGATCCAACCTTCAAGAGACAACTTCTGGACCAATTCTTTTTGATGATTACAGCATCAAATTGAAAGGGATTCTGGTTGATTGTTTTAAATTCATTGAAGAAATTGAAACCGCCGGGATGGATACAGTCGTAATGCAGTATGCCAGTTTCTCGCCAGAAGAATCTTTGTGCTCCCTGGAGATTAGAACTATAGGAATTCCGCCAGCCCCTGAAGATTGACTACTAAGTGTTAATCGTCACCCGGGAAAGAGAGTGAATCTTGTTCAAACGAAAAATAACCACAATCAACTTTGAAGGAAATCAGATCCGGTTCCTGGTTATACAGGGTGATACTATTCTCTCCTGGCAAACCCAGAAAATACCAGCTGAACTTATGAGCCAGGGCCAAATCCACGATACTGAATCCATTGGAAATGTGATCTCCGCTACCATAAAAGACCTTAATGGCTCCCGGCGGAATGTTGTCTCATCGGTAACCGGCCAGCGTTCTGTACACCGGATTATGCGGATACCAAATATCCAGGATAAACTCCTTGAGGAAACCATCCGCCGCAAGGCAAAACAGGAATTTGCGATCCCGATTGATGAAACGGACATTCACTGGAGAATATTATCCAGAACAAACAACCAGATTATTCTTTATGTTCTGGCCGTGCCAAATATGATTGTTGACCAACAGGTTAAAGTTCTGAAAGCAGCCAAGATCAAACCAAGGGTTATGGATATCAAACCCCTGGCGCTGCAGAGACTGGTCAATAAACCTTCAGCCATCATCGTTAATCTGGAAGTTTACAGTCTGGGTGTGATCATAATTATCAACAACGTTCCCATTCTGGTTCGATCCATCCCATTGGAGACCGGCAACCTGACTGCAGAGGCTAAAGTTGATTTACTGAGCCAGGAATTAGCCCGGACAGCCAAATTTTATAATGAGAGCAATAAAAATAACCGACTGCCGGAAGAAACTGTTGTGTATATGACAGGCGAAATGTTTGAATCTTCCCAAATTGACGCCCGGCTGGAAGAAAGTTCCGATCTGTCTGCCAGACTGCAATCCCGGACTCCTTATTCGGTGCAGTTCCCGGAAGGACCTTATCCCCTGCCAGAGAAGTTTTCCATCCCAACCTATGCAGTAAATCTGGGTTTGGCACTGAAATCAAGATGAATATTATTATTCCCCTTTTTATAATTTTGTTAGGTGCTGTTGTAGGAAGTTTCTTAAATGTGGTAATTGATCGGCTGCCCATTAATAAGTCAATTGTCACCCCTCCATCCCAGTGTGATCACTGCCATAAGAAACTCTCCCTTCTGGAGCTGGTCCCCATTTTCAGCTATCTGGCACTTAGAGGCCGCTGCCGGAACTGCAATGAAAAAATACCCCTCCGGGTTCTGATTGTCGAACTTGGCACCAGTCTAATATTTCTATTAACCTGGCTCAAATTTGGTCAAAGCTGGCAAACTGCCCTCTATTGCCTTTACGGGGCCGTCCTGATAATTATGGGCGGCATCGACCTAGAACATCAGAAGATACCCAATGTTCTCATTTATCCTGCCATTGGTTTGGGACTGATTATGATTCCATTTCTGCATATCAATAAGATCTGGATGATGCTGGCCGGCGGACTGCTCGGTTTTGGTGTGTTATTTCTGATTGCTGTTTTTGCTCCGGGAGCTATGGGAATGGGAGATGTGAAACTGGTTCTATTTCTCGGATTTGTACTTGGTTTTCCCGAGATCGTCCTGTCCCTCTTCCTGGCGTTTGTTTCCGGTGGATTGCTGGCGGGTATTCTATTGGCCATTAAAAAAATAGGAAGAAAAGACACCATCGCCTTTGGTCCATTTCTGGGATTGGCAGGATTTATAACCCTGTTATACGGATCACAAATTTTGGAGTGGTGGTTAGGGAGACTTTCTGGATGAATATCCTGGATCTATATCCTCTACTTGAAGAACAGGGTGCCTCAGATCTGCATTTAAAACCAGGGGCGCTGGCAATTATGCGAGTTCACGGAGAACTGCTCCCGATCGCCAAGTCAGACCCAATTATCTCGCAAGACCTGATCGACGCTTTTAAATCAATGACAACCAAAGAACAGCAGGAAGAATTCCAACTCAAAAAAGAGTTAGATTTTTCCTATCAAACTGACCGGGGTGTCCGATTCCGGGTGAACGCCAGCTATCAGAAAGGGGAAATCAACCTCGCCCTCAGGCGAGTTTCGATGGATATTCCCACTATAGAAGAGCTTGGCTTGCCGTTGATCTGCGAAGAGCTGGCATTAAACAAACAAGGGCTTGTGCTGGTTACCGGTCCTACGGGCTGCGGAAAATCAACCACACTGGCTTCCATGATCGAATTCCTCAACCAGCGCGAAGCCCGCCGGATAATAACTGTTGAGGATCCGATTGAGTACCTTTACCAGGATAAACAGAGCTTTATTACTCAAAGAGAGCTTGGTTCCGATACAGCATCGTTTGCTGTGGCAGCCAGACAAGCCCTAAGACAGGATCCTGATGTGATCCTGGTGGGGGAAATGAGAGATCCAGAAACCATGGCGGCCTGCATTACAGCGGCTGAAACCGGTCACCTGGTCATGTCAACTCTTCATACCAATAATGCGCCCCAGTCTATAGACCGGATCGTGGATTCCTTCCCACCCTATCAGCAGAATCAGATCCGCATGCAATTGTCATTAACGCTCTTAGCTGTCCTTGCACAAAGGCTGCTTCCCCGCCAGGATGGAGGGGGAAGGGTGGCTGTGGTTGAGGTTATGATTGCCAATAATGCAATTCGAAATCTCATTCGGGAAGGTAAAACCCACCAGATGATGAATACTATGCAGACCGGTGTTGATCAGGGCATGCAGACCATGGAACGGGCCCTTCAACTCAGCTATCAGGCCGGCCAGATCTCCCTCGAGGAAGCCCTGGCTCACACTAATGATAAAAAAGCCTTCCAGGCATCTCTACTAATATAATAAGTCTCCCGGCTCTACTACCCCCCCGATCTCCTGCTCATTTCCATTAAATGTAATATTTTTATTACAGGCCCCAATTATCAAGAGAGAAAATTAGTTTACCTTGTAAGTTGCCTGTAAGGTGAAATCATTGAAATTATGCAATACTTAGAACGAAGACCAAGGGACATAGTTTAGTTCCTAAAGTAAAAATTATTTTGCTATAAAACTTATCATATTCTTTTTAGTAGGAGGAATAATCAAATGTTAAACAAATTGTTCAAATCCGAAGGTGGTTTCACCCTGGTCGAATTGCTGGTCACGATCGCAATTCTAGGTGTATTATTCGGTATCGTTTCCATGACCCTCACCGGTGTGGGTGCAAATGCTGAAGCCACTGTCAAAATTGCTGAGTGTGCCGTGGTTCAATCTGCGGCCGATATCTACTTGGCGGCTTTAACCACCAATACAATTGCATCCGACCGAACTACAGCCGCCGTTATAGCCAGTGGTGAAGTAGAATTTGATATTTACCTGCGGGATCTTCCCACCAAATACACCTACACCTGGACCACTGCCGGTGACGTTACTTGCCCCTAAAACAATAGCCCAATCTTAAATGATAATAACAAAAACACCGTCGTTGACGGTGTTTTTGTTATTTAAGAGACCTCGGAGGTCTCTTAACAGTACCATTAGCACCTGCTTGAATTGCGGAAAAGAAGTATTATGTAGGGGATCATCCAGGCAATAAAGGTCAACAAAAATGGCAAACAAAAAAAGTGATCCAGGTATTTCTAAAGCTGAAGATCCCCGTTACCGGGAACAAAGTTTAGGAGAAGAGATCGCCAACAGCATTACTCATGGCATCGGAGCAGCATTAAGCATAGCTGCCCTGGTTCTCCTGGTGGTTTTTGCCAGTAAATATGGCGATGCCTGGAGAGTAGTAAGTTTCAGCATTTATGGCTCTACCCTTTTTATCCTGTATTTATCATCGACTCTATACCATAGTTTTACAAATAGCCGCCTAAAACGATTTTTCAAAATTCTGGACCATTCATCGATTTATCTGCTTATAGCGGGAACCTACACCCCCATTACATTGGTGTCCATGCGAGGTCCCTGGGGCTGGACCATTTTTGGATTGATCTGGGCCATGGCCATCGGGGGTATCATTGCAAAAATCTTCCTGATCGACAGGTATAAGGTTGTCTCAGCCCTACTTTATGTGGCCATGGGATGGCTTGTTGTTCTTGCTTATAAACCCATGCTTCAAATGGTTCCCCAGGGCCTGTTCATCTGGTTGTTAATCGGGGGGATATGTTATACATTCGGGTTGGTCTTTTATGCCATCAAAAAGGTACCCTATTTTCATTTCATCTGGCATCTTTTTGTACTGGCAGGCAGCATAACCCATTTTTTTGGAATTCTGCTCCATTTGACTTAATATCTTTTTCACCCGGCAGATTATTCGCATAACGCAAGGTTCGCCAGTTTGGAGTCCTGATGTATACAGCAACAATCCTTCGATATATCTCTTTGGGTCTACTCAGGAAAACTCAAGACCTATAAGTTGTGAGCTGATTTAAGGATACTGATTACTACTTACTGAGACTTCCTCCTCCGTCAATCGGTAAAATTTATCCTGATAGTCTCCCAGGAAAATCATCCCCTATTAACTCATTAATCCGCCCTTTAGGCGGATTAATGTCTGTGCCCCCACGGGGGGTTGATGTATAGACATCAATTTATTGTGAGAGAAGATAAAACCAAGGTATGATACAGATAAGCAGATATCAGGCAAAATTGCGGGTTATCTATAGTTTGAACTAAGCGCTTCGCGCAGGGGGAAAAACGGCCAAAGTTCATTCCCTATCTCATCCACCAATTGAATACCGAGGCGATAATTCCTTTTAGTCAAAGCATTATCTAATTGGAAGTAAAACCCAGACTGGTTTAAGAAGAAGAAATATTAGGGGAAACTTGTCCATTAATAATTTCAAACCGGTGATAAAAACAAAAAAGACGAAGAAGATTATTGTAAGTTTGTACTCATTTTGTACCCGGTCGTGGGGATTTTTAATGTATGATTTATTTATATTCAAGGAAAACTGGGTCAA
>SDBT01005295.1_pt1 | contig 21681 bp, 21 predicted proteins | sample 2277101 | NCBI WGS metagenome assembly SDBT01 (sample SAMN10404973, study PRJNA504765) | marine sediment metagenome | isolation source: marine sediment core GS10_PC15, 103 cmbsf | place: Arctic Ocean: Southern Knipovich Ridge | collected 2010
CCCGTAGGACTCTCGATGTTGGTCGATGAACAGCGTCATCGCTTCGGTCGCCGGTCGAGCTCCGCCTGGGCGAAAAAAGCCGCTGCCTTGCGGAGAATCTCGTTCGCTCGTCGTAGCTCACGGATCTCCCGCTCAAGCTCCTTGATTCGAGCCCGCTCATCGCTCGTCAACCCTCCACGCCGTCCCGTGTCAACCTCGGTCCTGCGTACCCACTTCCGAAGCGTCTCCGGTGTGCAGCCAATCTTAGCCGCAATCGAGACGATCGCCGACCATTGCGAACTGTGCTCGTGTTCGTGCTCCAACACCATCCGAACCGCCCGCTCCCGAACTTCTGGGGAATACCTGATTGATCTTGTCATGACTCCATCCTCTCAAACTTTGGAGTCTCCGGCAATCCCGGGGCGGTTCACTAGGCCAGTTTCTCCGAGCTCTTGGCAACTTCTTCTTCCAACAGGCCGAGTTGTAATGAAACGCGACCGCATTTTGGGATGGGAAACCGGATGCCAGCAACTTACGTCTCAGAGCTGCTGGGAGGTTGGCACAAGTTCGTGAAACCCAAGGGACGAATTTCTCATCTGCAGAGTGGTCCAGAGATTGGGACATGGTCATAATGTAGTTGCTGCTCGGAAAAGTGTGGTGCGGATTGAGGGGGACGAATAAGCACGAAGCTGGACTCGCCCTCGACGTAGTCAAAGTTGCTGGTGGTCAAGCCATTGGGCAGCTTCTTTCGAGTGCGCTGATGCCAGTCGTGACACGTCTTTACGCCCAAGCTTCCCTGGTGATCACGGCTGTTTCTCAGTCACTTGTAGCTGTGATAGCGGCGATTGCATGCTTGCGGTACGAGTTGGCGATTGTGTTGTCGGAGGAAACAGACGATGCTACTCACGTCGTCATCCTCTGTCTGGCATTGGCAATTGTGATCGTGCTGCTCGTTTTCGTTCTTGTCTTAATCATGAGGCTAGATATTGCTGCCGCCCTCGGGTTATCAAACGTAAACTGGGTGTTATGGATCCTGCCCGTTTGCGTGTTAGCGAGAAGCTGAGCGATGATGCTTGCTAGCCTGCAGCTTCTCTTAAGTTTTCTTACCCCACGTTCTTTTACTACGCACCAAACAGACCGGTTCGTGTTGTTAGCTATGGGATCTTTCATAGCCCTTCTGAAATTGCTGGGGTCGAATAATAGGGGTGCAAGTGCTAAGGACGCGATATGGCTTCTCTTTCCCGTTGCTTTTCTGTTTGTTCCTGAATCCCTTAGAGTTCTTTATCGGAGTTTATTCTTTAGGGTACCGCGCGACCGAGAAAGAAAGAATGAGGTTAACGTAGAAGTAATCAAGAAGGTTGCTATTGCTGCCATGTTTGCACTCGCACTTGTTGGCCGCCATATCCGAGCCAAGAACCCCTTTCGGGACTTGACAAACCGTTTCCAACTTGCGACCCTAATTGAGCACGAGCGTCTGTGAGAGATCTTCACGTCCTCTGGACGCGCAGCGAGTGTGAATCAACTCCTGGACAAGATGGTTCATTTGGTCACTAACGGATCGGGGGTGTAACGAAGGATGTTTGTATCAAGATACAGTGGAATAGGAGTGATAGCTTCAGCGGGTTGTACTTTGAGATTGGCTGTTTACTGCTAAACGCTAACTGCTAAATCTCAAGATCTAGGACGAGGGTAGTATAGTATAATAAGTGCGATCATCAAATAGCTAAGCATTTAAGGATACAAGTGGCGAGTAGGCCGATGAGATTGATGAATATGCAAGTATCGTTAAGCATTGTGCGTAACAGGGTGAGAACAGAAACCAATGTCGCAAGAGATAAGATTTCAATTGTACATATTATTTACATGCAAACAAGGTGATGAAAGAACCCGAAATGATCAAACCCAGGTTTTTTGAACTTGCAAAGCGTTTTCTGCCTAAAGATCGGCTCACACGCAGTGTAACAATTCTGGCTGGGGGAACAGCTGTTGGACAGGCGATTTTGGTACTGGGTTCACCTGTCCTTACCAGGCTCTACACCCCAGATGATTTCGGGTTACTGGCCGTCTTTGTTTCCGCCCTCAATATTGTTGCTGCAATCGGCTCTCTGCGCTATGAGCGACCTATTCCTCTACCTGAAGACGATGAGACCGCTGCAAACCTATTAGGCCTATCTCTGTCAGTAGTAGTGGGCGTAATGGCACTTAGTGGATTGTTGGTTTGGGCTCTTGGGGATCGAATTGCTATTTGGGCTAATGTCCCAACGCTCAGGTCCTACCTCTGGTTGCTGCCGCTGGCAGGGCTGGCTGCTGGTGTGTATGCGGTGTTTACTTCCTGGGCTGTACGCAGGAAAGCCTTTCATCGGGTTGCGGGTACCAGGGTAAGCCAAAATCTGGGGCGTTTTCTGATCCAAGCAGTCTCTGGCTTTCTTCAGCGAGGACCAATGGGCCTTTTGCTAGGCCAAGTGGTGGGCCAAGTAATAGGGGGTGTCTCCCTGGCAGCCATGGCCTGGCACAACGACAGCGCTGTTTTTCGGGAGGCTGTCAGCCTTCAGCGGATGAGATGGGCAGCGAAGCGCTATCGGCGTTTTCCGTTATTCACTTTCTGGGCAGGGCTCATCAACACGCTGAGCACTCAAATTCCTGTCTTGATGCTATCCTACTTCTTTGGTTCAACCATTACAGGGTTATATGCTTTTGGTTCCCGAGTATTGCAACTACCCACTCAAATAATTGGCAATGCTGTTGCCCAAGTGTTTCTCCCAACGGCTGCAGAGGCAAATAGAGAAGGGCACCTGTCATCTGTAACAGGCGCTCTATTCAGGAAGCTTGTCCAGATCGGTTTGCCTGTTATCATCCTGCTAGGTGTAGCCGCTCCCGCGTTATTCGCGCTTGTATTCGGGAGCGAGTGGCGGCAGGCGGGTGTTTATGTGCAATGGCAGGTCCCGTGGCTCTTTTTTGTCTTTGTCGCGTCGCCCCTAGGCTCTCTTGTTTCTGTGCTAGAAAAGCAAGTGGGCGGGTTAATCTTTCAAGTAGGTCTATTTACGGGTAGGGCTATTGCATTACTTGTCGGTGGTTGGGTAGAAGACGCGACACTGACTATCGCGCTTTTCAGTCTTATTAGTGCAGTTTGCTGGTTTGGGTTTATGCTATGGAACATGAAACTCAGCGGTAATAAAGCGCGATGGGTTTTGCGGACTATCCTGAAAGAAGTGGTGGTCTCTTTGCCCTTTATTTCGCCTGTTCTTGCAGTGAGAATAATATTTGATAGCGATCTCTATGTAGTTATTGGATCTCTGTTTAGCGGCGTGTGTATCGCATATCGAATCGTCCGATTACTTCGGCGGGAGGCTATAATGTGAGAAACGTCCAAATTGAGCTAAGAACCCCCCCAAGATGGGTTCATGAGGATGGCACGTATGTATGTGGTGCAGCATTCGAAGGGCAGGAACTGAAACAAGGGCAGATGCTCTGTGAACATTTCTCTCATGCACATAGCGAAGGTGAATTCATCGCCGCGGTGAAGGCATTGAATGGTTTTTTTGCGGTTGTCCACGAACACGACGGCAGGCTCATCGCAGCAGTTGATCGCTTGCGCAGTATTCCTCTTTTTTACGGAGTTAAGAACGATCATTTCTATTTAAGCGATGATGCCGAATGGGTAAAAGAGCGAGTTGGTGATACCGAGCGCGACGAGTTAGCTGAAACTGAATTCCTGCTGACTGGCTATGTCACTGGCCGGGATACACTTTATCCTCATGTTAAGCAGCTTCAGGCGGGAGAAGCGTTGATTGTCAGCGTGTCGAGCGGGAAGCTACTCGTGCGTACTGAGCGCTATTACCGTTACATGCACACTGATGAGTTTGCTGCTGATGAGGATGCACTTCTAAGGATGCTTGATCAGGTAATGGTAAATTGCATTGAACGGTTGATGGCTTGGGCAAATGGCCGTACCATCGTCATACCTCTCAGTGGAGGGTATGATTCTCGCCTAATCGCTCTCATGCTTAAACGCCTGGGGTACGAGCGTCTAGTGGCATTCAGTTATGGGAGATCTGGCAACCGTGAGGCCCGTATCAGTCAGCAAGTGGCTCGCGAGTTAGGCATCCCCTGGGAGTTCGTGCCTTATAGCAATAAAGAGTGGTGGGATTGGTTTCACAGCGTGGAGCAAGAAGAGTATCATCGTTTTGCTCATGGATTGGTGTCACTACCGCATCTCCAGGACTGGCCCGCAGTGTGGAATCTGAAAGAACGAGGCAAGCTTCCAGAGGACGCGGTCTTTGTGCCAGGGCATGCCGCGAATGTGCCCACAGGCGACCATATTCCTCCGAGCTTCCTGCGAAAAAGTCAAGTGGGAACAAGACAGTTTGTCGAGGAAGTTCTTAGCAAGCATTACTCGTTTTGGGATTGGAAGCGATATGGAAGGAGTTTCGTCCCTGTGCTTCAAGAACGCATAGTCACACTGAGCGAAGCAGGGAGCTTCGGACATCCAGAACTAGCGATAGATGCCTTTGAGAAGTGGGAATGGCAGGAGCGGCAGGCCAAGTATATTACAAACTCAGTTCGCGTATACGAGTTTTGGGGATATGAGTGGTGGTTGCCGTTTTGGGATGCCGAATTCATGGGCTTCTGGAACCGTATCCCGCTGAGATTTCGTCGCGGCGCGAGGTTGTACCATAGATATGTGGATAAGGAATATGCTGCAGTGTCGCAGACTAATCATCACCGAGGAACAACGCGGATAAGGTTGCTCATGACCTCCGTTGAGCAAGTACTACGAGTGCGTATGCAAAACCTGGTATTGACACTATTGGCAAAAGCCTTCCCAAGGATCAAGGCGCACATCATCTACAAGCGACACCCACTAGCTGTATACGGCGCTCTCTCCAAGTCGTTTCTGTTGCGGCATTATACTGGGAGGGAGAATCGTGGCTCTTTCCTCGTAATGAGAATTTTGAAAAAAATGGATTTCTGACAGCAAGCAACACAAGGAGATGAGAATGACAAGAATACAGATAATCAGTCTGTGCTCGCCGTTAGGGATGGAGACCCAGCTTGGGAATATGGCTATCTTCATACCGATGGTTAGGATGTTGAGGCAGTATATTCCAGACGCAGATATCGCGACGGATCTCCAGTTCTCGAAAGAACTTCAACGAAATCTCAAGTTCTCATCGGAAACAAATTCACGCTACTGGAAATGGCGAAAGAGCCAGGCACCCGTTCTTTTGTGTGATTTGATCCGAAGCAACATATGGGGCCTTTTTCGGCGGCACATGGGAGTAGACTTAGGGATTCTGATACGAGGTGCCAGGCTACGGCGGTATGTCGATGCTGATGTGATCATATCATTCAATGGTGATATATTCGGTGATAATGAGAAGAATATCCTTCGATTGATAAAGCATTCCGTAGACATTCTAACAGCCAGGGCTCTTGGAAAACCTGTCATTGAACTTGCAGGGTCACCTGGGCCTTTCAGCACCAAACTCCGACGTTCTCTGGCGAAGGTTGTTTTCAACCGGGTGAGTGTAATAACTAACAGAGAACCGCTAAGCACCGACTTCTTGAAAAAGGTTGGGATCAGGAAAACACCCATCATTAATGCGGCATGTCCAGCCTTTCTTCTTGAGCCAGCGCCTGAAGAGCGAAGCCGCGAAATTCTATTGCGGGAGAATGTAGACATAAACTGCAGGCCTCTGATTGGTGTCACACTATGCGGGTTTAATCTTCCTTCCCAGCGTACGTGGGAGGTGCCAGAGTCCTATAGCGATCTGAAGGCCTATGTTCCTATGGTCAAGCATCTGCTCGATGATCTGGATGCGAATGTGGTACTGATGCCCCATGTATATCGAACGAATCCATGGACAGGGGAGTTGATCCATGGCCCTGACTGGCTAATACTGCGGCATCTCTTCCAGATGGTGGATGGAGGAAGTTATGAGGGCAGGATCGCACTGATTGATGGTACCTACACCCCATCTGAGGCCAAAGGTGTAATTGGGCAATTCGATTTACATATCAGCGGCAGAGTACATGCCGGAGCTGCTGCGCTATCGCAAGGAGTTCCCACTGTCCTATTGGCTTACGGCCATAAACACCAGGGTTTTGCCAAACTATTTGGGCAGGAGCAGTACGTATATGGAGGGAAAGATTCAGATAAGATAGTTTCAACCGTGATCAGTGCTTGGGAAAACAGAGAGGCTATCATGAGGACTCTTAGAGAAAGAAGAGAGCCGGTACGGGCGCTCGCCGAACTGAACTTCCATATAGTTAAAGAGGTGGCGAAACTTGGTGAAGGATCCAGAGGCCCATTACCTAGAGAAGCCGTGGAGAGATGGAAGACGATGGAATGGCGGAACACGAGCATGGAAACCGATGTCCGTAGCAGTTCGCAAATTGATCTCTCCACTGGACATGAAAGGAGCTAGAATCCTGACGAAACGAAAGAACTTCCTTGTCTTGTCTCTTCCCAGCAAGTGGCCCCATTTGCATAGCGTGCCTCGTCAATTTGAATGCGCGTGGTTGAATCAAGAAACAATTAGCACATTGTTCCCGCCAGAAGAGAAGCATCATGTTCCGTTTGAACAGTTTATTGTTGGAGGGTTTACAGGGGTTGTTTGGCACAATGGACACGAATGGGCGTCCTATGCATGGATGAGTCTGCCAAGAACCTTTGGGCCACCGCACTTGCCCCGCAGCATTCGAAAGCTTCCTGTAAACTGGATATTCTATTGCCGCACGAAAGAAGAGTATCAAGGGCAAGGATTGTTCAAAGCAAGCCTAAGTGTGTTGGGACAGAGGGCGCGAAAACGAGATCCCGCTAGCGAGGTATACATTGACACCGAACCAAATAATATTCTATCGAGAGTAGCGATAAGGGCGATGGGTTTCGCTCCCAAAGGCATCATGACCACTTGTAGCATCCGGATTCCAAGACATAGCCTTGTTGTTTGGGGGCGGTGGGACATGAATGCCCCACATCCCGAGCTGGCGGGGGAAGTAGAATGGCAATAGAGAAGCTTCACATACCATCACCGCTTGCCTTAGAAGGCTGGCTGGAATTCAACCGCCTCAAGTGGGGTTTGCAGCCCCTCCAGATGCGATTCTCTGAGAAAGGCAGAGCTTTCCCCGCCGTAGAGGCCATCCTCTACTTGGACGAAAAAGGCCACGTACGCATGCCTGCGATGAATCCATATCTACCGGTGGCGTTCTTTCCTACGCCTGCAACATTGTCGTCCAGACTCGAACGGCAATGGCTTAGTGTAAGCGGACTTATGGCCGAGGAGTGTCGCCGCCGAGGACTGGCAAGCAGCGTTAGTTTTCCACCCCAGCTTACCGACGTTCGCGAATGGCAATGGCGGGGTTTTATCGCAAGTGTTAGATACACGTTCTACCTAGAGCTTCCCATCGATGAGCGACAAATCGATTCCTCTGTGCGTAATAAGATTAACAAAGCTACTAGAAATGGATTCATTTGTCAGCGTGGCGCTTCTTTGCCTGGTGTCTTTTCTTGCTTGAAGGAGACGGAAGAACGCCAAAGATTCAGCCATAGTTTATCTTTAGGAGATTTGCAATTGCTGTACAGGTTGCTTGGGGAGGAGACTTTCCGCTGTTATGTTTGTTATGCACCGAATGGAGAAGTGGCTAGTACACGAATCATCCTGTTCCGCAATGGTGCGCGAGCAGTTGATTGGGTTGCGGGCACTAAACAGATGTACTTGACCAGCGGCGCAACGCAATACTTGACCAGCTTTGTATTGGACGATTTGAGCGAAGCAGGAGCCAAGGGGTTTGACTACGCGGGGGCAAACATCCGTACGGTCGCTGCTGCGAAAGCTGCATGGGGGGGGCAGCTTGTTCCTTCCTATGTAACCGAGCAACCACGGCTCAAAGGGATCGCTAAGTATGCTATAAACTACTGGCGGTTCAAGAGAGGTGGGTGACCGTTATGCCACGTGTTCTGATCAAGCACCCGCGAAGCTACCTTCCTGAACGCCAATATATTCATAAGGCACTCCTTCAAGAGTTCTTGGGATTGGAGTTCCAGGCGAAAGCAGAAGATCGCCAAGATACCTGCATTATGGTTGCAGACGATCAGGGTAAGCTGATCTTGACAGATGTCCTTTTTCAGATCCCTCCCGAGAAGTGGCTTAACGAAGACTCTCTTCCGAAGCAACCACTTGCCGTTTGGACATTACCCGATGCGTTTCCCAATGGGAAGGTCGTACCCTCCCGAGTTCCGCTAATATATGGGAAACCCGTGCGAGATGGACTGTATTATTCGGATGATGGTAACAAGATCACTCTTGGACTTGATATCTTTGGTAGCGCCTTTTTTATGCTCACCCGTTATGAGGAGATCGTGAAGCCCGACCGGGATCAGCATGACCGTTTTCCAGCCGTTGCTTCGCTTGCTTATCAGGAAGGCTTCTTGGAAAGGCCGGTCGTTAACGAATACCTGGAAATCCTGTGGGCTTGCATGAAGAAACTCTGGCCAGAATTGGATAGAAAACCCAGAAAGTACCGGTTGATTCTGAGCCACGATGTAGATCAACCGCTTTCGGTTGTGGGTAAACGCTGGCCTTCAGTATTGAAGAAGGCTGCAGGGGATATATTGCGCCGCAAAGATATTGGACTTGCTGCGCGTCGGCTCCACGCCCGTACTTGTGCAAGGTATGGCGATCTTGATTCTGATCCCCATAATGTTTTCGATTTCATTATAGATTTAAGTGAGCAGTATAAGCTTCAAAGCGCATTTTACTTCATTACTAAGCATGGTGCGAACAGGCTAGACGGCGACTATTCTATTGATTTGCCGTGGGTTCGCAGTTTGATGCGGCGCATCCACGACCGTGGCCACGAAATTGGCCTACACCCAAGCTACAATACTTATCACAACGGGGCACAAATGAAACGCGAGTTTGAAAAACTTCTGCGGATCGCCGAGGAAGAGGGGATCAACCAAGACTGCTGGGGAGGGCGGCAGCACTACCTGCGCTGGGAAGCGCCAACAACTTGGCAGGGCTGGGAGGATGCGGGGCTGGATTACGACAGTTCTCTAGGCTATGCGGATCATGTTGGCTTCCGTTGTGGCACATGTTACGAGTTTCCGGTTTTTAACCTGCATTCGCGGCAAGAATTGGCCTTGCGTGAGCGGCCGCTGATCGTCATGGAAGAAACTTTGTTTGGCTATATGGGCCTTTCCTCGGCAGACTCGTTGCGTCGGATTCTCACACTTGGAGAGGCATGTAAGGGTTATGACGGGGATTTCACGTTGCTTTGGCACAACTCGACGTTGCTTAGTGGCTGGCAGAAGCGGTTGTATGAGGAAGTACTAACAAATGCGGTATAATAGGGGGGGCAAGCAATGAAGAGTGAACGAGTGTATAAGAAAGGACTCTCAGTTTCGCCTGTGCTTCGAGGATCTTTTCGAGCGTTGTTCTCTTTCGAAACTGTTTTCATCCTTTTTCTCTTTGCGGGCCGATATAAAGGAGCCCCATATCTGGCTTGGGTGCCTATAGATATAACTGCGCTGCTTGGAGTGCTAAGCGTCTTGGTTGGAGTATGGGTAGTTGCCCGACGCGGGTTTGCTCTATATCGCCCTTCTATACGCTTGGTAGGTTTGGCTATAGCTCTCGTGGTTTTTGTGATATTTAGCCTTGTTTGGACACCAGGGCATGTTTATGCTCGTGAGAAAGTTTTTAACATTGCTCTAGTACTTTGGTCGTTAATAGGAGCGGCCATTGTTATCGCACCTGATGTTCGCAGAGTTAAGCGATTCATTGTTGTGCTTTTCGTGTTTGCGCTTTGTGTCGTTATGCTTAGTGGCTGTACTGTGCTTTTCAACTCAAGTTCTGCATGGTTTGGTGTCGATATAGAAAATGTTTGGGGGGACAGTTACCAAGGTGTTGGTCTTATGGCGCAATTCGCGGCAATTATCGCATATACATATAGCCTATTTGAAAGAAAAGAATTACAACGCCTTGTGTTAACGATCGTGTTTTTCGGCCTCCTTGCTTTTCTGCTTGTTGTAGGATGCAGGGGAACGTTAATACTTACTGTAGTAACCATTGCAGGTGTGCCGCTACTGCTGACAACACACTTTATTGGGAGGAAGGTATTCATAAGAAAAAGATTTCTTGTCCGTCCAGTGTGCATGGTGGTTGGTTTAATGCTTATGATCTTCCTTCTGATCAACGCTGGTGCCCAGCTTCCAACGGTTGATCGTCTACGAGTTTTGCTTGACCCAAGTGGAGGATCCTCAGTCGCGGTTCGGATACAGTATCAAAAAGCGGCCTTCAACATGTGGTTAGGCAGCCCGCTGTGGGGTAACGGCGTAGGGAGTTTTTCACTGTTATTAGGACACGGAGACACAGCGGGAGGACCGCACAATTTAATCCTTGATTTGCTGAATGATGTGGGACTAATTGGCCTACTCCTCTTTGTAATGGTTGCAGCTTATGCGCTGAGACTTCTTGGACCAATAAGATCAGCAAGTTCTTCCCGTCTCCATGCAGTGATACTCCTTCTGTTTATCAGTGTGATGGTGGCCGATCTAACGTTTATGGGAGAATTGTCAGGTGAACGCGATTTATTTGCGTTCCTGGGTCTTATGGCATTTTCGCCTATAGCTTTGGCTGAGAATTCTAGAAGGAGCTTAGCATGAGGGAGGGCTCTAGTACAGAGTGTTCGCCATTTTGCACCTGCGCCTTACACAAGCAAGTGAGGTTTATGAGGAGACAAGTTTGGTGTTAGCTAACCCTAAAGTACCGTACATTCTTGTGCTTACTCATGACATCGATGCTCTTTCTCTTAAGGAGCTTCCTCTGTCGGGTAAAACGTTTTGGGGATTTGTTTATCGCTGCTTGGTGGTAAATCTTCGCCGGGTTTTTACCCGCAGGCTCAGCTTATCGGAATACCTCGACTCGTTGAAGCAAGTGGCGTTCCTGCCGTTCATGAAGCTGGGGCTTGCGAAAGATCCTTGGCAGAAGAGCCTTGAGATGATGCTGGAAATTGAAAAGAGATATGCTGTTCGCTCAACCCTCTTCTTCATTCCCTTTGCCAAACAAGCAGGACATACTCCGGAAGGGAAGCAAGCTCCTAGCAACCGCGCGGCGCACTATGAACTTGAAAAATACGAAGCGTTGTTGGAACAACTTGAGCAGGAAGGCTGGGAAGTAGGAGTTCATGGTCTGGATGCATACCGCGACCTGGAAAGTGCTAAAAATGAATTGGCCGCTATTAAACAACTGCTCCCGTGGAAGGAGAAAATAGGGATTCGCATGCACTGGCTTTATCAGAAGGGCAAAGAAACCTGGAAGATTCTTAATGAAGCTGGCTATGCTTATGATGCTACTTTTGGGTGGAATGATCGAATTGGTTTCCCCGGTGGACACCATAGACCGTTTAAACCAAAGGATCTAGATAATCTTGCCATCTTACCTTTGAACATCCAAGATGGAACACTTTTAGCTGAATGGCACCAGTTTCTTGGCGAGGAAGAAGCTTGGCATCAGGTGAAACAGGTTCTAGAAGTAGCTAAGGAGCGTAAAGCTACGGTGACAGTGTTGTGGCATAACAACAGTTTTGTTGCTCCGCGATATTGGGGATGGCTTTACGAGAAGATTATTCAGAAGGCCCAGGAAGACGGAGCGTCTATCTGCAGAGCCGTCGATGTAGTGGAAATGCTCAACAGAGACGAATTATGAAGCTCAAAGAAATAGGGCTTGCAGAATGGAAAGGATTGGTCGACGAATACCCTAACGCGACACTTTTTCACACTCCCGAATGGCTTCGGGTCCTAAAGGAAGGCTTTCCCCATATTGAGATAAAGTTGTATGCTATCGTTAATGGCAAAAATAGGATAATTGGTTTGTTGCCAGTGGAGCTCGCCCGAAAGGGTCCTTTCAAGTTAGGAGGCTCTCCATTACCCGGCTTATTTACCCCCTATCAAGGTCCTCTCTTGCTAGATTCTCCTAGTATCGTCGTAGAGGAAGTACTGAAGAACGTTGTTCAGGTGTGTAAGCCCCATTATCTCGCGGTATCGTTTTCTCCTGAGGGGAGTAGCGGAATGCGTGGCAGCGGAAATCCTACAAGTTGGGAACTCAAGAAGACCATTCTTCTGGATTTGGCCTTGGGGGCGGAGAAACTTTGGGAAAAGCTGAAGGCTGAGACGCGGAATCAGGTAAGACAGGCTGAGCGGCGAGGAGTTGAAATCTACACCCCTAAATCACCAGATGAATGGCTTGAGGATTATTGCGCAATGCATGAAGCGGTGTATTCGAGACAAGGAATGAAGCCGCCTGCTAAGCCTGTGTTTTACCAAGCTCTTTGGGATAATCTCTATGGGAAAGGTCAGTTAAAGATCATCCTGGCGAAGCATAAGGGCAAGACGATCGCCGGGGGAATCTTCCCGGTTTACAAGAAGACGGTCTACTTCTTGGATGGAGCGTCTTTTCGCGAGCATCAGAAACTACGCGGTAACAATCTCATTCAGTGGTATGTCATTTCCTGGGCAGCTTCGGAAGGGTTGCACGTTTACGATATGGTAGGAGCCAATGTTCCCTCTATAGCGCACTTTAAGCGAGGCTTTGGAGGAGCAGAGGCAAAGTTTCCTTACTTTCATATGACGCGGGGCTTTCTTGGGAAGATCGGCTATCAGTTCTACCAGCGATATCGGCCTTTGCTTAAGAGGATAGGAATATGAGGCGAAATACAAGAAAGGTTTGTATTCTTTCCACGGTGCATCGCGCTCTAGATGATCGCCTTTTCCACAAGCAGGCGAAGACGTTGGCGGAGGCAGGTTATGATATGAGTTTGATTGCCCAGCATGGCAAGAATGAGGTTGTAGATGGTGTCAAGATCATCGCCCTGCCCAAGCCGCAGAACCGCTTCACACGCATCTTCGGCCTCACGTCACGCGCATTTCGATTAGCCTTGCGCCAGCAAGCGGATATCTATCACTTCCATGATCCAGAGATCTTGCCGTGGGGATGGCTATTGCAAAGGATCACCCACAAACCTGCGATCTATGATGTGCATGAGTATTACGCCGATAGCATCATTACAAAGGAGTGGATACCGGCCTTTCTTCGCGAGCTAATCTCCAAGGTTGTTGATAAAGCGGAAAAGATGATTGCCAAGAGACTCGCCGGAGTGATAACGGTCAATCAGCATATGGAAGGCCTGTTTAAAGGATTAAACAAGAATACAATCACAGCTCATAATTATCCTTTCCGTGCCTTTGTGGAAAAGCTTAATGATAAGCCGCAGGCTGATCCCTTTACCGTAATCTATATCGGCGGTGTGAGCAAAGACCGTGGATATCAGGTTATGGTCGATGCTATGCGGATTGTGAAGGAGAAAGAACCAAGAACACGGTGCAACATCGTTGGGTCGGTAAATAGGGCGGGACTACCAAAAGACTTCCTGTCGGAGGAAAAGAGCCTCTTGCGGAAAGGAGGGATAGAATTGGTAGGGAGAGTGCCATATGAAGCAATTCCTCGATTTCTGTTGAAAGCATCTATAGGCTGGTTCCCTCTCCTTCCGACACTGAACTATCTAAAGAGCACTCCCATCAAACTCTTCGAATACATGGCAGCAAGACTCCCAATTGTGGCCTCCAGGATGGGTTTTATAGAGGAGATAGTAAAGGATAGTAAATGCGGCTTGCTCGCCGAACCGGGGGATCCCGAAGCACATGCTGAAGCTATTCTTTATCTCTTTGAACATCCAGAAAAGGCAAAAGTAATGGGCGAGAACGGCCGTCGTGCGGTTCTAGAGAAGTACAATTGGGAGACCGAGGCAATGAAACTCTTGACGTTGTATGAGGAGTTGCTTCGATGGCAATAATACACATTGTCGGTGCCCGGCCGCAGTTCATCAAGATGGCTGCGATCTCCCGGGCAATCGCTGCACATAACAACCGACAGGTTGCTCAAGGTGGGCGTATTGAAGAACTGATCGTTCATACTGGCCCGCACTACGACGAAAACATGTCCGCTGTGTTCTTTGATGAACTGCAAATTCCAAAGCCAGATTGTAACTTGGGTATTGGCTCTGCATTGCAGGGTGCCCAAACGGGGCGCATGCTTGAGGCGATCGTGTACTTGATCGAACACCCAGAGGAAGCCGAGAAGATAGGCCACAACGGACGTCGCGCTGTGGAAGTGACGAATAATTGGGAAACTAAGGGCAAGAAACTGATTGACCTGTACGAAAGGATCCTCTCTTGAAGCTGGCAAGCATCGTGGGTGCAAGACCTCAGTTCGTGAAACTGGCCCCCATTTCTCGGGCCATCGATTCTCACAATGCAGGGGCTATTGGAGAGTCGTTCATTGAGCACACTGTTATTCATACGGGCCAGCACTATGACCTGCAGATGTCAGATGTGTTCTTTCGAGAGATCGATCTTCCGCTACCGCAGCTTAATCTGGGAATAGGATCCGGCCCTCATGGGCGGCAAACGGGGCGAATGATCGAGCAGCTGGAGGGGGTCTTTGTGGAGCAATCACCGGATGTTGTGCTGGTGTACGGAGACACCAACTCCACGCTTGCAGCGGCGCTTGCAGCGGCCAAACTTCATATCCCTGTGGCTCATGTAGAGGCTGGATTGCGGAGCTTTAACAAAGAGATGCCGGAAGAGATCAATCGCGTCCTCACTGATCATGTGTCTACAATCCTCTTCTGTCCCACAAGGCAGGCGGTGACCAATGCCCGAGCTGAAGGATTCTCGAACGTCATGCTCGATGGCGCTCTTGTTCCGATGACCGTGGACGATCCCCCTCATTCCTCTTCCCCTTCTGCGGACAACCCGCTTGTGCTGAATGTCGGCGACGTGATGTACGATGTGTATCTAGCCTTGGCAGCGCAATCAGATGCTGAATCGTCCATCATTCAACGTCTTGACCTGAAGGCGTCAGACTATGCCCTGGCAACGATTCATCGCGCGGAGAACACGGACCATTCGGAAAGACTTCGTGGGATCGTCGAAGGCCTCAGCACGCTGGCAGCCGACGGCCTGCGCATCGTGTTGCCCGCCCATCCTCGCACGCGCAAGGCTCTGTTCCTCCTGGGCGAGCAGATCGATTGCAGTGCGCTCGAAATCATCGATCCGATCGGGTATGTGGACATGCTTGCGCTGGAACGAAACGCAACGTTGATTCTGACGGATTCCGGTGGTGTGCAGAAGGAAGCCTACTTCTCTGGAATCCCCTGCGTCACGCTCCGCAATGAGACGGAGTGGGTGGAGTTGGTTGACGCTGGATGGAATCGACTCGCCGGCGCGGAGCCGGAGTGCATCATCGCCGCAGCCCGCGAGTTGCTTACTTCGTCTCCGTCAGGTGATCGGGTGGCATTGTATGGCGACGGCCATGCGGCGGAGCGCATCGTCAAGGCCTGTCTCGATTGGTGGAATCTTGCCGAAGCCTAGCCTTTGGATCCTGAATCATCATGCGGGGACCCCGGATAACCCTGGAGGCACTCGCCATTTTGAGCTGGCCCGCCATCTGGTGCGCAAAGGCTACGACGTAACTGTCATCGCAGCTGACTCGCCGAGGCAGCTTGCAGGGATCACCCCTGCGAATAAAGACAGGGTCGTGGTGCGACAGATCGACGGGGTGCGGTTCATCCAAGTTCGCGTCAAGACGACCTATGAGTGGAACGACTCAGCCCGGGTACGCAACATGCTAGAGTTCGCTGCGAAGGCGTGGCTCCAGGGGCGAAACCGCTTTGGCTGTGACGCGCCCGCACCCGATGTCGTGATTGGTTCCACCCCGCATCTTCTCGTGCCGATCACGGCCTGGCGCTTGGCACGGCGATTTCGTGTGCCGTTCCTGATCGAGGTGCGAGACCTGTGGCCGGAGACGATTGTTGAGATGGGTCTCTTGTCTCGCCGTCATCCCATGACGCTCCTGTTGTACTCATTGGAGCGATTCCTCTACATGCGCTCGCGGGCAATCATCAGCCTTCTACCCAATGCGGCGCCTTACTTCCACCGTGTCTGCAGGGGGCGCCGGGCGGTTGCGATCGTTCCGAACGGAGTCGATGTGGAGGCGTTCAGTTGCGGACCGCAGCAGCGGTCGGGTGATCAGCCATGCCGCGTGGTGTACGCCGGCGCTCATCGGCCTGCAAACGGGCTGACGAACGTTGTGAAAGCGGCGCAGTGTCTCAGCACTACTGATCCGGGAATCGAATTTCACCTGTACGGTTGGGGGTCCTGTAAGGACGAGCTCAGCACCATGGCGCGCGATCTCAGGTTGAAGAACATCAAGTTCCATGATCCGGTTCCGAAGAATGCGGTCCCGGATATTCTGTGTGCAGCGGATATTCTGCTGCTCAACTATGCTAGGATCGGAGTCGGGAAGTACGGGATAAGCCCTAATAAGCTCTGGGAGTACATGGCTTCGGGTCGGCCGATTGTTTTCGCGCACGAGGCGGCGAACAACCCAATCGCCGAATTCCGGTGCGGCCTGTCCGTATCACCGGAGGACCCCGAGTGCCTGGCCGACGCGATTCGAACGCTGGCAGCGATGGATCCGGCTGAACGCCAAGCAATGGGGAGCAGAGGGCTCGACTACGTTCGCGCAAATCATGATTGGCTTCTGTTGGCCGAGCGGCTGGACGCGTTCCTAGGCGACATCCTGCAAGAATGAGGTCTCAATGCAGCAATTGGATAGGATCAACACGATGAAAAGGATTGCACACCAAGCAAAGCGCTCTCTTGACTGCATTATCGCCACTTTGATGCTCTTGTTGGCCGCGATTCCGTTTCTGATCATCGGCGTTGCGATCAAGCTTGAAGACAGTGGCTCGATCTTCTTTCGTCAGGAGAGGGTTGGGCAACATGGGCGTCGATTTCGAGTATGGAAGTTCCGGACGATGGTGACGGACGCAATTCACAAGGGGCTAGGAGTCACTATTTCCAAGGAGGATCTTCGCATCACTAAAGCTGGTCGGATCCTGCGGGCCTTAGGAATAGATGAACTTCCTCAGTTGATCAACGTTCTAACAGGGGACATGTCACTTGTGGGCCCCCGCCCAACTCTTGCCTACCAGGTTGAAGCCTACACGGATTATCAGAAGCGACGTCTGGAAGTTCAGCCTGGGATCACCAGCCTGGCGGTTGTGTCCGGACGGAATGCGCTTCCGTGGGTCAAGAGGATCGAACTAGACATCTGGTACATCGATCACTGGTCGCTTTGGCTGGATATCAAGATCCTCCTTCGAACGTTATGGTGTGTCTTGGTGACGAGAGAAGGGTTGTACGGTGAAGATGGTGCTAACGATGTATTCGTGGATCCGCCGGACTGTGGAGGGAGCTTGTGACCAGGAGAAGAGTGAATATCCTGTTCACTAGTTCGGGAAGACGAGTTGAGTTACTTCGTGCCTTTCGAAGCGCGTATGATGAACTCGAACTTGATGGGAACATAGTTGCCATCGATATTGATCCTTTGGCACCCACACTGCAGATTGCAGATCGTTACTACATTGTTCCACGAACACTTGAGTCACGATATGCTCCGGCATTGCTAGATGTATGCACACGCGAGTCTATTGATCTGATCTTCCCGTTGAGCGATATCGACATTCCTGTGCTTGCGAAGCACAGAACTGAGTTTGAGCAGATCGGCGCAAGGGCAGTTGTGGTTGATAGTAATGCGGCTGACATCTCTGCAGACAAATGGGAAACGTTTCGTTTCTTCCAGCAACTGCGGATTCCCGTGCCGAAATCCTTCCTGCCAGAAGCAGTGACGTATGCTGATCTAGCATACCCCATGGTAGTCAAGTCGCGTTGTGGAAGCGGTGGCAAGGACGTCTTTGTGGTTCAAGACCAAGACGAGTTGAGCTTCTTTCTGCGGAAGGCGAAGGCTCCGATTGTCCAGGAGTACCTACCGGGGCCTGAGATTACCAGCGACGTGATTTGCGATTTTCAAGGTAAAGTGCTCTCAGTGGTTTCCCGCCAAAGGATTGAGGTTCGATGGGGTGAGGTTTCCAAAGGGAAAACGATCATTAATCGTGAGATCATAAGACACTGCATCACTATTGCAAGAGGACTTCGGGCAATAGGGCCGATTACAGTGCAGTGCATGATGAAGGGAGAGGAACCGTGCTTTACTGAGGTGAATCCGCGCTACGGTGGAGGTGCTCCTCTTGGCATTGAAGCGGGTATTCCGTCTCCTTGCTGGTATCTTTCCATGGCTGCCGGTAAAACGGTGAACGCGCCCCCTCTTGGAGAGTATCAAGAAGGGCTCTACTTGACACGACATGATGACTCTATCTTCTTGAGTAAGGATGACTATGAGCGGGTTTCAGGCAATCGTATTTGATCTGGATGATACGCTATACGCCGAGCGGGCGTATGTGCGTAGCGGCTTCCGAGCAGTTGCGGCATGGTTAGAGGAAGTCCTTCATGTTAGCTCTACAGAGGTCTTCAACGAGTTGGATGCAATCTTCGAAGCTGGAAACCGAAGTCACACGTTCGACTCTCTTCTTGAGCGCCGGGGCATGTTAAGGGCCGTGCGGGTCGAGACTCTTTTGGCCGTTTATCGGTCTCATGAGCCCACGATCGATCTGTATCCGGGGATGCGAGAGTTACTGAAGCGACTCCGCAGACGGTACCGATTGGGGTTGGTCAGCGATGGTTCGCTGGCGGTGCAAAGGCGGAAAGTTTCTGCCCTGGAAATCGAAGCATTGTTGGACGCAATCGTCCTCTCAGATAAATGGGGACGCGAGGCTTGGAAGCCAAGCACTGTGCCTTTTCGTGAAGTCCTGCGGAAGCTGGGCGTTGCTGCTCAGCAAGCAGTGTATGTTGCAGACAACATGGTGAAGGATTTCGCAGGACCTGCGTCCGTAGGTATGCACACGATTCGACTACGATGGCCAACCGGGCTGTACTCGCACTTGGACGCGCCCTCCCTCAAAGATGCCCCGGAATGGGAAGTTCAGGATGCGGAGAGCCTTAATGCGGTTTTGGCAGCTTTCGGGAACGATGGCGGGACGGCCTAGATGCTACGAGGGGCATTCTACGCTTCCATGCGCTGGACTGAGCCATACCCTTGTAGAGCAAAGGATGTGCGCCGATTCCGCTCTGCGCGCAAGGAGCCGGAGCGATCGGCAAACCTTGGCACGGTCGGTTTGCAGGATGACGGAGACGTGTTACGCTAGCGTGACAGCTGCAGGAAGCGGCGTCGCCCAGATAGTGATCGATGGGGTGCGGCTCTCCGGGCTTCTTGTTTGCTTTGAGGTCAGCGCCCAGAGCAAGGGACTGGTCAAATGCGATGTAGCATACAGCATTCCTCGGGCAGACGATGAGGCGTACGGTGGAGAGATGCTCCGCATCTGTGGACGGGGAAACGTGCAACTCCTGATTTCAGGCTCGGATCCCGATCTTCTACGTCTTGCCAGGAGAGCAGGAGCAACTGGAGGTAGCACATGAAGGTGTACTTTCTCAGGTCGTTTAAGAAAGCCCTTACACACATCGGAGCACGGACACCGGCGCGTAGACTCCATCTGCTCCAGATGATTATCAACTACATGAAGCTTGGTCGCTGGATGACTGACAATCATTTTCACATCAAACAGCGATCCACAAATCGTCTTGCTGTGTTTGAAGCTGTTGCACAACGAGTCTGTGAGGCAAGAGTCTTGTATCTTGAGTTTGGTGTCTATAAGGGTGCAAGTATGCGATACTGGTCCAGTGCACTCAAGCACCCAGCAGCCAAGTTGCATGGATTCGACAGCTTTGAGGGGCTGCCCGAGGATTTCGACGGAATCGGCGGCCATCACAAGAAAGGGATGTTCAATGTTGGCGGAGTATTGCCTAACATGGATGATCCTCGCGTTGAATTCTTCAAAGGCTGGTTTACGGACGTCTTGCCAGGCTATTCCCTTCCGGACCACGACACACTCGTTGTTGTCATGGACGCTGATCTATACTCATCGACCAGTTATGTCTTGAACCGCCTCTGCCCGCATGTTGTCCCGGGAAGTTTTATCTACTTCGACAACATGAGTCGGCCAGAGCATGAGGCAAGAGCATTCCGAGAATTCATAGAGAAGAGCGGACTGAGGTTCGAGCTCGTTGCTGCCGATGACTCTCTGAATACGGCCTTTTTCGAATGCGTCGGAAGGACAGTGAATAGGGGGTGTGCACCCTTGGAAGTGGATCGGTCATAAGTAGAGAATCGGCTTGAAGGGATGGTTGGTCGGATGCTTGGGCGCACTTGTCGTGGGTAGCAAAACAAGGTTGGTAGGACAGGAGAACGGAGCAAATCGTCTGTGCGTGGCGGTTACAGCCGCAGGCAGTGGCATTGCCCAGACCGTGATCGACGGCCTTCGAGCGTGTCCCTTTCCCGTTCGAATTGTCGGATTTGAACTCAGTGGACGAACGAAGGGGCTGTTCGAGTGTGACGCGGCGCATCGCCTTCCATCAGCAGGCGATGATGCCTATCAACAACGACTCGCCCTCTTCTGCCGAGAGGAAGACGTGGATCTCCTCATTCCAGGATCGGACAATGAGCTTCCCAGGATTGCGGAGGTAGCGGCCGAACTTGAGCGAGACGGTTGCCGAGTACTGTCCTCCTCTCCTGAGTGTATCCGCATCTGCCAGGACAAGAAGGCCCTTCATGATTTCCTGGTGGAGCGAGACGTGCCGTTCTTCCCTACGTGGTTGGCCAGCGACGTCGCTCTGCGACCGGACGCCATACAGTACCCGGCCATACTCAAACCAAGACAGGGCTCCGGCTCGGACGGAATACAAATTCTTGCAACAGCATCGAACTGGGACTCCATCAAGCTGCGATACACGATGGACAGCCTCGACGGTTTGGTTGTACAGCCATTGGGAAGGCCGTCGGCGTGGAACGACGCTACGTGGCAACGGACGCTTGACGAGCGCAGACTCCGGCGCCAAGACCAACTGGTCGTACAACTCTTCTTTGCAGAGAGTGGAGAGATAATTGGGCGTATGTCTTGGCTGGCCACGCTGAAGAACGGTGTTGTCATGGCAGTTGAGATCATCGAAGAGCCCGAGATCTGGCGCGCCGTAGAGCCAGTCGAGCGTGCGTTCAGCACCTTGGGTGTGCGGGGGCCCCTGAACATCCAAGGGATTTGGGCAGGCGAGAACACCCAATTCTTTGAGGTGAACCCTAGGTTCTCAGGCAGTACGGGTGTTCGTGCGCTACTCGGGTATCGCGAGGTAGAGGCTGCAATTCGCCACTTTGGCTTGAGCGAGCCCGTGGAGGATGTCGAGAAGATCCTGGCCGCACCGCGCCAGTGGGTCGGTCTTCGCCAGATGAGTGAACGAGTGGTCCCTGAGGCATGGGTTCAGACCTTCGAGAAGACCGGTTCACTATCCTACCCACTGCCTTTAGAACGAGTTCTGGTTGTCGGAGGATCGGGCTTCCTCGGGCAGGAGGTGATCCGTGATCTGCTGAGCAGCTATCCCCGCGCTGAGATCATCGTGCCGGTTAGGGACCGGACACAAATGGAGGCTCAATGGGAAGGCCGGTCCGGATGGAATCGTCTCCGTCTGGTGGATTGGGGAGAGCTCGAGGCCCTTTCCCCAAACGTCATGGCCGACACACTCGTGCATCTCGCGGCAGTCCGGCCACCTGTGCAAGAGAGCCCATCTTCGCTGTTTGTTGAGAACCTTCGGCTTACCAAGATCGCCATCCGAGCTGCTCACCAGCTCTCAATCCCTCT
>SDBT01005296.1_pt1 | contig 21675 bp, 24 predicted proteins | sample 2277101 | NCBI WGS metagenome assembly SDBT01 (sample SAMN10404973, study PRJNA504765) | marine sediment metagenome | isolation source: marine sediment core GS10_PC15, 103 cmbsf | place: Arctic Ocean: Southern Knipovich Ridge | collected 2010
AGCCACATCAGGAAGACCGTCCCGCAGGTCAGTCCCGCCACGCCCATCACGAACACGTGAGGCTGGGGCTGGTACTGGGGGTAGAAGTATCTCCACATCGACATCAGGATGACGACGCCCTGGACGAGGCACAGCCCGACCGTGGCGTACCGGGTGTATTCCTGGATCTTCCGGTAGCCGGCGGGGCCTTCCTTCTGCAGCCGCTCCAGCGTCGGAACCACCGCCACCAGGAGCTGGAAGATAATCGACGCCGAAATGTACGGCATGATCCCCAGGCCGAAGAGAGTCAGCTTCTGGAGGCTTCCGCCGGTAAACATGGCGAAGTACTCCATCGCCTGGCCCAGGGCGCCGGTGGTGCCCTGCATGGCCTCGCTGAGCCGGGCCTGGTCCAGCCCCGGCAGCGGGATCTGGAAGCCGATCCGATAGATGCACAGCAGGCCCAGCGTGAAGGCCAGCTTCTTGACCAACTCGGGGATGGCGAAGATGTTCTCGATGACGCGCCGGATGCCGCTCTCGGCAACCAGGGCGAAGTAGAACGCCAGGGCGATCGCGGCCGAGACGATGAACTTCATCAGCGGCGCGGACAGTGCGTCACTCTTGAAGATCGGCGCGGCGAAGACTTCTTTGACCCCCAGGGCGGCGTCGGCGATGAAGTACAGCACGAGCATGCCCACCGCACTGCCCAACACCAACCGGAAGGCGCGGAACGGGGCAACCTGACGGAACGCGGCGGAGTAGTAGGCCCATGCGGCCGCCAGCGCGCCCAGGATCATTCCGATGGGCAGGAACAGGGCGCGCGGCCCCTGCTGGGCGACGAGTTGGCCCGGGCCGCCTTCAACGGCCCAGAGCATCCCCAAGCCCTTGCTGGTGAGCACTGCCGCGACGGTCGCCACGGCCAGGCCCAGGATCAGTTTGAATGCTCGCGTTCCCATCGGAATCGTTTCGTGCCGCCAGGGTCGAGGCGTTCGACCACCGGCCCGGTCACCCCGTCAGTTCGGCGCTGCCTCCGGCAGCCTTGATCTTCTCCGCGGCGGACTTGGAGAACTTGTCCGCCACCACGGTGAGCTTCTTGGCGAGGTCGCCGTCGCCCAGGACTTTCACGAGGCCCCCGTCAGCCCGGACGAGCCTCTTGGCGACCAGCGCCTCGGCGTCCACGCGGTCGCCGTCATTGAACACGTCCAAGTCCGACACGTTGACCAGTTGGTATTCCGTCCGGAAAATGGCGTTGTTGAAGCCGCGCTTGGGGATGCGGAACAGGGCCGGATTCTGGCCGCCCTCGTAGCCGAGAAGGGACGTGCTGCCGCTTCGCTGCCCGGCGCCCTTGTGCCCGCGCCCGCAGGTCTTTCCGCGGACGCCGCCACGGCCGACGCGCTTGCGCGGCTTGTTCTTCCCCGCCTGACTGAGAATATCGTCAAGCTTCATGACAGTGTCACTCCGCGCAGCTTCTCGATCATTTCCTTGGTGCGGAGCTGCTTCAACGCCGCCACGCCCGCGACCACGAGGTTCTTGGGGTTGGTGGACCCGTGTGTCTTGGTCAGGACGTCGCGTATGCCGGCCAGTTCCAGCAGCGGCCGGAGGTGCACGCCGGCAATGACGCCCGTTCCCTCGCGCGCCGGCACCAGCACCACCTTGGCTGCGCCGCGGCGGGCCTCGACCTTGTGGGGAATGCTCTGGCCCTTGAGATGAACGAAGAACATGCTCTTGCGGGCGTTCTTGATGCCCTTATCGACGGCGGCGGGGACCTGGTTGGCCTTGCCGTAGCCGACGCCGACGTTCCCGTTGCGGTCGCCGACGATCACCAGGGCCGCGAAGCGGAATCGCCGGCCGCCCTTGACCACTTTCGCGCAGCGGTAGATCTTCACCACGTGCTCTTCGAAGGGTGAGTCCTCGGCAAATGCGTCTCGTCCACGTTGTGCCTGCACTCGCGTCAAGGCTTCTGCTCCTGTCCTGGGGCCGCGGGGCCTGTGGCGGGGTTCAGAACTCCAGCCCGCCTTTGCGGGCGGCGTCCGCCAGTTCCCGGACTCTCCCGTGATAGGCGTATCCGTTTCGGTCGAAGACGACCTTCTTAATGCCCGCCTCGACGGCCTTTCGGGCCAGCTCTGTCCCGACGGCGCCGGCGGCGGCCCTGTTGCCACCGTAGCTCAACTCTTTGCGCATCGATGCGGCCATCGTCGAGGTGGCCACCAGGGTGCGTCCAGCCAGATCGTCGACGATCTGGACGTAGATGTTCTTGTGGCTGCGAAAGACCGTCAGCCGAGGCCTTTCGGAGGTGCCCGTGACGCGCTTGCGGACCCGCCGCTTTCTTCGCTGGCGTCGCGCGTTCTTGATTGCCACTCGTTTCATGGTTCTCTCGCCTTGCGCCGGGTCGGTTTCGGATCCCGGCCGGCGCCGGAAACGTTGCTCTGCGGCGAGGCCTGGCCCCGCCATGATTCCTTGCCATTCGCTACATGCCGGCGGCGGCGAAGGCCTTGCCGACCTTCCGGCGGACGCGCTCGTCGCGATACCGGACGCCCTTGCCCTTGTACGGCTCGGGGGGGCGGGCCTTGCGCAACCGGGCGGCGAACTCGCCGACGGCCTGCTTGTCGGCGCCGCGAACGGTGAACCGTGCCGGCTCGTCGTCGCCGCGGGCCTGCGGCGTCTCCACGTCCAGCTCCACACCCGCCGGAATGTCGAACACCCGAGGCTGGGCGTACCCGACCGTCAGGCTCACCTTCGGGCCCTGGACCTGCACGCCATATCCCACGCCGTAGATCTCCAGGCTCTTGGCGTAGCCCTTCTCACAACCTTCGATCATGTTGGCCACGAGCGCCCGGGTAGTCCCGTGCAGCGCCCGCGTCAGCCGCTGGTCGTTGCGACGCTCCACGGCAATGCTCTTGGCGTCCGAGTCGTACGTGACCGAGACTTCCGGCCGGTGGGTCCAGCTCAGGCTGCCCTTGGGACCCTCGACGCGGATGGCCCGGTCGCTGATGGACACCTTCACGGCGTCGGGCACGGAAATCGGTTTCTTGCCTATACGCGACATCGATAAATCCTAACTCACGGTGCAAAGGACCTCGCCGCCCACGTTCTGCTCTCGGCACTCGTGGTCGGACAGGACGCCCTTGCTGGTCGAGGCTATTGCCACGCCCATCCCGTCCAGCGGGCGGGGCATATCGGCGGCGCCTCTGTAGATACGCAGTCCCGGCTTGGAGATGCGCTTGATCTCGGTAATCACCTGTTCGCCGGTCGGGCTGTACCGCAGGTAGACCCGCAGCAGGCCCTGCTTGCCGTCGTCCACGACGGCGTAGTCTTCGATGTAACCTTCCTGCTTGAGCACCCTGGCGACGCCTTCGCAGACCCGGCTGGAGCGAATGTTCACGGCCTCCTGGTGGATGCGCACGGCGTTGCGAATTCGCGTCAGCATATCAGCGATGGGATCGGATAGACTCATGGTCTGCGCCTCACCAGCTTGCCTTTCTCATGCCGGGGACCTTGCCCTCGTTGGCCAGCGTCCTCAGACATATCCGGCAGATGCGGAACTTTCTATAGACCGCACGGGGCCGCCCGCACAGCTCACAGCGCCGCTGAATGCGGCTGGAGAACTTCGGCGGCCTCTTGCTCTTCGCTATTTGTGCCTTGGTTGCCATTGACTCCTCGATGCGCTACGTCCTGAACGGCATGCCCAAAAGGGACAGCAGCCTGCGGGCCTCCTCGTCGGTCTTGGCCGTTGTGATCATCGCGATGTTCATGCCACGGGTCATCTTGACCTTGTCCGGGTTGATCTCCGGGAAGATGGTCTGCTCGGTCACGCCCATGTTGTAGTTGCCGCGTCCGTCGAAGCCGCTGGGCGAGAGCCCGCGGAAGTCCCTGACGCGTGGGATCGCCAGCGAGATCAGCCGGTCGAGGAACTCGTACATCCGGGTGCCCCGCAGGGTGACCTTCATCCCGATCTTCATGCCTTCCCGCAGCTTGAAGTTCGACACGCTCTTGCGGGCGATGGTAACGACCGGTTTCTGCCCGGTGATCAGGGCCAGTTCGGCCCCGGCATCGTCCAGTATGGACTCGTCGTCGATCGCCCGGCCCAAGCCCATGGACACGACGATCTTGTCCAGCCTCGGCACCGACTGGGCGTTGGCGTGCTTGAACTCCTTGGCCAAAGCCGGAGCCACCTCGCTCTTGTATTGTTCCAGAAGACGCACCGCCATCGAACGCACTTTCCTACTCACGCTTCTTCCTGATCTGACCCAGCGCCTCGCCGCTCTTGCTGGCGATGCGCTCCTTACTGCCGTCTGCGTTGACCCGGAAGCTCACTCGCGTGGGCTGTCCGGTCTTCGGGTCCACCGGCAGGACGTTGGAGATGTTGATCGGCATCTCCTTCTGGATCCGCCCGCCTTGCGGGTGCTCGCGCGAGGGCCTCAGGTGCCGGAACACCCGGTTGACGCCCTGGACCAGCACCTTGTCGCGCTTGGTGTCCACGCGCAGGACATCGCCGGTCTTGCCCTTGTCGTCCCCGGCGATCACCATCACGGTATCGCCCTTACGCACGTGCTGTGCCATGCTCAGATCACCTCAGCAGCGAGTGAAACGATCTTCATAAAGTTCTTTTCCCGCAGCTCGCGGGCGACGGCGCCGAATATGCGCGTCCCGCGCGGGTTGCCGTCGTTATCGATGATAACCGCGGCGCTGCGGTCGAAGCGGACGTAGCTTCCGTCCCGCCGGCGGATGGGGTGGGCCGTCCGAACGACCACGCAGCGGACGATCTCGCCCTGCTTGACCTGCCCGCCGGGGGAGGCCTTCTTGACCGTACATACGATCACGTCGCCGATCGAGGCCGTTCGGCGGGAGGACTTGCCCCGCGCCGTCGAGCCGCCCAACACCTTGATGCACAGGGCCCGCTTGGCCCCGGTGTTGTCGGCTATGTCGAGTCTTGTTTCCTGCTGAATCACTCTTCAAAACCTCTGTCTGGGCCCGCCAAGCCTTACGTTATCTCCGCACGCCTGACCACCCGAATCACCCGCCAGGACTTGGTCTTGCTGATGGGGCGGCAGGGCGCCACCTCGACGTGGTCGCCGAGGGAGGCCTGTTCGGTCGGGTCGTGCACGAGCACCTTCGTCCAACGCCGCATGTACTTGCCGTACAGCGGGTGCTTGACGAGGTTCTCGATCCGGACCCGAACGGTCTTCTTGCCGGACACCGAGTCCACCACGCCGGTCACCGCCCGCTTGACCTTGCCATGGGACGGGGTTGTCGCGCTCTGCTTAGTCACTTCGGTTATGCCTCCTCGGTCTCGACGGCCTGGCTGGCGGCGGCCTGTCGCTCCTGCCGGACCGTCAAGATGCGAGCGATGTCCCGCCGCGCCTTGATCAGCATGGCCGGGTCTTGCAGTTTCTCCGTGACGGCCTGGGATCGCAGGTCGAACAGATGCCGCCGAAGGCGGTCGATCTCCGCCTGGATCTCTTCGTCCGAAAGCTCTCTGATTTCCTTGGCCTTCATGGCTCGTATTCCGTGGCTCAGTGGCGCGACCGGCTGACCAGCCGGCATCGCACGGGCATCTTCATGGCGACCAGCCGGAGAGCGGCCTTGGCGGCCTCTTCGTCGGAGCCGCCGATCTCAAACAGCATCGTGCCGGGCTTGACGCAGGCGACCCACATTACCGGCTCGCCCTTGCCCTTGCCCATGCGCGTTTCCAGTGGCTTGGCGGAAACGGGCTTGTCGGGGAAGATTCGGATGTAGACGCGCCCCTCCCTGTGGAGGAAGTGGGTCGCGGCCACGCGTCCGGCCTCGATCTGCTGCCCATTGATCCAGCCGGGCTCCAGGGTCTGGAGGCCCAGGTCGCCGAAGGACACCTTGTTGCCCCGCGTGGCCATCCCGCGAATACGTCCGCGGTGGGCCTTGCGGTGCTTAATTCTCTTGGGCATCAACGCCATGAGCTATCATTCATCCTTTCCGCTGGCCGGCGGAGTCTGCGGCGGGGTCTGCGCCGGCGTTTCGGGCGGTGCTTCCGGCGGTGCTTCCGGCGCGGGGGCCGCCGGTTGAGCCGCAGGCTTAGACTCGGTCAGGACGTCCGCTGCCGTTTGGGGCGCTACCGGTCGCTGCCGCGGGGTCCGCGCTGCCGGCACGGGGCCTCTGCCCCGCCCGCCGCCACGACCGCCACCGCCACGACCGCCGCCGCCGCCACGACCGCCACCGCCACGACCGCCACCGCCGCCGCCACCGCCGCCGCCACGGAAGCCGCCGCCTCGGGGGCCGCCCCGGCGCATCGGCGCCTGCCGGGGGTCCTCGGGCGATACCGCTTCGCCGAACTTGCCGCGATAGATCCACACCTTCACGCCGATCACACCGTACGACGTAAAGCTCGGCGTCAGGCCGTAATCCACGTCCGCGTCCAGCGTGTGCAGCGGGATCGAGCCGATGATCTCCTTGACCGACCGGCTCATCTCCGCGCCGCCCAGCCGGCCGGAAATCTCGATCTTGACGCCCAGGGCGCCCGCCTGCATGACGGCTTCGGCACGCTGCTTGATCGCACGCCGGAAGCTCATGCGCCGCTTCAACTGCTCGGCAATGCCATCGGCCGTCAGTTGCGCGTCCAGGTCGGGCCTGCCGATTTCCACAATGTTCACGTTCACACGCCGGTTGGTCAGCGACTCCAGCGCTTCCTTGAGCTTCTCCACCTCCGCGCCGCGGGGGCCGATCACCAGCCCCGGCCTGGCCGTCTTGAGCGTGACCTTCACCTCTTCCCGGGTCCGCTCCACCTCGATGTGGCTGATGGCGGCGTACGGCGGCTGGCGGTTCAGTCGCTCATCCACGAATTTGCGGATCCTCTGGTCCTCGACCAGGAACTCGCCGTAGTTGCTCTTCGGGGCGAACCAGCGGCTCTTCCAGCCCAGCCGGATGCCCGTCCGGAAACCGATTGGGGAGACTTTTTGTCCCATGACTACTCCGCTACCTCAACGACTACAGTAATGTGGCTGTTCCGCTTGCGGATCGGGAAGATGCGACCGCGATCCTTCAGCTGCCAGCGCTTGATCGGCGGCGCCTCGTCCACGAATACCTCACGGACGTATAGCTGCTCGACGTCGGCTTCGGCCTCGTCGGCATTGGCCACGGCACTGGTCAGCGCCTTGCTCACCAGCACGGCGGCCCGGTGCGGCGTGAACTTCAGGATGTTCAACGCCTCGTCCACGTCGCGCCCACGAATCATGTCCACCACCGGACGAACCTTCGTGGCGCTGATTCGGGCGTATCTGTGCACTGCGCTCCAAGCCATGGCCGTCTATCGCCTCCGCACCCTAGACACGCCGCCGGCTAACCGTATGCCCGCGGAACAAGCGCGTCGGGCTGAACTCGCCGAGCTTGTGCCCGACCATGTCCTCGGTCACCAGGACGCGATGAAACATCTTGCCGTTATGGACCATGAACGTATGTCCGATGAACTCCGGGACGATGGTGCACGCCCGCGCCCACGTCTTGATGGGATCGGCGGCGCCGGTGTCCTTCTGCTTCTGGACCTTGCCGAACAGCTTTTCGTCCACGTATGGGCCTTTTTTCAGGCTTCTGGCCATATCGTCACCGATCCGCCTACGGGGCTACTTTCTCAACTGGCCGTACCGCACGCTGCGGCGCCGGCGAATGATCATCTTGTTGGATGCTTTCCGCTTGCGGCGTGTCCGTCCGCCCTTGGAGGGCTTGCCGGTGGGGCTGCACGGATGCCTGCCGCCGCCGCTTCGGCCCTCGCCGCCACCCATGGGATGGTCGACTGGGTTCTGGGCCGTGCCCCGAACGTGGGGTCTGCGGCCCATGTGGCGCTTCCGCCCGGCCTTGCCGATCCGCACGTTGCCGTGCTCGACGTTGCCGAGCTGCCCGATCGTCGCCCGGCAGCGGATGTCCACCATCCGGGACTCGCCGCTGGGCAGCAACAGGTGGGCGTACTTGCCCTCCTTCGCCGCCAGCCGAGCCGACCCGCCCGCCGAACGGACCATCTGGCCGCCCGCGCCGGGCTTGAGTTCGATATTGTGCACGTCCAGGCCCGGCGGGATCTGCAGCAGCGGAAGGCAGTTGCCCAGGCGCGGCTCGGCCTTCTCGCCGGAGTAGACCTTCTGACCGACCTCCAGGCCACGCGGCGCCAGCATGTAACGCTTCTCCCCGTCGGCGTAGTGGATCAGGGCGATGTTGCAACTGCGGTTCGGGTCGTATTCGATCGTCGCCACGGTGCCTTCGACGTCGTCCTTGTTGCGGCGGAAGTCGATCACGCGGTACTGCCGCTTGGCCCCGCCACCGCGAAAACGCGAGGTCGTCACGCCTTGGTTGTTGCGCCCACCGGTCTTCTTCAGCGGCCGCAGCAGCGACTTCTCCGGCTTCGTGCACGTAACTTCCTCATACTTGTTGACCGAGGAGTTCCGTCGGCCCGGCGAGGTCGGCTTGTATTTCTTTACGGCCATGGCTTCGATGCGTCCCTTAGAATACGTCTATGTGGTGGTCCGGGTGCAGCACCACGACGGCCTTCTTCCATCGGCTGGTGGTGCCCTGTTTGTAGCGATACCGGCGAGGCTTGCCCTTGCGGTTGGCGGTCCGAACCTCCTTGACCTTCACGCTGTAGATCTTCTCGATGGCCTGCTTGATCTGGGCCTTGTTCGCGTTGGGGTTCACCTGGAACGCGTACGCGTTGAGCGTCGAGGACTGGTGGGTGCCCTTCTCGGTCACCAGCGGTCGGACGATCACGTTGTAAATATCGTTTTCCATGACTACGCCCGCTTATCCAGCAGCAGGTTCATCGCCTCGCGAGTGATCACCATCTTCTGACGGTTGACCACCTCCAGGGCGTTCAGGTCGCCCGCCACGCAAACGTGAACGTCCGGCAGGTTGCGGGCGCTCTTCCACAGCACTTCGTCATGCCGGCCGATGGTCAGCAGGCACGAGCGGTTGATCTTGAGGTTAACCATAACTTCGGCGACGACCTTGGTCTTTGGCTCTGAGACGCTCAGTTCGTCCAGCACGAGCAGGTCCTGGCCCAGGATCTTGGCGAGGATGGCCGAATCGAGGGCCTTGCGGCGCATCTTCCGGGGCAGGCCCTTCTCGAACCCGCCGGGGGTCTTGGCGAAGGCGACGCCGCCGCCGCGAAGCACGTTGGTGCGGATATTTCCGCGTCGGGCCCGCCCGGTGCCCTTCTGGCGGAAGAGCTTCCGGGTGGAGCCGGACACCTGCGAGCGGCCTCGGGTGGACGCGCTGCCCTGGCGGCGGTTGGCCCGGTACGCCACGATCACCTGCTTGAGCAGGGGCACGTTGACCGTCTTGCCGAAGCGCTCCTCGTCCACCTGGAGCGTGTCGATCTTCTCGCCGGCCGTATTGTAAATGGGAACGTCCAACATCTCGAAGCTGTCCTTCGCCCGCTATTGGGCCTTTGTAACTCGGGCCGTCCGGGACTTCTGCACCAGGACGTATCCGCCGTTGGCGCCGGGGACGGACCCCTTGATCAGCAGCAGGTTATCCTCGGCATCGACTGCGACCAGCCGGTGGTTGCGGGCCTTGACGCGAGCGGCGCCCATGTGCCCGGCCATGCGCTTGCCCTTCTTGATATTGCCGCCGTGGCCCAAGTCGGTGCCGTGACTGGCGATCGAGCCGCCGCTGCGGTGCTTCCGCTCGGTACCGTGGCTGGCGCCCAAACCGTGGAAATTATGCCGCTTCATCACGCCGGCGAAGCCTTTGCCCTTGCTGGTGCCGACCACGTCCACGAACTCCACGTCGCCGAACGCCTCGACGGTCCACTGCTCGCCCGTCTCGGCCTCGATGGGCTCGCCCACCACGCGGATCTCGCGGATCATCTTCTTCGGGCGGGTCTTCGCCCGTGCGGCGTGGCCGATGGCGGGCTTCGTCGCCCGCTGAGGGCGGACGTCCTCGAAGCCGATCTGCACCGCGTCGTAGCCGTCGGTTTCGGCAGTCTTGACCTGCAAAACCACGCACGGGCCCGCCTGCACCACCGTCACGGGCTGCACCGCGCCGGTCTCATCAAAGACCTGCGTCATGCCGATTTTTCTGCCGATCAATGCCGGATACATCACTGTGATCTCTCTGTTGCGTCGAGCTTGCCCGACGGAAAACTCTCGCGTACTGAAAAAGGCACAGGCCAAAGCCCGTACCGACCCATCGCCCCTATGCCTTGATCTTCACGAACACGCCGGCAGGGACCACCAGACGGTTCAGCGCCTCGATCGTGCGCACGGTCGGCTCATAGATGTCGATGATCCGCTTGTGCGTACGCATCTCGAATTGCTCGCGGGACTTCTTGTCCACGTGCGGCGAGCGTAGCACGGTGTATCGCTCGATTCGAGTCGGCAGCGGGATCGGTCCGCGCACGCGGGCGCCGGTCCGTTCGGCATGGTCGACAATCTCCTTGGCGGAGTTGTCGAGCGCCCGGTGATCGTACGCTTCCATCCGGATTCTAATTCGATCCTGAACCATCAGGCTACACTCCGGCGGCCGTGGCTAAGCGTCTCCGGCCAGAATAGTTGCAAGTTGCAGAGTCCCATAAGCATACTTATTGCCACAACTTTGTCAACATGCCGCACTACTATTTTTAGGCTTTTTTCGCCATTTTCGGGCGAAATTCGTTTATCCGTCAGTGCAGTTTCGCCGCGACCGCAGCGGGCACCAGGGCATAGGTCAGCGGCTCCAGTGTACAGGTGCCCCGGCCCTGAGTGAGGCTGCGGAGCACGGTGCTATAGCCGAACATTTCCGACAGGGGCACCTTGGCGGCGAGCTTTCGGTAGTCGCCGCGGTGCTCCATTCCCGTGATTTCGGCCCGGCGTGCGTTCAGGTCGCCGGTGATCCCTCCGACGTAGGCCTGTGGGATGGTCACCTCCAGCTTCATGATCGGCTCGAGGAAGGCTGGTGAGGCATCGTTGACGGCGGCGTTGAAGGCCATCGAGCCGGCCTGGGCGAACGCCACCTCGGAGGAATCCACCGGGTGATGCTTGCCGTCCAGCAGCGTCACGACGATGCGCGTCAGGGGGTAACCGGCCATCGGGCCACTGGTTGCGGCGCTTCTGACGCCATCCTCCACGGCCGGGATGTACTCCCGTGGGATGGCGCCCTGCTTGATTTCGCTGACGAAACTGAGCGGATCTTCCTGCTCGCGTCCGGCCGGATCCACCCGAAGCACCACCACGCCGTACTGGCCCCGCCCGCCGGTCTGTCGGATGAATCGCCCCTCCGCCGCGGCCGAGGCCGTGATCGTCTCCCTGTACGCCACCCTCGGCGTGCCCACCTTGACGGACAGGCCCATATCGCGCGTCAGTTTGTTGTAGAGCACTTCCAGGTGCAACTCGCCCATGCCGGAGATGAGCAACTGGCCGGTCTCCCGGTCGCCGCCCCACCGAAAGGTGGGGTCCTCCCGGCTCAGGGAAGTCAGCGCCTGGGCGAGGCGGTCCTTGTCGGCGGCGCTTCGCGGCTCGATGGACATCGAGATCACCGCCTCGGGAAACTCGATCGTCTCCAGCACGATGGGCTTTCGGGTATCGCAGAGCGTGTCGCCGGTGAGGCTGTTCTTGGGCCCGACCAGCGCCACGATATCCCCGGCGACGGCCTGCTCGCGACGGATCCGCTGCTTGGCGTGCATCTCCCAGATGCGGGAGACGATCTCCTTCTTGTCGCGCAGCGGGTTGAGTACGCGCGTGTTGGCCTTGAGGGTGCCGCTGTAAACGCGGACGAAGTACAGATCGCCATGGCGATCGGCGACGATCTTGAACACCAGGGCCGACAGCGGTTCATCCGCATTGGGACGGCGTTCGATCTGCCGGTCGTCATGGGCGGGGTCGTGTCCGATGACGGCGGAGATGTCCAGCGGTGAGGGCAGGTAGTCGCAGACGGCTTCCAGCAGCAGGCGGACGCCCATGTGCTTGAGGGCCGAGCCGCACAGCACGGGCTGGATCCGGCTGACCAGTACCGCCCGCCGCAGGGCGGCCTTGATTTCGGCCACCTCGATGGGCTCCTCGTGGACATACTTGCTCATCAGGTCGTCGTCGGTCTCGGCCACGGCCTCGACCAAGTCGTGCCGGGCGACCTCGACGGCCTCGGCATACTCCGCCGGCACGGGCCGTTCTTCCATGTCCGTGGCGATCTCGGCGGACTTATAGAAGAACGCCCGCCGTTCCAGCAGGTCGATCTGTCCGACGAAGTCCGCCCCCGCTCCCATCGGCAGTTGCAGCAAGATGGGATGGGCCCCCAGCCGCCCGCGAATCTCGTTGACGACCATCTCGAAGTCCGCGCCGATCCGGTCCATCTTGTTGATGAAGCACAGCCGCGGCACGTTGTAGCGCTCGGCCTGGTTCCAGACGGTCTCGCTCTGGGCCTCCACGCCCCCGACAGCGCAGAACACCGCCACCGCCCCGTCCAGCACGCGCAGCGACCGCTCCACCTCCATGGTGAAGTCCACGTGCCCGGGGGTGTCGATGAGGTTGATGATCTGGTCTTTCCAGGGGCAGGTGGTAGCCGCGGAGGTGATGGTGATGCCCCGCTGCTGCTCTTCGACGAGGTAGTCCATCACGGCCGTGCCCTGGTGCACCTCACCGATCTTGTAGCTCTTGCCGGTGAAGTACAGAATCCGTTCGGTCACGGTGGTCTTGCCCGCGTCGATATGGGCGGTGATGCCGATGTTCCGAGTTTTTGTCAGATCGTCTGCCATGTTCCACATCCGGTCAGGATCCGCCCGCCGGTCCAGACCGACGGCGCAGAAGGTCCTGGGAACCGTTCCACGTACGGGGGCCCCCAAACAAGGAGGCATCACCAGCCTTGAGGCAGGCTGGTCCGGGCGAGGGCGGTTCGGCGACAGGGCCGCCGGCGCACCTCTTGTCTTATCTCAATCGCTCGCCGGCCTGCCTGGCCGGTCGAACTCCGCTGAGCCCCGGCCGCCATCCAACGGCTCAACGCCCGCGACCGGGGTGACTTGCCGCCCCTTACGCGTGGCGACAGGTCATTCAACTCTTACCGTATTCGTCGGCTGCACTCAGGCAGCCGCCTGTGCTCTCAAGTCAACACGCACCGATCGGCGCGGGCGGACGGGTCCGCGGCGCCGGCCGGGGCTGCCCCATCGCCTACCAGGCGAAGTGGGCGAACGCCTTATTCGCATCGGCCATCCGGTGCACGTTCTCACGCGTGGTCATGGCCGTTCCTTCCTTCTTGTGGGCGGCCATCAACTCACTCGCCAGACGCTGCGACGTCGGAGAGCCCGACCCGGCGCGAACCGCCTGGAGGAGCCACCGCATCGCCAGCGACAGCTGACGCTTCCGGTTGACCTGCATCGGCACCTGGTAATTGGCGCCGCCGACGCGCTTTGAGCGAACCTCAATGCGAGGCTTGACGTTCTCGACGGCCTGCTCGAACACCTCCAGCGGGGTGGCGTCCTTAACCTTCTCGGCGATGATATCCATCGCGTCGTAGACGACCCGCTGGGCGGTGGCCTTCTTGCCATCCAGCATCAGGCAGTTGATGAACTTGCTGACCAGCTTGCTGCCGAACCGGGGGTCCGGCGACAGTTGCTTTGTCGAGGCTGTAAATCTCTTATATCCCATGGACTAGAAGCCTTCCTTCCTCCCGCCCGTCCGCTTGGCGGCCCGGCGGGTCACTTGCTCCTCTTGGTGCCGTAGCGGCTGCGGCTCTGGCGTCGGCCCTCCACGCCGGCGGCGTCGAGCGTGCCGCGGATCACGTGGTAGCGAACGCCCGGCAGGTCGCGGACGCGGCCCCCGCGGATCAGCACAATGCTGTGTTCCTGCAGGTTGTGGTCGACGCCCGGAATGTAGGCCGTCACTTCCTTGCCGTTGCTCAGCCGCACGCGCGCAACCTTCCGAAGCGCCGAGTTGGGCTTCTTCGGGGTGGTCGTCTTGACCAGCAGGCAGACGCCGCGCCGCTGCGGGCACTGATCCAGAGCGACGTTCTTCTTCTTGGCAACCGGCTTGCGCCGTGGCTTGCGAACCAATTGGTTGATCGTTGGCATCTTTGAGACCTCTTTGTCGAATTTCTCTTGCCGCCGAGCGGTCGGCCCGGCCTGATGACTAATCCTGCCCGGTCAGGGCCCGTTGGACGGCCTGCTGGATCTGGGCTTCCGTCAGCTCGACTTCGACCTCGGGGGCGGCCAGTTCGGCCAGGTCCACCTCGCGCTTGATCTTCATCTCCAGATATGGCTTGAAGCTCGTCCCCGCCGGCAGCAGGTGCCCGAGGATGACGTTCTCCTTGAGGCCGCGAAGCGGATCGATCTTACCGGCCAGCGTCGCTTCCGTGAAGACCTTCGTGGACTCCTGGAAACTGGCCGCCGACAGGAAGCTCTCCGACTGCAGCGACGCCTTGGTGATGCCCAGCAGCAGCGTGCTGGCAGTAGCCGCCTTCGGACGACGCGTTTTGGCCGGGGCCTTCTTCTTGGCCTTGGCCTCGGCGTTGGCCTGCTCGACCTTCTCCCGCAGGACCACGTCGTCGGCGATGAACTCCGTATCGCCCGGATCGACGATCCGCAGCGACTTGGCCAGCCGCTCGTTCTCCCGGCGGAAGCGGAACTTGTCGATCGTGTCGCCCGGAAGCAACTCGGCGTCGCCCACCTGCTCGACGATCACCTTCCGCAGCATCTGGGCGCCGATGATCTCCATGTGCTTGTCGTTGATCTTCTGGCCCTGACTGCGGTAGACGCTCTGGGTCTCGGCCAGCAGGTACTGCTGGAGCGCCTCCTCGCCGCGGATCCGCAGGATGTCATGCGGCACGAGCGGGCCCTCGGTGAGCGGATCGCCCGCCTCGACGTAGTCGCCGGTGTGGACCAGCAGATGGCGGTCGTGCGGCACGTGATGATCTCGCTCCATGCCGGACTCGGACCGGACGATGATGGTCATCTTGCCGCGGCGCTTGTCGGTGCGCAGCTCGACCCGCCCGGAGATTTCGGCCATAGCGGCCGGCTCCTTGGGCTTGCGGGCCTCGAACAGCTCGGTGACCCGGGGCAGCCCGCCGGTAATGTCCTGCGTGCCGGAAATCTCCCGCGGCTGACGAGCCAGCAGCTCGCCCGGATTGACGGACTGGCCCTCGTCCACCTCGATACGTGCCTTGGCCGGCAGGTAGTGGAAGTCCAGGATCTTGCCCGACTTGTCTTCCACGACGATCCGCGGGTGCTTCTCTCCCTTGTGCTCGATCACGACGTACCGGACCCGGGTCTTGCGGACGCTCTCGGCGTCAAGCCGAACCGTCTCGCCTTCCTCGATGTCCTGGAAGCGGACGATGCCCCCCGCCTCGGCCAGGATCGGCACGCGGTGCGGGTCCCACATGGCCAGTCGTTGACCGGACTTGGTCTTGCCGCCGTCGGGCACCACCACCACCGAACCGTAGGGGATCTTGAACTTCTCGATCTCCCGGTCCTTGGCGTCCAGCACGGCGATCTCGCCGTTGCGCTTCAGCGCGATCCAGGACTTCTCCTTGGCGTCCTGGATCGGCACGGCGTTCAGATCGCGGTACTTGACCGTCCCGGTCGCGCTGCAGCGGATGTCCGACTCGATGACCGCTCGCGTGGCCACGCCCCCGGTGTGGAATGTCCGCATCGTCAACTGCGTGCCCGGCTCGCCGATCGACTGGGCCGCGATGATGCCCACCGCCAGGCCTTCCTCCACCAGTTGCCCGGTGGACATGTCCAGGCCGTAGCACAGCGCGCAGATGCCCATCGGGCTGTCGCAGGTCATCGGGCTGCGGACGCGGATGGTCTCCAGCCCCAGCTCCTCGATCTTGACGGAGATATCGGCGGTGATGATCGCGTTGGCCTCGACGATCACTTCGTCGTTGATGGGGTTCTGGATCTTCTCGTGAGCGGCGCGCCCGACGATCAGCTCCCGCAGCGGGACGTCCACCTGCTCGCCCTTGTAGATGGCGCTCTTGGTGATGCCCTTGAGCGTGCCGCAGTCGAGTTGGGTGACGATGACGTTCTGGGCGACGTCCGCCAGCTTCCGCGTGAGGTAGCCGGAGTCGGCGGTCTTCAGGGCCGTATCCGCCAGGCCCTTGCGGGCGCCGTGGGTGGAGCTGAAGTACTCCAGCACGGTCAGGCCCTCGCGGAAATTGGCCTTGATCGGCGCCTCGATGATCTCGCCGGAGGGCTTACTCATCAGTCCTCGCATGCCGGCCAACTGGCGGATCTGATCGACGTTGCCTCGAGCGCCCGAGTCGCTCATCAGCCACACCGGGTTGAGGTAGTGGGGCTGATCGGCCCGGGTATCGTGCTCGAGGGTGTCCATCAGGGCCTTGGTGACCTGCTCGCGGGCGTGGACCCACACGTCGATGGTCTGGTTATATCGCTCGCCCTCGGTGATGGTGTCGGCGACGAAGTTCTTGCGGATGCGGTCGACGCGGCCCTGGGCCTCGGCCAGGATATCGGCCTTGAGCTTGGGGACGCGCAGGTCGGTCACGCCGAAGCTCAGCCCCGCCAGCGTGGCGTATTTGAAGCCGAGCGTCTTGATGTCGTCGAGCAGGTCCAGCGTGGCGGACCGTCCGAGTTGCTGGTAGCAGTCGTTGATGACCGTGCCGGAGGCGCGCTCGCCCAGCGGCCGGTTGTAGAAGCCCATGCCGGCCGGAAGGGAATCATTGAAGATGCACCGCCCGGCGGTGGTGACGATCCGTCCCCCCTCGGCGGTGAACTTGCGGTCCGCTTCGATCACGACCGTATCGCTCGGCACCCGCACCAGCGCCGGCGTATGCATCCCGATCAGGCCCAGGTCGTAGGCGCTCATGATCTCGTGGGGATCGCGGAAGGCCGGCAGCGACTGACCGTCCATCTCGATTGTCCGCAGGCGCTCGTCCAGGTAGGTGTTGCCCCGATCGGCGGTCAGGTAGTAGATGCCCAGCACGATGTCCTGGCTGGGCGACATGATCGGCGAGCCGTCGGCCGGCGAGAAGATGTTGTTCGTCGCCAGCATGAGCACGTGGGTTTCGGCCTGGGCCTCGATGGACAGCGGCAGGTGCACGGCCATCTGGTCGCCGTCGAAGTCCGCGTTGAAGCCTTTGCAGACCAGCGGGTGAATCCGGATGGCGTTGCCCTCGACCAGCACCGGCTCGAAAGCCTGGATGCCCATCCGGTGCAGCGTGGGGGCGCGGTTGAGCAGCACGGGATGCTGGTGGATGACCTCTTCCAGGATGTCCCAGATATCCTGGTCCTTCCGCTCGATCATCCGTTTGGCGGACTTGATGGTGTCGGCCAGGCCGCGGTCGCGCAGCTTGCGGATGATGAAAGGCTGGTACAGCTCCAGGGCGATCTTCTTGGGCAGGCCGCACTGGTGGAGGCCCAGCTCCGGCCCGATGACGATGACCGACCTGGCCGAGTAGTCCACGCGCTTGCCGAGCAGGTTCTCGCGGAAACGCCCCTGCTTGCCCTTGATCATATCGGTGAGGCTCTTGAGGGGGCGATCGCTGCTGCCCAGGACCGACCGGCGGCACCGGCCGTTATCGAACAGCGCGTCCACCGCCTGCTGGAGCATCCGCTTCTCGTTGCGGATGATCACTTCCGGGGCGTTCAGGTCGATGAGCTTCTTGAGCCGGTTGTTCCGGTTGATCACCCGGCGGTACAGGTCGTTCAGGTCGCTGGTGGCGAAGTTGCCGCTGTCCAGCAGCACCAGCGGTCGCAGGTCCGGCGGGATAACCGGGATCACTTCCATGACCAGCCACGACGGCTTGCTGCCGGAGGTGCGAATGGCCTCGACCAGCTTCAGCCGCTTGGTCAGGTCCTTGATCTTCTGCTTGGAGTTGGTCTGGGTGAGATCTTCGCGCAACTGGGCGGCCAAGTCCACCAGGTCAAGCTTCTCCAGCAGTATCCGCACGGCCTCGGCGCCCATATGAGCGTCGAAGTCCCGCCCGTAGGTCTCCCGGGCGGAGCGGAACTCGTCTTCCAGCAGGACCTGCATGTACTTCAGCGGGGTCTGCCCGGCGTCGGTCACGACGTACTCCTGGAAGAGGATGACCTTCTCCAGGTCGGAGGTCTTCATCCCCAGCAGCGTCGCCAGCCGGCTGGGCAGAGCCTTGAAGAACCAGATGTGCACGATGGGCGCCGCCAGGGTGATGTGCCCCATGCGCTTGCGGCGGACGCGCGAGTGGGTCACCTTCACGCCGCAGCGGTCGCAGATGATGCCCTTGTGCTTGGTGCCCTTATACTTGCCGCACGCGCACTCCCAGTCGCGCTCGGGCCCGAAGATGCGCTCGCAGAACAGTCCGTCCTTCTCGGGACGGTAGGTGCGGTAGTTGATGGTCTCGGGCTTCTTGACCTCCCCGAACGACCAGCTTCGGATGTCGTTGGGCGAGGCCAGACCGATCTTCACCGACCCGTAGTCGTTGATTCTGTCATATGCAGTTTCGGCCATGCCAGGCGTGCTCCTGTCTATGGGCTACACTCAAGCCGCCGGGGGCGGTCAAATGAGGCTCTTCTTCTCCAGTTGAATGTTCAAGCCCAACCCCCTCAGTTCGCTGCACAGCACGTCGAAGGAGACTGGCGTGCCGGCTTCGAGGGTGTTGGATCCCTTGACCATCGACTCATAGATCTTGGTGCGTCCTTCCACGTCGTCGCTCTTGACGGTGAGCATCTCCTGGAGGGTGTAGGACGCGCCGTAGGCTTCCAGCGCCCAGACCTCCATCTCGCCGAACCTCTGGCCCCCGGTTCGGGCCTTGCCGCCCAGCGGCTGCTGGGTGATCAGCGAGTAAGGGCCCGTGGAGCGTGCGTGGATCTTCTCGTCCACCAGGTGGTGGAGCTTGGTCATATACATGAAACCGACGGTGACCTTCTGCTCGAACGGCTCGCCCGTCCGCCCATCGTAGACGACGACCTTGCCGTCGGTGGGCATCTCGGCGAGCAGCTCGCGGGTCTCGCCGGCCTGCTGTACGACTTGGACGTCCTGGCGACGGGCCTGGACGTGCTCGTTGGCCTGGGCGATGGCGTCGAAGATCTCCTGCTCGCTGGCGCCGTCGAAGACGGGCGTGATGGCCTTGAACCCCAGCACCGCCGCCGCCCAGCCCAAATGGGTCTCGAGAATCTGCCCGACGTTCATACGGCTGGGGACGCCCAGTGGATTGAGGCACAGGTCCACCGGCGTGCCGTCCTCGAGGAAGGGCATGTCCTCCTCGCTCATGATCCGGGCGATGACCCCCTTGTTGCCGTGCCGGCCGGCCATCTTGTCGCCGACCGCCAGGCGCCGGCGTGTGGCCACGTACACCTTGACCATCTCCAGCACGCCGGAGGGCAGTTCGTCGCCGCGCTTCATGTGGCCCATCTTGCGCTCTTTTTCGTGCAGGATGTTCTCAATCAGAGGCCCGTATCGCTCGTAGATTCTCTCGCCCCGCTCACGATCGGCGGGCTTGGACGACTTGATCCAGCGGGTCTTGAAGTTCTCGATCTGCTCGTCGACGACCTCGTCGATATCGCTCATGCCCACCTTCTGGCGGGTGGACGGGTCCACCATGGGCACGCCGAGCACGTTGTTGATCTCCTCGCACATCGTGCGGAAGACCTTGCGGGCCTTGGCGTCCATCTTGGCGCGGTAGAGGCGGATTTCCTTGCTCAGGGCCCGCTTCTGCTCGTCGGACATCTGGACGCGTCGGCTGAACCGCTTGGCGGCGATCACGACGCCCTCTTCCCCGGCGGGCAGCTCCAGCGAGTCGTTCTTGACGTCCTCGCCAGCCCGGCCGAAGATCGCGTGCAGCAGCTTCTCTTCGGGGGTCAGCTCGCTCTTGGACTTCGGGGCGACCTTGCCTACCAGGATGTCCTTCGGCTGCACGTGGGTGCCGAGGCGAACCACCCCGTTCTCATCCAGGTCCCGCAGGGACCTCTCCGAGACGTTCGGAATGTCGCGGGTGAACTCTTCCCGGCCGAGCTTGGTCTCCCGGATTTCCACCTCGTACTGCTCGATGTGGATGGAGGTGAACGAGTCGTTCTTGACCAGCCGCTCGGAGATGAGGATGGCGTCCTCGAAGTTGTATCCGTCGAAGGGCACGAAGGCCGTCAGCACGTTTCGCCCCAAGGCCAGCTCGCCTTGGCTGCAGGCCGGGCCGTCCGCCAGTACCTGGTTCTTGTGAACCCGCTGACCGATTCGCACGATCGGCTTCTGGTTGAGGCAGGTCCGCTCGTTGAGGCGGGCGAACTTGCGCAGCTCGTATTCGTCCACGCCGTCGATGACGATCCGCTGCGAATCGACGTAGGTGACGGTCCCGCCCTTGCGGGCGCGGACGACCATGCCGGAGTTCTCGGCGACGATCCGCTCCAGTCCGGTGGCGACGATCGGCGGCTCGGTGATGATCAGCGGGACCGCCTGACGCTGCATGTTCGAGCCCATCAGGGCGCGGTTGGCGTCGTCGTGCTCGAGGAACGGGATCAGAGCCGCCGAAACGCCCACCGTCTGCTTGGGGCTGACGTCCAGGTACTCGACATCGACGCTCTCGACCACGCCGACCTCGCCGGCACGCCGCGCCAGGACGGTCGAGTCCCGCAGGCGATTTGTCGCCCGGCCGGTTTCGTCCCTCTCCAGCACGTCCGGGGGCGCCAGCACGCTCTCCATCTCCTCGTCGGCACGCAGCCAGGCGATCTCGTTGGTCACGCGCCCGCGGCGGACGCGGCGGTAGGCAGTCACCACGAAGCCGTACTCATCCACCGTCGCGTACAGGCTCAGCGACGAGATCAGCCCGATGTTGTTGCCTTCGGGCGTCTCGATGGGGCAGATCCGCCCGTAGTGGCTGATGTGCACGTCGCGGACCTCGAAGCCCGCCCGCTTGCGGTTGAGCCCGCCCGGGCCCAACGCGCTGAGGCGACGCTCGTGCGTCATCTGCGCCAGCGGGTTGGTCTGGTCGACCACCTGCGACAGCTCGCTGCGGCCGAAGAAGTAGTCGATGCTCGAGGAGACCGACTTGCTGTTGACCAGTTCGGCGATCTTGGTCAGCTCCTCGGGGTCCTTGAGGCTCATCCGCTCCTGCACGGTGCGGCGAAGCTTGAGGAAGCCCTTGCGAAGTTCGTCGGCGCCCAGCTCGTCGATGGTCCGCAGCCGGCGGTTGCCCAGGTGGTCGATGTCGTCCACCACGCCCTTGCCGGCCCGCAACTGAAGGATGTACTTGAGGCAGTTGATCATATCCTCGACGCGGAGGGTCATCGCCTGCTCGGGCACCTCCTGATGGAACTTGCGGTTCAGGCGGAACCGGCCCACGCGCCCGAGACGGTAGCGGTTCTCATCGTAGAACTTCTCGGCGAAGAGGGTCTTGGCCTTGTCCAGTTGCGGTGGGTTGCCCGGACGCAGGCGGGTGTATATCCGCAGCAGCGCCTCCTCGTGCGTATGGGCCTGGTCCTCGGCGATGGTGTTGAGCATCAGCGTATCGCTCGGCTTGACAACGACCTCGAGCATACCTTCGATGCCCAGGCTCTGCTCAGCCGCCACAATCTGGGCCCCCTCTTGCTCAGCACAACGCTTCAGCATATTGTCCCCGGAAACGCCCCCCGAGAGATGCATGCCCAGCCTTTTGGCCAAGTCTCCCGATTTTCCTATGTAACCGTCCGCGACAGACTTGCTTTCCCTGTCACGGAAGAAGTAAACGCCCCGCTTCCCTTGTGGGTCCGGCTTGCGAGTCTTGAGATCGTCCTTACTCAAAGCCCACTTGGCATCCACCTTCTCGATAATGGCGACGCACTTGTTGAAGGCCTTCTCGACCTTCTCGTTCGGGCTGGCG
>SDBT01005297.1_pt1 | contig 21673 bp, 19 predicted proteins | sample 2277101 | NCBI WGS metagenome assembly SDBT01 (sample SAMN10404973, study PRJNA504765) | marine sediment metagenome | isolation source: marine sediment core GS10_PC15, 103 cmbsf | place: Arctic Ocean: Southern Knipovich Ridge | collected 2010
ATCTTGAAGGTATGTAAATGTTATGAAGTAGTATTATAAATAAAAAAAAGTAAAAATAAGCTAAAATTTAGTTTGAGATAGATTTTTATAGAAGAATTTAGATTAAGACTACATATTAAAATGCTTTCATTCATTTTAAATTTAAATTTTAAAGATGAGAAAACCAAAGCCAAACTTAGGATTCAGTCTACAAGAACAAGGTATTAAACCCAATTTTTTTCTATTTTAAAACACTTATCTCATTTTTTTTTACATTCTTTAATAAAATAGCATAAATTTAACTTAAATAATTTAGAACTCCGTTTCAATGACTAAAAATATTAAAGACGTTAAATTTGAATGCAATTATATATGCGCGAGCCCCCGTAAGAATAGGAGATATTGGGGGATGGACTGATACTTGGTTCTATAAGAAAAAAGGTGCTGTTTTCAATATTTGCGTTGACCTATACAGTTATGTGAGGATAATTGAAAACAACACCAAACAAATTAATATAATTTCGGAAAATTTGGATTTATCTGTTCAGATAACTAATTATAACAAAATTGAATATGATGGAACCTTAGATTTATTAAAAGCTGCAGTTAAAAGAATGGAAATTAACTCGGGATTAGATATATTTGTTCGAACAGATGCACCTCCAGGATGTGGAACAGGTACTAGTGCTAGTGTGGCTGTTGCATTGATTTCTGCATTAGCTCAATATTCTAATAAACCCTTAAAAAAATATGAAATAGCTGAAATTGCTCATAAACTTGAGACTGAAGAGCTAAAATTGGAGAGTGGCGTCCAAGATCAATTTGCTGCTACATATGGGGGTGTAAATTTTATGGAGATTGATTATCCTTCAGTTAATATAAAAAATATCGTGATTGATGAGAAAAGAATCCGTGAATTAGAAAATCAATTGATTCTTGTTTACTTAAGTTCCCGTAGTTCAAATGTAATGCATAAAGCGGTGATTGAAAACTATATGAATGGTCAAAAAGATACTATAGATTCTTTTGAAATCATGAAGAATTGTGCGTTTGAGATGAAAAAATCTATTCAATCAGCTGACATTAGAGAAATTGGGAATATTATGAATAAAAATTGGGAAGCTCAAAAAAGATTGCATACTTTAATGGTTAATCCTAAAATTGAACTAACAGAAAAAATTGCATTTGAGAATGGTGCAATCGGATTTAAATGCAATGGCGCTGGAGGGGGCGGTTCGGTAATTATATTAGCAGGTACGGGAAATGAATTCAATTTGAAAAAGAACTTAAAAAAAAATGGTTTGGTCATATTACCCACAAAATTGGACTTTACAGGTGTCCAAACTTGGGAAACTTCAGAATTAAATCTTTAAATAATCATAGAAACAATATGATCTTATTACAATGGAATTTATAAAAAAAAAAATAAAGGACGAGAAAAAGTTTTTTGATAACTACGTTCAACTCTCTTTCTTACTAAACGCTCTTATAATTCCTTTAACTGGAATTTATGAATTGGGTATTTCTAATTCTTACTATGGACAATTTGTAGGAGCTCTATTCGTGTTTACATTTTTCTACAATTTAGGATTGATATATCTGAATGACAAGCATTTAAATAGAACGATTGACAAGGAAAGAAAACTTAATCTGTTGACTTATGGTTACCTTCTTTTTGCAATACTAATGGTGTCCACTTTAATGGTTTCCGGTGGAATAGATACTGGGGCAAGAAGGCCGAAATTTGATCCCATGTACTATATTTTATGGATTTTTGCGTTTGTCATTTCATATTATGACTTTAAAATCCTAATTACTAAAAAATGGAATATGACAAGAGATCCCATCCAAACTAAAAGAAAGGAAAATACATTGAAAATTTTATTAATATCCCTGATTCTTCTAACAATAATGTTTACAGGCTTATTTGTTGTTAATCTTTTATCAACTGAAGCGTCAATATATCCAACACTTGTGAGCGTCTATTTACTTTATCTTGGTTTTTATCTTATACTCTTCTCTTTATTGCCAACTGTTGTCGTATTACTTTTTAAATATAAATGGAGAGGACCGGGAATAACTCGAACAATTATAGGTTTTTGTAAAGTTCTATTAATAGCATTTTCACTTCTTACTTTTAGTTTTAGTGCATTCTCTGCCTTCCATTTTTTATCAGGTGGTTATCCACGTATAGCTGCTCTTAATTTCATACTCCCTATGCTTATTCTCACATTGATTCTAGCACTTCCAATAGTAACTTTATTAGTTTATAAATTGATTCCAAAAGAACATACTAAAATCCTCAAATCAATAACTTTAATGGGGATTTTTTTAACAGTTTCTTTTTCATTACCTTTCTTGACAACTCCAGTATCAATTATTGATGCTAATATGCAATTCTCTGATGCGTTTGGGAGTAATTGGAATGAATTTCATCCAGCAGTAGAAGAAGAATTTTTAGATATGCAACAAGTTTTAATAGAGTCCTGGTTTGGAGATCCTGAGCCTGAGCCTGATTCATGGAGATTAGATTCAAATCGTGTCTATAAAGAAACTGATGATTATAAGCTAAAATTTGATGTGTATTATCCGGGTCCAACTGGGGCACAATTTATAGGAGAAAAAGCGACGATTATATTTATGCATGGTGGGGGTTATACTTTTGGAGATAAAACAAGCAACATTCATTATTTTAAGTATTTTGCAGCTCAAGGGTATGTGGTTTTTTCAATTGATTATAGATTAGTAGAAACAGAACAATCTCCACGCCAAAGCTATGTAGGTGACTATAATATAGAAGATATAATGGAAGATGTCGCTAACTTTACTCAATATATAGTAGCAAATGAAAATGAAGATGTTGTTCATAGCGCGGATTTAGATAATGTTTTTCTTATGGGAAACTCTGCTGGTTCACTTTTAGCAGGAGTCGCTGGATTCGGATATAATGATGATGAGTGGGGCCTTCATAATAGGTTAGATGTAAAAGGAATAATTTTATTTTATCCTCCAGACAAAGCTCGTGTAAGCGAATATGGAAGTAAAGATCATTCTTTATACGATAAGGGTTTTACTAAATATAAAACTATTGAAGATGATCCAGATTTTTTCGATTCTTATACACCTAGTAAACTGGTCGATAAAGATGATCCTCCCTGTTTAATTTTTCAAGGAACATCTGATTCAAATGTTCAAGCAAAAAACGCCGAAGAGATTAAAAAAGCTGGTAAGAGAGAAGATGTGGATGTGATCGTAGTTAGTAGTTATTTCATTGGACATACCCATGATTTTACAGTATTTTTTACAACTATGGCGATTTATTACATTGAGCGATTTATGTATTTAACAAAGGAAGAATAATCAATTCCTTTTTTATTATTATTATTGTTGTAGGATTAAGACTTGAGTAACTTCAAACTTAAATCTTTAAATAATCATAGAAACAATATGATATCATCATTATGGAATTTTTTAAAAATTTGATTAAGGACGAGAAAGAGCTCTTAGAAAAATATATTAATTGCTCTCTTTTTTTGAATGCACTTGTAATATGTTTGACCGCTATTTATGAATTAGGTTTTACATTTTCATTCTATGGGCAAATTGTGGGGATTTTTTTTATATTAACATTTTTTTCCAATTTAGGATTGATTTATCTAAACGATAAATACATGAATACCCTAATTAGAAATAAACATAAACTTCATCTTCTAGTATATGGATATCTAATTTTGGCTATAATAACTGCGTTTACATTAATCAGTATAGGTTTAGCAGATATAAAACGACAAACCTATAATCCGATTTATTATATTCTATTTTGTTATGCTTTTCTTATTTCATATATAGATTATAAACAGTTCAATTTCAGTGAGGAGAATATCTCAGATGCTTCCCTTCAATTTGAAAAGAATAAAAATGCATTAAAAATAATTATGTTCATTCTAATTCTTTTAACTGCTATTCTAGCAGGAATTTTTTTATACAATCTCTTTATTGGGGGAATTCCATTGGGCACTTATTTATTGCTGTCCTATATGTATCCAATTTTGTATTTGATTGGACTAATATTATTAATTTTGATAATTCCATTATTAGTTTTTAGATATAAATGGACAACGACAAGAAAACCATCCCTAAGTATATTTTTTGTAAAAAGTATATTAATTATATTGTCCCTTTTAGTCTTCATTTTTGCGGGAATCTTTGCATTTAATATCCTTTCAGGAGGAGCACCTCTACATTCAATTTTATATTTAGTTAATTTCCTTTTTCCTGCCTTTTTTCCCCTTCTCATTTTAATACTTCCTGCCACTACATTACTACTTTATAAAACATTTCCGGTTCAATGGGTCAAGGTTAGCAAATCTCTTTCAATTATCGGTCTAATTTTGACTTGTGTATTAGCTCTCCCTTATTTTACAGCACCCGCTTCCATGATAGATGCTAATAATCAATTTGCAGACGTTTTCGGTAGAAAATGGAACTCTGAAAATCCTGAAGAATTCCTAGATATGCAACATGTGTTAATTCAATCATGGTTTGGGGAACCTGATCTTGATCCGGAGTCATGGGAGGTAGATCATGATATTGTGTATAAAGAAACTGATGATTACAGGTTAAAATTTGATGTGTATTATCCAGGAGCTATCTCAGCACAATATATTGGAGAAAAAGCTACAATCATATTTATCCACGGAGGAAGTTGGTCTGCAAGAGATAGATCAGATGGGGCAGCCTATTTAAAATACTTTGCAGCTCAAGGGTATGTAGGATTTTCTATTGAATATCGATTATTAGAACTTGATGGATCTCCTAAAAAAAGCTATGTTGGTGATTACAACATTGAAGATATGATGGAAGATGTAGCAAACTTTACGCAATATTTAGCTTTAAATGAAGGAGGAGAAAATCTTCATGGTGCCGATTTAGATGAGGTTTTTTTGGTGGGTCAATCTGCAGGGGCACATCTAGCGGCTTTAACGGGTTTTGGTTACAATGACGATGAGTGGGGGCTTCATCAACGCTTAAAAATTAAGGGAACAGTACTTTTTTATCCCCCTGACGATGCAAGGCGCATTTTCGGTAGCGGTACTTTTTACAATGAAGGGATGAGTAAATATAAAACTCCTGAGGATGATCCGGGATTTTATGATCTCTATACACCAAGTGAACTCGTAGATAATAAAGATCCTGCCTGCTTAATCATACAAGGGACCTCAGATACCTATGTTCCATACAAAGATGCTGAAGCTATAAAAAAAGCCTGCGAAAGAGAAGAGGTAGATGTTATTTTAATAACTAGCTACTTTTCAGGACATGCACATGATATTAGTGTATTGGTCAAAACCATGTCGCTTTACTATATAGAAAGATACTTTTATTTAATAAAAGAAGATTAATCAATTCCTTTTTTTTTTTAATATTTATTCATTTTTACAGAAAGATGTAGTAATGTAAAAAAATTCAACTAATTGTTCTCAATTATCGCTTTATATAACATATAAAAGTGATAACACTACTACATAATACACTGAAAAAGGGATAATTATGCATCTTGTTTTGACTTACTTTCATCGGATCAAGGGTCCTGAAATATTAATGTCTTATCCAGATGCAAAACTTGAAGAAGATATCATTGAAAAATTAATCCGCTTCTTTGATTTAGATATTAATGAAACTTTTTTCGAAATAATCCTGATAAATAAACGCAAACGAATAACTAATCTATATTTTGAGCTTCCCTCCGAGTGGGGGCGTGGTAAGAAAGAATTGGGAATGCTCTCTCTTATTATGAAAGAAAAATATGAAAGTAGACTAATTTACGCATTCTTAGTTGATACAGTACATAAAATCATTACTTCTGAAAACATTTTCAAAGCATTTTATAAAAACGATGATTTTCACGATAATGATATTGAAATTGATCTCGGGTTTGAAGCAATAAAAAAAATCTTGTTTAATTGTTTAAGTAGTTTAATAATTAGGTTGAAATCTAAACTTTAACATAAAAAAAAGAATCTTTATAATATTATGTTTCTATTATTATATTGGGAAAATAATGACGGAGCAAACTGCGTTTCGAGGGCATATATGACTAAATATGATTATATGTGCAAATAAACGCAAACATCCAGAATTTAATAATCAAAAAATGCAAAGCAAAATGGGCTCTTAACCAAGCAATGGATGGTACCTAGCGATGAGGTTTGAGTCAGTACCCAGATTTGCGACATGATTATGCCCCAAAAAGGCATAGAAATTATTGCCTGACACGAGAGAACATTTCGATTTTTATGGTAATACCTAAAAATGAAAAGAGTTGAGTTAGTGCTTCAGGCTACAATATATGCTGATTTTATTTTTATAATTCAAAACTAGTAATAGGATAAGAATCAAGTAAAGTGAAGCTCTATATGTTATATAGAACTTGAAGTATCAGAACTATAGAGTTCCTTTAAATCATCACTGATAGTTTCTGGTGCGCCTTTAAGTATATGTTTATTTAAAATTTGAGCAATTTTTGGAGCCCATTTCTTTAAGATTGCCCGAATAAATCCAATCTGGACGTTTAGATCTGTTGCAACCACTAAAACACCCTTACCTGCCCTTACTGAAAAAATCACCCCATTATTATATTCTGTTATTTGTAGATTCATGTTTCCATATCCGAGTATTTGCCCCTGTTCTTCTCCTGCAGTATATACTGCTCCCCCTATAGCTCCTATTTTTTCAACAGAAATTTCATTGTCTGGCGCAAAAGTAAATTTAGATTGGCTCAAAATGGTTATTCCTGTATCGTCTATGATTATAGCGTGTTTCAATCCTGCTGTGCTGTTAACAATAGCAGTTAAGACTTGCTTTAAAATGTTCTCATCTTCGGAATAACTCATTTTTTTTTCAACCATAGTTATTACAAAACTTATATTAAATCCTATATTAATTATGTTTTTTTAAGATACTTCTTCAAATTTTATTTGGGTAATTCAATAAATTTTAACATAGCGATATAAAAAAACCTTCTCCATACTTCCCTATTAAAATTTATAAAAAAAGTTTCTTATTAAAATTTATAATTTTCCCATTTGTCCTTCTGATGCTACGAAAAATTGTTTAAAGGCTTTTGACCCCAAATATTACTGCGCTTAGAAAAGCCCCTGCCCTTCAATTAATTCTTTCAATTGTTTGAATCGGTTAATATGCATTATTGGTCTTTCTAGTAATAGAAGCATCTTAATATTTTTTGATTTGTTTAAATCTCGTCTAACTTTAATATATCTGCTGCCATTAACGTTATCAATATCTTTTGAAATTGCAGATAGTGCTAAACTTGCTTCTTTTATGTGAAAATTTTGGGGGATCTTTGCCGCAATAGGAAATCCATGATGATCACATAGAATCCCAGCAACAAAACTAGGGAAAATTTGCTCTACTTCAGAAAGGAAATAATTTACATCTTCTTGGTGTATTATGTCTTCCAAACGAAATTCACTTAACCAAATTATTTGAATAAATACTAAGAACAAGATTATAGACATAAAATGATATAACACGAAGATGATATTGTATAAAGTAAAAATTCATTAATAAGTAAGCAATAAGATTATATATTCAATTAAGTTAACTTTTACTAAGTCGAGGTAAAGAAATATGGCAGAAGATATAAAAGAGATGATTGAAACACTTGCAAGATATAATTTAATTACTAATCAAGAAATTATAACAATACTTGAAAGTATGGAATCCGATAAATTGACAAAAGATGTCGGCTCATATTTTGGATCTATTTTAGGAATTTTAAATCATCAGTTGCAATCAGATATATTGTGGCTTCGAGGTTATGGAGCGAATATCTCCTCTCTAAATTTCGTTTCTCCTACCTTAGATAAATTTCCTATTAAGCGTAAAGCACGTAAAGAATTACAATGGTCAAATCTTGAGGATTACAAAACAGTCCGAGTAGGGATTGACAAGCTTATTGAGCAGGTAGTTGAGACACTATCGCCTACTCAATATACATCAATTCTTAAGATGGCAGGCCCTCGTGGTACACTAGAGTTTGTTACCTGGCGATATTTACTACATCTATTCAATCACCATACCCATCATCGAGGTGGGGTGGCAGTTCTCCTAGATCAACTTAAAGTAAAAAATGAATTTTCTAATTATCTCTGGAAAAAATAATTTTATGTGTATATAAGATCGATAGCCCTACAAATAATAAAAATAAAAAATGAGCAAGGAGAATTGTATTAAGACTCGAAAATAATTAAATCATTAATATAGAACTTACTTTTTCTTTATAGTGATGCCGAGTTTTAAGTTTTCGATTAGCTCACTGAAGCGATTACGGATAGTAACTTCAGTGACTTGAGATATTTTCGCAATCTTTCTTTGCGTTCTTCTTTCCTTTGCCAAAATTGAGGCTGCATATATGGCAGCGGCACAAACGCCTGTTGGACCTCTTCCAGAAGTCAAACCTCTAAGTTCTGCCATTTTAATAATTTTCTTTGATAATTTTTGACATTCCTGAGATAAATCTAATTCACTTATAAACCTAGTTAAGAAATCAAGAGGTTCAGTAGGATTTAAATTTAAATCTAGTTCTTTTGAAATGAATCTAAATGATCTTCCGATTTCTTTTTTATTTACTCGTGATACTTCTGCAATCTCATTTAAAGTGCGAGGGACTTTATACATACGACAAGCAGCGTATAAACTAGCGGCAGCCACTCCTTCAATTGATCTTCCACGGATAAGATGGGCTTCAACAGCATCCCTATAAATTTTAGCAGAGCGTTCTCTTAGATTCCTTTGAAGATCTAAATTGGAAGCCATTCGGTCAAGTTCACTAAGTGCAAAAGTTAAGTTCCTCTCGGTTGCATCAGATACTCTAATTCGACTCTGCCATTTCCTCAATCTATAGATTTGAGCTCTTAATTTTGCAGGGATCTCTTTTCCAAATATATCACGATTTTTCCAGTCAATCATCGTGCTCAAACCCTTATCATGAATCATGTAGGTCATTGGTGCTCCTGTACGTGTTCTTTTCTTCCTCTGATCTGCATCAAACGCACGCCATTCTGGTCCCAAATCAATAAATTTCTCAGATTTTATTAAACCGCAATTTTCACAAACTATAAGTCCTCGATTTTCATCGTAGGATATGCTATGACCACACTCTGAACAGAAATTTAATTCTTGGTTATCTTTAAATTCTTGGTCATTTTTTTCTTCAAGTACCGATTTTGTTTCTTTCCAACTTGAAATGGTTTACACCTTTTTTGATGATATATTTAATTACTTTATTAACGTGAAAATAACTCAGCGGATTTTAACATAAATTTCGTCATTGGGGTTAAAGCTTTGACCAGGCAAAGTTTTTATGGAGAGATAAGTTAATTTTACAGGACCAAAAATCTCTTTTATTTATCTTATTTCCTCATATTTTTCATTGAAAACAGATTGTTTAAAAATCTTTCAAGATTTCTATTCCATTGTTTAGATCTAAAAATTAGATGTTTCTTAGATTCTCCAAGGTAGAATAGATTTAATTTAACCCAGTTCTTCAAGGTATAGGCATCCGAAGTAATTGAAATATGAATTATCCAATTTACAGTACTATTTAAACATGCTGGTTTTTTCTAAGCCAAAAAACGACAAGAAAGTAAAAATTATCACCTCTGTACATTTTTTTACAAAAAATTTGTGATTTCTTATAACAAAATGTAGTCTATTTCGAATTGTACTAAAAATTGACTAAAAATATTTATGATTTTAATATTTATGTAAAGTGTATATAAATTCTTTATAAACTAAAGTTTACTAACCTATGAGCCTCATAAATAGGCTTTTTTAAGCTTGTACTTCAATTTACAAGAACAGTTAAATTCATCGTTATATAATTCTCTAACATCTTGATTTAAAACGAAATTTTCTAGTATATTTTTCATATGTCCGTTACAATCTTTTTTAAGGCAATTATGAATTCCTCTTTTTGTTCCAGCTCCTGAAGGATCACATAATATTCTTACGTTTTCAAGATCTTCTTGCTGTACCGCATTTTTTAAACATGTGAAGAGTGAATAATACCAAGGAGGCCGATATCTTTTCTGGAACCATAAATACTCTACAAGAGATCCTCTTTGAATGTTTACAGGATTTATTGATATTGAATTTATCCCCATATTAATTAAGGTTCTTATTGAATTTGTACAGTCCTCAATAGCGCCTGTTTCATTAAGAAATGGCGGTTTAAACAATAAATATGCCTTAACTCCAACTTCATATTCTTTGCAGAGTTCAAATGCCTCTTGAAATTCATTAAATGAAATTCCCTTATTTATATAGTTATTTCTAATGTAGTCGTTAACAGTTTCAAGACCGATACCGATTTCTATATATCTGTCCTTTAATTGGGCTTTTATCTCTTCAAGTTTTTCCCGATTAATGTACTCGATTCTTGATTCTACTACAATTTCTTTAATCTTTGGTATGCCAGCAATGATATCATAAAGGGACATTCGTAAGTCTTTATCAATTTCTTGCTCATCAAAAAAGCTTCCTGAATTGAATATTTTAAGAACGTAGTTATTATCATCATGCTCAATATCATGTATTTTACTTTCGAGGGCGAATTTAAATTGAGAAAGGATTTTTTCCGGGGGGACAGTATCTTTATAGGAATCTTGAATATATCCGCACATCGAACACCCTCCTGTTTTACCTAAAGCCCAATCGCATCCTCTCGTTCTTAAGATAATAGTGAATTCTTTTCCTATCTCACTTAAAAGCCTGTCTTTTTTAATCCAGAAGGCTACTGGTTTTTCTAATCCCTCTATAGACTTTTTGCTCTTATGTTTCAAAGCTTTTTTTCTATTCAATAATATCCTTTCAATCAAAGCTTCATTATTCATAGATTTATCACTTATCTCGTTCATAGATCTTAGCTATCCTCCCCGACATTGAATTTCTTATAAAGTTTGAACCGACTATCATATTTCCAACACCAATAACATTTTTTTTATGTTGGTCTAAAATTATTACATTATCCCTTGGATATAATTCAGAATTATAATCCAATATCCCAGGTCGGAATAAAGTATTTCCTTTTATTTTATCTCCATTAAAAATAATTATCTTTGTTTGACTTGAGAATGGACTTAACCTTATTGCTCCCTTTAAGGATAATTCTATAAGTCCGCTAGACTGCTTGTATACTCCTAATAGCTCTCTAGTTTTATTATCAACTATTTCTATACGAGTATTGGTTCTATTTTTTCTCAATTTTAACTCATTAGGCAGTATTTTTAATCCTGCTCCTATCCCATACTGATAATCTAATGTTCTTATAAACTTTCGATGCCAAGTTTTAGTAATGTATTCTAATTCGGCTCCATTTTTACTAAGAACATATATATCTTTCTGGACTCTAATCAAATTTTCCAGAGACAGTAAGGATTCTTTAGAGGTAATTCTTTCCTGTATGTCAGAATAATGAAATGTGTGTGATAATCTTCTTTCTACTTCTTTAGCTATCTCAATATATTCTCCTTCAAGATGGCATATAATTGGAATAGTTTTATCGTATTTTTCTAACAGGCTTGTGAGCATTTTTGCTGTTATAGTTTTTTCTTCATTATCCCACTCACCTGTAACTGAAATATCATAAGAATTAACAGGATAGACATTTTCAAGTTGCCTAGGAATCGCTCCTAAAGGAGATGTTAAAATAATTTCTTGAAAACTAGGAAAATCGGGAAATTTTCGTATCGCCTTAAAAAATTGCCGATGAGATTTTGATTCTGAATAGGGCTTTTTTGCCGAGCAAGGGAGCAATATAATTAACTTAGTCGTTGGTTCTGGAGTAAAATATTTGAGTGCTCTTTCTCTAAATTCTCGAAAATCCGGTCTGAAATAAGAAGATGCTCCAAGGCAATTGATAACTTTATTTTCTTGAATAACTGGCGTTTCATATTGTAAATCTTCGAAATATTCCCTATCTAACAATTTTAACATCGAAATTACATTCATGTTATCCAGTGAGGACTTTTCAACAAAAGCCCGATAATCTTCGTAAATCAAATATTGCTTAATTTTATTTATGTAGATTTTTGCAGTGATAAAGTTATGAACACATAGTAAAATAATTTTTTCTGATGAATATTTATCATTTAGTAAATCTTTTAGCTTCCCTCTACATGCGACACATGAACAAGGTAAATATTTAATCTTGTATATAGGAAGTAACTTCTCTAATGCATCATAAAAGTTCTCTGATGATAAATATTGTAAATAAGAACTATCGATTAAATCAATTCCTAAATATACTAACATAGGATATAAATTGGGTATAATTTTACCCGATGCCATTAATGTCAGGTTATTATCGAGTTGTTGTTTAATTTGAACGATAATTTTTACTATATTCCTAAAATTGTGTAAATTGTCAAACAAATCTACAAAATTTAAAATTTTTACATTGTCGTTGTCTTTAATGATTGGCAGATATAAGTCAATCAATTGATAATAATCAAATATTTTTATAGACAACCCAAAGTCAAGGGTTGGATTATTCCTAAGTATTGTGTTGACCGAAGTAAGATAATTTTTAACTTCACTTACTGCAAACTCTTTATTAATAGCAGTAGTTGGAATATTAAATGGAATAATTGGAATAACACTATTTTGAGAAAAGAAATTTCCTCTTTTATTTAATATATCTTCAAATTTATCCAATGTTCCGGAATGAACGTAAAAAAGACCTCTGTCTTCATATTTTTCTAGAATAATATCGTCTTCTAAATATTTTTCTTGTGAAATTACGAACGCATCCTGTGTTTCAAATTCTTTAAGAAAATTAAAATTATGCATTAACACGTTCTGAAAAGGAACAATAATGTTTGGAGTTGAGATAACTTTCTTTTTTTCGTTTGATAAAGTTATACGTCCAACTCTAGAGAGTCCTATTTTTTTCTCTAAGAGCTCAAAAAAAAATGGCATTATTCAATAAAGATTAATTCAATTATTCTCGTTGTTACAAAATATAATGAACGGTAAAATTAAGTGATTGACTTTTTTTACATCAGTAAAAATTCCTCTAAAGATACACCATTATAGTATAAGTCCAGGTCTTTTATCAAAAGTGTCTTTACCATATAAAATATCAAGCTCGGCTATCAAATAACATAATATGTCATAAGAAGGTGAAGAAAAAAAGATTTCAGCAGCTTTTTTTTTAATCACATCATTGGGGGCATACTGATTATTATTTTGAGTATATAATTGTCTCTCCGAAAGCAGCCAACATAATATATCGTAAGGTATATTCCTCTTCGATAGAAAAAATGCCGCTACATTGATTTTTTCATCTAAACCAATAGTTTTTTCACTCATAATTAAAGATCGTTTCAAAAAAATCTAATATTCTATCATGATTTTAATTAAACTAAAGGGTAATAAATTTAATGTTAATAAATCATAAAATTCTTTTTCTTTAGCATTAAATCTAGAGTTTAATTATAGAACTATTTCTAAATAACATTTCTCTTTTCCAAACTTTCTTTATAGGTACAAACTCTATCTAAAGCCTTTGCCGCCAGCTCAGTTGATTCAAAAGTAGGAATTCCATTTTGGAACAGTTCTTCTTTAAACTTTAGTTTACTCCTAAAAGAACTCGCGCTATTTTCAATTCTAGGCGCAATACATATTAACGGTTTTTTCATTTCTGACTTAGCTTTAATAATCTCTTTAATAGTACTCCTATTAAAACTAAATTGTATAATTACTATAATAGAGATATTTGGATCTTTATCTAATGTAATAATCATCCGAGAGAAAATTTTAGGATCAATTCCTACAGCACCAAGATCAAGAGGATTACGATTAATCGTGTTCACATCCGGTATAAATTCTCGAAAAGTCTTTTTAGTACTCTCATCAAGAGCAGGGACATTTAGATTGTATATTTCCATTGAATCTGTTGTTTCAATGGAAGACCCTCCTCCAACTGTTATGATGCCAAGATTTCTTTCTGCATGATTAATATTAAGGTAATTAAATAACATAGCAAGAGATACTAATTCAACGCTATTTTTGACTAGAATAGCCCCAGTCTGTTTAGCTATAGAATTCCAAATCTTTGATGATCCTGCCAATCCCCCTGTATGGGATAAAATTGCTTCTTTTGCAGAATCACCATAACCTGCTTTCCATAATATAACAGGTTTTCTTTTTTCAAATGAGAGTTTTCTCACAATGTTGATAAAATCTTTTCCTATTTTTCGGCTTTTAATATTTTCGAGGTACATTCCAATTATTTGCGTATCATCATCAGTAGAAAAATATTCCAAATAGTCAACAACATTTAAATCAATTTGATTACCAATTGAAACTAATTTGCTAATGTAAGTGCCATACGTATAAATAGACATAAGTGATAAGGTTATTGCTAATCCTCCACTCTGCCCTATTATTCCTAAATTCCCTGGGTCCGTTGTTTGCTCGAAAGAAATAGCTAATCGAGATTTGGGATTATAAACTCCCATACAATTTGGACCATTAATACGAATATTATATTTTTTAGCAACTTCTAATACATCCTTTTCTAAGTTGTCTTTTCCTACTTCAGAAAAACCAGATGTAAAGATAGTTACAAATGGCACCTTTTTCTTGCCAATATCTTCCAAAATTGAAGCACAATGCTTAGCAGGAACGGCTAGAATTACATAATCGATTTCTCCATCTGGAATTTCTAATATCGAGGCATGTACTTTTAATCCATTAATTTCTTGTCCTTTTAAGCGTGGATTAAAAATGTAGAGCGGTTTATCAAAACCCATAGTTTGTAAACCTCGGAGAAATTGACCTCCTCCAAACGGTTTATTACTTACTCCAATAATTCCTACTGCTCTTGGAAAGAACATCTTGTCTAATTCAGACATTTCTTCAAATTAATTTAATATGTAGTGTTTAAAGTGGGATATTGTTATAAATTAAAAAACCATAATAAAGATTATTAGGGAAAGCCCCTCCATGGTAAATATTAACTTTTATGTTCAATCTTGTTCGGTAAACTTGTAAAAAACAAAAAAATTGTTACAATTTTAGAATATGATAAAATTCGTGTAAGGTTTTAACTCGTCTAATACAAAATTCGTAAAAGTGTCTTCAATTTCTTCTGTATCATAAAGCTTTCTAATAAAGATTCCATAGGCCTCAATTTCTTTCACTCGAATTATTGCAAATAAACCATACTGTTCTCCAATTCTAAATAAGTCTGTTATATGAGGATTTTTTACCAATTTTAGTGCAAGATTATCATACTTAGAAGGATTCCTAGGTTTTATCCTAACTATAAACTTACCTTTAAAGTCTATTTTATTGGAACAAAAATTAATAGAATAATTTAAAATTACTCCAGAATCTTCCATATTTTTCACTCTATTATATACAGTTGACTGAGAAATATCTTCTTCTAATAGCTGTTTAATTTCATAAGTAGAAATAAGTTTAGAACCTTGTTTTTCCAGTAAAATGTTCAAAATATTGTAATCAATCTCATCTAATTTATGATGAGGATTTAAATCTATCTTACTCAATTCAAGACCATTAGTTTTATAGACTTTAATTGTTTCGACTATTTGATATTTTTTAAAATAAGAATTAGACATTATCAAATCTAAATTATTTAATACCTGGTTAAATTCTTTTGAATTCTTAAAAATAAACAGTGCTATGAGAGAAAATTCTCCTAAAATACCATCCAGCATCTTTAATTGCGAGATCTTTAGTAGTTCTTCAACTAATTCGGGTTCCTTAGGATTAGTTTTAATTTCCAGGATTACATATTTTAAGTTTGGTTCTATGTTTGGATTGATGTTGATAGTGAAATTTTTAACTATTTCTCCTTTTAGTAACTTCTTAAAATTGTTTTCAAAAGTTTTTCTTGTAATATTTAGTTCCTTAGAAATTTTGGAAATATTAGGTTTTGATTTTGAATTTAATTTTCTTATAAGATCTAATTTCATTTTAAATATTCACTAATTATTTGTATAAGAAATGCTTACCATATTATACAATTTCTCAAGATTATATTTAAATATTATCATAAAATTAATAATATTAATATAGTTTAACAAAATAGTGTAAAGAAAAAGTGTGTATAAATGGTAAATTATAAAGTCGCTAATGAAAATTTAGCAGAAAAAGGAAAGGAAGCTTTATATATTGCAGAAAATAAAATGCCGGTAATTGCTAAAATGCTAAGGGATAGATTTGCTAAAGAAAAGCCATTAGAGGGTATAACTATTGCGGGATGCTTGCATATTACTAAAGAAACGGGAAATTTAGCACGTACATTAAAGGCGGGTGGGGCTGAAGTATATTTATGTGGAAGTAATCCCCTCTCAACTCAAGACGATGTTGCTGCTGCCCTAGTTAAAGAAGATGTCAATGTTTTTGCATGGCATGGCAACACAGATGAGGAATTTTATTGGTGCATAAGAGAGTGTTTGAAAGCTCGACCTAACATCTTAATAGATGATGGAGCAGATATGATTATTACTGCACATAAAGAATTTCCAGAATTAATCTCTTCTGGTACAATTATTGCATGTCAAGAAGAAACTACGACTGGTGTTAAAAGATTTATCGCCATGGATAAACAAGGTGTCTTAAAGGTACCATTATTTTCTGTAAATGATGCTAGATGTAAGAATCAATTTGATAATGAATTGGGTACTGGTCAAGGTGTTGTCTCAGCTATTTATGGAATGCATGTATTATTTGCTGGTAAGACGGTAGTTATTGCTGGATTTGGGCATTGTAGCTCGGGAATGGCTCTTAAGGCACGAGGTTTAGGAGCAAATGTTATTGTAACTGAGATTGACCCTATTAAGGCATTACAAGCTAGATTTACTGGATATAATGTCATGCCGATTGCCAAGGCATTGCCTGATGCTGATATAATTCTCACTGCTACAGGATGTAAACATGTTATAGAACCGAGTAAGGAAATGTTTGACTTACTTAAAGAAGGCGTGATTCTTGGAAACTTAGGGCACTTTGATATTGAAAATTTAGTACAAATCTCGTGCTAGATCAATAAATTCCAACAAAAGAGCTCTACGATTATGCTAAAGAAGTCAAGCCAGTCCGAACAGATGTAGAAGAACTTATCTTTCCTGATGGAAAAAGAGTTTATCTCCTAGCTAAAGGAAGACTTGCAAACTTAGTTCTCTCTGAAGGTCATCCCAGTGAGGTAATGGATATGTCGTTTGCCTTACAGTCCTTGATGTCTGAATATATAGTAAAAAATAGGGATAGCTTAAAACCCGGAATGATTGATGTTCCCGAAGATATCGATGATAGGGTAGGTTATCTGAAACTCCAATCCATGGGAATTGAAATTGACACATTAACAGAAGAGCAATACAACTACATTCATGGATACGAAGAAGGCACTTAAATAAAATAAAAAATTATAATTTTTTTTATTATTTTTCTAAGAACTTATATATCCTCAATTGTGCGGGTAATATATGGTTTGCATACCTAGGGAGCTTTGGAGTGAGTTTAGGATATTTATCAACCCAATTATTGAATATTTTTTTTATTTCATTCTCAAGTCGCACTGCTAGTTGTTCTATTTCTTTTTGACTATGAGAATATATTTTGGATTTATCTTTTTCTAAAACATTGGGATAAAATCTCTTAATGAAATAATTTATTCCATTATTATTATTAGTAAGATATTTTATAATGAACATTCCAACACCTTTTTCTGCAATATATTCTCTTCTTTTTAATAATTCCTTCCATTTATAAATAACATTTGGTACATCCTTATAATAACGATGGATGTCTTGTTCACCTTTAAATCTCCAAAATAATAATTCCTTAATTAATTCTATTTTTCCTTCCTGTGAAGGATGATTTTTTAACATCGGAAGAGTCAATAAATTTGGATTAATTGACTTTTTTTGACCTTGAGGGATATGATGGCGGTTAAAAGAATTCCACTCAGGAGGATAGGTCTTTATAAAACTTTCGGGACTAGTAACATCAAGATTAATCATGTCTATGCAAAGATCTCTAATAACAAGTACAGTGCAATGAACTTTAATAATATTTTTATCCTACCAATATATAGGATATTCTGAAGCTCTCAGTGATTCTCTGTATTCAATATATTTGTCAATAAGTTTATTTGCTTTTTTAGAGTATTTACTAGATCTTGGAATTAATTTCTTCATTATCTCGCATTGTTTAATTGAAATTCTCCAACCGTCTTTTATTTTTTCCGAAAATAAAACGCCTTTAACGTTGTCAGTAGTTAACCTGCTAAAATCATTTATATTAAAACTATCACCTCTATTTTCTGCTATAGCTAGAAAGGAATAAAAAATAACATCGAACTCACCATAACTTTCGACAGATAATACCTCGTGCTCAACCATTATATTTAAAATTAAGTTATAGCATTTCTCTTTAAGTTCGTTAAGCAATCTGGGATTTTTTAGTTTTATTTTGTTTTTTATGAAATTATTTGGAATTAAAAAGAATATATTAGAAAGTAAATTAATGTATTTCTTTATATGTTCAAACTCTAAATCTAGTTTTAACTTTTCACTTAAGATATTCAAGTATGTATCGCTTTTTCCAAGTAAAAATGAGATATCGGTAAAACTAATGGGTGTATCCACATAATTATTGAAAATTACAGAAATTTTAATTCTGAGATCATTATCTAGCCCAATAGCATCTAAATAATCAGATATTGTCGAATCAGCAAAAATTTTTATTTTCTCTGGAAAAAATTTGTTTGTTGAGTGAAACACCTTGAAGAATGATTTAAAATAAAAGTCTATATTAACATTTTTTTCTATAAGTTGCGCCCAGTTTCTCTTGAAATTTGAATAACTAATACCCAATAGTTTTGCGATATTTTTCATTCCGATTTTACCATAAAAACGTTGAAACCTGTTTTCGTACAACTTTATTTGAAATTCATTTTCTTTTCCAATTTTTCTAATATGATTTACTATGTTGTTCTCATAGACGTAAATAATATTTATTAAATTTTTTACTAACTTAGTACCTGCATTATCATCATCCTTTATTGGATATTTTATTTTAGAACTTTCTTTTTTCACGGATGGCTGAGGTTTTCGAAAAGGGACGACACTAAACTCACTAAATTTATCAGCATTATGGAAATCATGACAGTATTCATCTATAGAACAACCCCCTTGGGATTTATTTTTCTTTTGATTTTTCGAATCTTTATTTAGTTTCATTATGTTCAAAGTTTTCTTTCTTAAATTATAATTAAACTAAATATATTTAAAGAAAAATCAAAATTACATCCATGCGTTAAAATTCCATTAGTTGTAATTCTTTAATATCTTCAACTTTGAAAAATATTGAATCTGTCTCTTTTTTGAATTTAGAAATAAAACTATTTAATGATTGATAATCTAACTTATGATTCTTAAACTCTTCATTATCTATTGATGTTAGAATAGCAAGAAGAAATTCAAAGCGTATATTAAATATCTGATTGGATGGATGTATTGAAATGACAGTAATCCATTTATTTAAAACTGAGGGATTATATTCACTCATCCATGTTTTTACATTTTTGATAACTTCAGATAACGACATTGATTCATTCATTTGAGAAAGATTCTTTTAATTTTACTCTTCTTTTTTAATTTTCTTTATTTTCTGAAGATATTATGTATCTTTCAATATATTAATTTTATGATATTAACAGATTCAATATAACTACATCCACGGCTACGAAGAAGGAACTTAAAACTTTCTTTTCTTTTCATTCTCTTTTTTTTTGATTTCCGTTAAGATTCATTAAATATATTTAGCTGAGTTAAAATTTGAGAAGAAAGTTTTAATAGAGAAGTGAACCAATATTTGAATATGAAAATCATAGATAAATTAAATGAGTTTTTAACTGATTTAAAAGTAGTAAAGTTTTCTGCTATTGCTGGTACAATTATCTGGATTAGTAGTGTACTAATCGCACTTTTGATCGGTCAGTTAGATCCTGCTGGACCGTCTTATGATCCCGCTGGGTTTAATCCTGCGATTAATTATATAAGCGACTTGGGTAACCAAGACCTTACACCAATGCCAATTATTATTAATTGGGGAATGATGAATACAGCTCTATTAATATTTCCTGTAGCTTTGCACATGAGAAAAATCCTCATAGGAAATGATTCAAAATTTCTGCGAAAACTACTAGCAAATATATCAGTACTTTGTATGTTAATAGCAATGGTAGGATTGTTTTTTACAGGCGTAATTTCTGAAGACGTTGGAGAAGTATGGGATAAACTCTTTCCAATTGGTTATCCTTGGCATGACCTTGTAGCTGATTTTGCATTTACATTTTTATTGATTGCTGGAATTCTTATATCTACACAATGTATACTTTACTCCGATATTCTTGAGGAAAAGATCGGAATAAAAAATCCAAAAAGAGTGCGTATTATATATGTAATTAATTCTTGGATCTTAACTCCAGTATTCTTTTACATGTTTTATACAGTACCCTATCTCTGGTATACGGATAATTTTTGGACTAAATTGCCATGGTGGCAATGGGCACCATTATGGGAATGGTTACTGATGACTTCTCTTTCTGCTTGGTTACTTTCAGCATCTATACTGACGGTAAAACAAATAAATCGAGAATTACAGAAGTAATATAGTTATAAACTTAAAAATTCTTTTTTTTTTTTACACTTATCTTATCTCTTTTAAAATATAGATGTTAACAACCAGATTTACAATTTAGGGTATAAAATATCTTGAGCACTTGCATCTCCATATATTGCCTTAGCAAGTTTTCTAAGCCCTTCTAATCCAATTGGTTCTTCTATAAGCTTGTTTGATTGCCAAATTTTTGTTTGTTGGAACTCAAGCATAATATCTTTTAAATATTTTTTTTGTAAAGAATGCACTTGTCCACAAAAATCACATTTTTTAGCATGCTCCTCAGGAATTAACATATTTACATGAACGCCCTCGAGGTTGACATACTTAATTGTTAAATCTCGAGCACGTTTTATTTCCTCGAAACTCGGTTTTTCCGCAATTGTTACTAGTCGTAAACTACCTACGCTATGTATCAATTCACTAATCCTTTCACCCCTCTGTTCAAGGTCTGTTAACATTTTTATTAATTCATCACTCAGTTCCTCTTTATTAATTTCCGGTTCAAAAGGGTGCATCATTTTTTTAAACATTTTTGAAACCCCTTGAAGCGAATTTTTTATTGAATTATAAAAATTTAATGAATACTTTAACACGACTTTAATTGTATCTTCAGGGACATCAAAAAGAGTAATCATATTTCCTGTAGGAGGAAAATCAGCAATTAAAATATCAAAGTCTATTTCATTGTCATCTTTTCTATATATTGTATCTTCAGCATCTAAAATTTTTTGGAAAAACATTGCATTTTTTAGGGCTAAAGGTATAGAATCTGCTGTGAATGTAGTATCTACAAACGTTTTTATCTGTGGAATCATGCCCACAATCGGCATTTTTTTAAGGAGATCTTTCATTTTCTTAGCAAACACTTTTGTATATTGCTCAGCATATTCATCAGGGTCAGGTTCTATCCCCCAAAGATTATTTGTAATTTGAGTCAATTTTTCCCCAATTT
>SDBT01005298.1_pt1 | contig 21672 bp, 27 predicted proteins | sample 2277101 | NCBI WGS metagenome assembly SDBT01 (sample SAMN10404973, study PRJNA504765) | marine sediment metagenome | isolation source: marine sediment core GS10_PC15, 103 cmbsf | place: Arctic Ocean: Southern Knipovich Ridge | collected 2010
GCAACCTGTGCCCCTGTCAATGCATTCTGTGCAATAGCTACAGCAGCGAACGCAACATCGTCGTATGGAGCGTCAAACGAAAGATCTTGACCTCCTGAAATAGGCACGACTCTACCAGATGTGTCAACACCTAGAAGTTCACCCGCCAAATACTCTGCGGCTGTATTGTAATTAGTGGTTTCCCAAATACCCAAATGGGCAACTGCTACAGGATCGCCTGTAAAAGCATCAGAACTGCCTAAATCACCCGGAAGTCTAAATCCGGTCGGATGTGCGGAAGATTCTGCCTTTACATTCTGCATCAGGAATCCATAAGGTGGGGTATTACTACCGGTAACGGCAATTACTTTATTTGAGTCCGAAAGGGACACAACATCACCAGCTGTCGCAGTTGATGCTCCATTGGTTGAGTCGTGTACCAAGAACTGATTTTGACTTACCGGATCTCGTGGAATAAATACCATAGTTGATTACCTCCTTATTAAGATTTTTTTTCGCCTTTCTTTTCAGCGATATAGCCTTTCCATGCTTGGGCAAGCTCTTCTTTAAGTGCAACAGGGGCCTGGATGTTCTGATCCACGGCTAAAGTAATTGCTTCACCTAGTCCTAGCTTCTTAGTAGAAGCCTGTTCTTTGTTTAGCGTCTTACTTTCTTCAGCCTTTTCCTCGTTGGACTCACCGTTTTCTTCTGCCTTCTCTTCCTTGTCTTCGACCTTACGGCCCTGAGATACCTCAGAAACCTTCTTGGCCACTTCATTAACTAGGGATATACACTGAGAATCAGATGGGTCACATCCCAAACTCTGAGCGATTGAACCAACCTCTTCAGTAGTTAGATCTGTAACTTGTATGTTTTGTTCTGTTTCTTCAGAAACAGCATACATAGCCTTTAGAGCAACAAGTTCACTCCTATATGACTGGAAATCTTCATCAGACATGTCTCGTACCTTGGAATACTGTGCTTCGGCGGCTTCCTCATCGAGGGAGACTCCTGATTCTTCTAATTCGGCCATTCGGCCTGCTGCAGTCTCTTCTCTAGCAATAGTGTCTAGAGCTGCTTCGGCTACGTTTGCACGTTTATCTGCCTCGGCTAGAGCGGTTTCGAGCTCAACAATTCTTTCATTTGCAGAAACTTCGGCTGAAGTTGGATCTACATTTTCAATATTGGCTAGAGCCTCTTCGTACTCCTTAAGTTTAGCATCCTTTGCCTCTAAGGCTGCTTTAAGAGTCTCGAAGGTGTCTTTAGCTTCTTGTAGTGCTTGCTCAGCTTCTTGTCGAGCCGCATCATCTTCTCTCGAAGATAGTGCTTCTTCTACTTTAGCTTTAACCGCAGCATCAAAGTCCTCTGAACCAATTTCTAGAACTTTATTCATTTGCTTTTACCTCCTTCTAGAATATTCTGTTTGCAAGATATCCCCCGATAGCTTATCAAACAATGCGTACTCTTTGCGTTACGCTTCCTTTCATTTACTCCGTGGCCTTTTGGTTTAAAGTTTACCAAAAAAACTTAATACTCTTATGCCCCTTCTGGGGATTGTGGTAACACAAGCTAACCTATGTTACCTTCAAATATTAAACCAATCTAACTTGTACAGCGCCTGAGGTGTGGTAAAGGCCACCTATAGGAACTCCTGCCGTGGCGGCGGCTGCGTCATTAGCAGCGCTTACCATATTATCAAATGCGGCAGCTAATCCTAACTTACCCTTCAGACGTCTCATAACTCCATCATCGGGCTTTACGAATACTTGCTGAAGATCTGGCTTTGCCATATTAATCTCCTCCTTTTTAAACTTATTCATATATGTAAGCTTTCTTGTTGATTGCAATCGTTTATTTTCTATTCAATATCAGCTGATCTTTTGTAACAAAAATTTGTCCAAATTTGGATTGGAGCTTAGACACTACGATCACAGTATCTTGCTCCTCTAAAAACGCAACGGCTTTGCTAATAGCTCTATCACGGTCTTCTCCGGCGCTTACTATCGTAGGATCAGAACCTACCAATAGAACGAAACCAGAAACATTTTCTCTATCAGCATCATCACTTAGAGATTTGGCGTGTTTGAATGCTTCAGCACGATTGTTAAATCTTCTAGTTCTATCAGGACCTATAACAGAAGCGGCCTCAATAGATTGACTAATTATTTTGAAGTTTTTTTTTCGGTAGATAACTCTACAAACTTTTGGAGAGAGCCTCTAAGGGAACGGGCCTGCTCTCTAACTCTAGCAATCTGATCCAATCTCTCAGCTAGCTTGGCGGAAGAAGCAGTGGTGTTCTTTAGGGTAGTGGTAAAGGTATTCCCAGGACCCTGGTCTACGTGCTCTCTAACAGTCTTGGTGAGAGTATTATCTCTCTCATCAGGAGTTGTTCTATTAAGTTGGTTTCTTAAACACTCTGGGGCTTTAGCGGAAGCACCAATTACGGGGCAGGCCTCTTCGAATAAGGCACACCAGTGTTCATGTACGACCTGAGCCTCGGATTGATCCAGAGCATTGAATTTAGTAACTCTCTTCTTGAAACTCTTACAAACAGAGTCGGGGAAGGCACTAACGGATCCGGGACCACCTAGTCCATTTCCGGTCCATCTGAGCTTTCCTGCAGGGACAGCGGCTGTCTCCTTGGTAAATACTCTCTTCACCCCACCTGTCTCACTATCTATCTCAACGTAAATTTCTTCTGCTTCTCCATCTTCCATAGCGGTGACCTTGGTAAGATCCTCTTCATTTACTTCATTAGTAGTGGAGCTCAATTCTATCTTATGGCCACGCATGTTGTCGATACGCTCAAGATCAACTACTACTTCGTTCTTCTCCTGCATATCTCTCATAGCGGCTGTCTCTAAAATTATCGAGTGGGGATTGGCTGGATTCTTCACGATACCCATACCACTAAAGGTAATGTGCCTCAATACTCTTGCTACGAATTGTTTTCCTAATTCCTTGGCACCTGCTGTAACTTTTACAAAGCCACCAATTAACTGATGAGGGTCATATCCTAAAGTCTCTGCCCCATTTCTGCTAATAATAGTATTACCAATCTTGATATCGAAATCCTTAAAGAAGCATTCCATGCTAACCTTCCAGTCTCCATTGGAAACCTCATCGGCCAACTCAGGGAATCTCATCTTATGAATTACTCCTGCTGCCAAGATATCGATGTCTAACTCATCTACGTTTTGGCTAGCCTCTTGGTAATCTGCCATTAACTTCTTGGGGTCAAACTGCTGACCATCCTTAAAAAGAAAAGCACACTCGTAAATGTGCCCTATGATTCTCTGCTCTTCATGCTCGATGTCAATTGCTTTGTTAACTATTGTGTTGTGGGCATTCAACATTTCTGAGGGAAGGAAATGGGCACCGTTCTTATTAGTTCCTGCTGAAACCAAAATAGAACGCATATATTGAAGGTCATTCTGCTTCTCTTCTGGAAATGCTAATACCGCGGCTTTCTCTTTTGCCTGCTCAGTAATCTCCTCGTCTATGATTAGAGGCGCGAATACCGTAACTTTATTTTCTGATGACATTGTTCTCCTCCTGGAGTAGCAGGCTATTTGACTGCTGTCTTTTTGTTGAATTATTTAAATACAGTGGCGGCCCAATGGCTTAATATTAAAACACTTCCATAAACACCATCTTTTAAAGAAACTAATTTATCTTGTTTCTCTTTTACTCTATCTAGATCTCTCTTATCTGCTTTAAGGTCAAGGGTGGTAACTATATGATCGACTTTTTTCTTAACATACATTAAATCGTCGTGGATCATCTCGTTAATGGTCTTCTGGCCATTACTCTCACTCATTTACCGGCTCCTTTCAATCTAGACTTACAGATAGCTATTGCAACGCTCTTCAAGTCCTGATCTGATTTTATTTTAGTACCTGATCTTTTTTTAAGGCTCTGCTTAACGCTGAGTATACAACGCTCCATCTTAGCCTCTGCGGCTTGCGCAAAGGTGTCTTCCGGAACACAAAGTCCTAATGATTGGTCAAGCCTAGTACCGGGGGGACACTCAAGACTGCCTATTGGTCCTGGGTCTTGAGGAATACATGATCCTGATTTAGGATCAAAAATCTCTTCGGGGCGGCACTGTGGATGAAATTCTTCTGAATCCGTAAGTCCACTTGTTTCTTCTTGTGTTCGGACCTTCTTCCACCTACGCTGGGCTCCCCAGCGGGACCTATTCGATCCCCGATTGTTTATTCTTTTTTTGTTAGATTCTCTTCTACAATCTCTTTAGCGTGGAAGATTAGGTGACTCTTAGCATCTTGAACTGCCTTATCAGAAAATTCAGTTACAGTATCTACTCGGGCTAGGGCATTTCTAAGTCTGCTAATATCTACAGTAACTGAGTCATAAGGATCCTCTACTGAGGGGGTGTGATGCATTAAAATACGCCTCGTTGGGCTTACAACCGAAGGAGGGAATGCAGCGTTAGGAAGAGTCTTTGCTAATATTCTGGACTTTTCCTTGGTGCCAGCTTCCTGTAAAATTCTATCCAAGTGCTGAATAAGTTTTGCTATGGACATGTCATCTACCGCGTGCATCTTAGGATTGATGTCTTGGTTACCCGGGCTTATCTTCTTCATGGAATCTAATTCCTTACACACATGAAGTACTCCATCCCAAGCGGTTCCAGCAGGGCAGTCATCAGGATGACGTACCTTACCAGCAGGGGCATCTACAAGACCTTCTCGGTTGTCAGCAGCTTCCTGCTCACTCTTACCTTTGAAGGCTCCCTTTCTAGGCATGCACTTTTTAGTGATAGGGTTCATGAACTGTCCCTCAGGACAACCAGGACCTTTCTTACCACCATCTCCATTAGGAGTGGTACCTTCAGCTTCTTCAGTATCCGACTTAGATTTCTTTCCGAAAGGTATGAAACCCTTCTTACCTTTCTTCTTCTTATCATCATCCTTACCATTCTTACCCTTCTTCTTATCCATTATCTTCTTGAGAAAGTCAGGCATGGCGGCTTCTTCCTCAGTAGACTTAGTCTTCTTACGAGAGTCTAGAGGAACACACTTCTGCTTATCCTTATCCCAAAAAGTATTAGAAGGACAATCGGATGGGAGACGGGCAGGTTTACCTGCAGGACTAGGAACTAATACCTTACTCTGAGCATCCTCTTCGGCTGCCTTAGTGGTGGTAGTTCCTGTTTTCTGAGAAGGATCTAAAGCTGTGCACCTGCGCATTACATAATCAAAGAACTGTCCGGGAGGACAAGCATGATTAATAGTATCTCTTCGTCCTTCGGGCTGCTTACTAATTATATCACCGTGATTAGCTTTTACCTGTCCAACAAACCCAGCAGTCTTACCACACTTCTTCGACTTCGAATCCCAAACCATTCCTGGAGGGCAAGGTCCTTGGTGTCCTCCTGGATGATCAGCACTATAGTCACTAAGTCGCCTCATAAGCTTTTGCTCAGCAATCATTTCTGCCAACACCTGGGAGAAATCATCATCAGTAGTTGCCTTTCCGAAATTTTGAATGGCGATACCACATGCTTTTGCACGAGCAAGAATCTTTCTACGTAGAGTAGCTTTCTCCTCTGAATTAAGTCCCTTGGATTGGTTAAAGCGGGACATAGCATTTCGTACCCTACCACAAGAGTCTAGAGGGAACTTTCTCTTACCTGGAACACCGAAGCCGCTGTCAGGAAGAAGTTGCCTCTGCTCTGTATCTATAGGGGCAGCAGTTTCAATCTTTTCGATCTCTTTAGAAAATACTTCTTGGATCAGCGCACTATTATCGGAATTATTATCAGAAGAATTAAAGCTAAGAAGAATGTTATAGTTTGCTGCCGCCACTACTAAATTATGTTGCAACGTAGTCTGCTGGCTAGCAGTCAATGTACTTTTAATATCATTGAAGTTCTGAATAGCTAAAGATATTTTCTCCGGAGTATCCAAAGAATAAAGGCTCTCTTCGGGTAAACCAAACGCAGGAACCTTTAACGTTGACAGAGACATGAAAGCAAATCCCTCTCCCTTTGTAGACGCCATCACGGTGTCTTTATTTAGAGGAATGCACTCTCTTAGAACAAAGTCAAAGATCTGGTTTGGAGGACAAGCATGATTAACAGTGTCTCGTCTTCCTTCGGGCTGCATCTGAGTAATCTCAGGGTGGCCTCCCATACCAGGAGCAGCTGCATCTTCATCAGTATCAGCTACTTCATCATTATTCTCTAGCTCGGCTGCCTCTACAGAGATGCATTTTCTCTGCAAAAAAGAAAAAGTCGTGCCTTCTCCACAACTTTCTAGTTCATCCATTTCCTCTGCGTCTAACGCTATCTCTCGATTTTCAGATGCAAAGGTTGTATCTTCCTTATCAACCTCACCTCTCCACTCAGGACCTTGTTCATCGTTGATGCTTCGGGTGAATGCTGTGTGGTCGGTGCTGCCCATAGGAAGACACGCTCCACTTCCTGGATCTAATCTATGACCCTCAGGGCAAGGCTCGCCTACTGTGCGAGCAAAATCCTTTAAATTATTCAAGAATGCTGATAGGTCACCAGTCACTCTTATGCCGGCCTTATTGGCCAAGCTTTCTAGCTTATCGACATCGTTTTTTTCCATGGGTTTTCTAACCTCCTCCTATTTTTTTTAATTACTTTGTGGCTTCGATGGTTTGGGGGCTTTAGGAGAGCCTTTCTGTCTTGGCTTCCCTTTGCCTCCTTTCTTAGGCCTCCCTTCGCTGGGAGTTCCTGTAGGTGTTCTCTGAATCTTTTGGATATTCTGTTCAAGCTGCTTCTCAATATTCTTCTGGAAAGCATCCAGATCTTTCTGAGTAATTGTAGCGTCCTTACCGCTTGGTGTAGTATCTGTCTGCACGGGAGCCTCTCCGGGTATAGCTTTCGGATTGTAAGGTGATCCAATAATCCCCAAGACACCATCTAGAACTAAAGGCTTCTCTTGAATAAGGTTGGCGAGTTCTGTGCTGAAGTCCAATCCTAATTTCTCAAGACCGGTCTCGTAAGAAATTATGCGACGATCAATCATTCCTTGAATGACGCTCATCATCATGATCTCGTCCTTCATTGCGTTCTCATCAAATCTTACTATAGGGTAACGGTCAAATCCCATTGCCAAAGCAATCTCTTCATACTCATTATCGATCCATCTCTTTACACAACGTCTAGCATAGTTAATCTCTTCTCCAAATGCTTTTGCAGACATCTCAATAGCTTTACTATTAGCGGTTACTTGCCCATCTAATAACGAACGGGTGACACCAAAGGTCTGGCTTATATCATCATTTACTTGCGCAAATTTGTCTTGTCCTAAGATTTTATCTATCTCAGGGAATGTTATTTTCTCTACAGCTAAGGTGTGGTTCCAGACGACATCGAAACTCTTACTTGATGTGTCGAAAAGAGAGGCAACGGCCTCTAGTTGGGACTGCTCAGTAACAGGGTGTTCATCATTACCTATAGTAATCTTTAGGATATAATTAGTGATACCATCAAGAGTAGAGAAGTCCGCTTTCTGAAGCTCTTCCTTGTAGCCTATATGATCGAACGCGCGGGCCACTTTAGGCATAGGGTAACGCTCATAATCCTGCTTGCGATAGTCACATTTCCCTACGAGCTCGGGAGGGAGCTTTACAGGCTTATTCTTCTTAATATCTTCCTTTAATTCTTTAGGTAAGGCACTAAGAAACTTTCTCTGTTCCGCAGTCAACTTATTCTGATTCTTAAGCATCTCTCTTACGTCTTTGAAAGCCTCAGGCTTAAGGAAAGTTTCCGTCTGGTCAAAGAGAAGAGACCCTTGAATATCAATCATGGTAGGATCAAGAATAGTATATTTCAGGGGAACAAAAGCTTTGGACCATATTTTCTTAGCGGCTGCCCATTCAGTGTGGGCGAGGACGTTGTCTATAGACGAGGACGTCTTAAATCCCTTTGCTTTCCTACCTTTAACTATACTCTGAAAGTTCTCAGGTTTCAACTTGGGATCGAACTTTCCTACAATTTTTAACGTTCTTACCAGGCCTACTCTAAAAAAATCAAAAAAAACTTTTTCCACAGTCTCTTGGAAGTTAACTTCAGATCCCCACGTATCATAAAATAATCTAATATCAGGGTCATCGATGTCATTCTTAAAACCCTTCGCTGAAAAGTTTGTAAGGGTATCTACTACAGTTCCGTAGTGGCCCTTCGTCCTATAGTAATCTATGGATTGTCTGTAAATTCTATCAGGCTTCATCCTGGTTACAGGGGATTTCCCCATTAAGTCCAGGTCAGTTCTACGCAAAAAGTCTCGTGTAATTACACGTCCACCTTCATGGAATCTTAAAGGATTTCTCTGGCCATCCTTACCGGTTAGCATAGCTAATTCTTTGACGGGGCGTCCTTGAGAACCTACATCTATTTCTAATTGGTGAACTCCAGGAGCTACCTCTTCGTGGGTGAGTACTTTGGAGTTTTCTAAATTAGAGTTTAATTTTTCTGTAATCTCATCGGCCATTCATCTTACCTCTTAGGTTTTGGCTTGGGGGTTAGAAGCGCTCCGGTACTTACCCTAACATTTCTTCTTTGCGTAATTTGAGCAATCATCTTTTCTTTGTACAATATTGGATCATTAGCAATATCCAATCTATCTTGTAGGACTTGAGGTATAACATTCTCACGGGACAACACAGACCCTGCTGCTATTTGTCTTTCTTCGTCCCGAGGTTTTAGTAATCCTCCTTGGTGAAGAATAAATTCAGGGAGCTCATCAGCCCATAGATGATCATATAGGCCACGGGCAGTCAACATGAAAGCTGTATACAAGTCCTTCTTTTCAGAACCGTGTCCTCCACCTTTAGGAACATCAAAATGAATCTTTCCAGTGGGGGTCTCGGTAATGACAATCTGTTGCATCTGTTGCTGCATTGTAGAAATTGTTTTAAAAGATTCCTCTTCCAGGAGGGAAGGGGTGTCTCCCTTAGGAGGGGTGGGAAATAAAAGGTCACTGTGTTCTAAAAGACGTAAGGCTGACATGTTAGATTCTTCAATAAAGCTTGTACTGAAGTTACACATGGTTAGAACTTTTCGCCCACGTTGAAGCATGTAGATTTCATCTTCAGGATCTAAAATAGCTCCAGCAGGATGACCGCTATTATTCTGGGCCAGGATATCCTTGATAGCTAAACCTCCACCACCAGCATCCATATAAATATGTCCCACGTTAAAAGAAATACACAAGTCTTCTATTAGAGAAGCCATCTTTGGGAAGGGTTGATTCTTAAGCTCTATGGCATGAACTATTTTAGCAGGTCTGCCCATCTCAGCTACACAGATAGCAAAAGAGTCTTCGCTCCTAGCAGGGTCTATACCTAAAATATAAGTTTTTCCTGGGGATCCTGCAACCTGAGGACTAATATCTTTACTTCTACAAGATTCAATAAGAGATGCTCTATAAAAACCATCCGTATCGGGAATAAAGGCCGCTTCATATTCCATTCTAAACTCTAGGTTGGACATCTGTTTTTTAGCAGCAGCAATATTTTCTTTATCTAAGAAACCATCTTCTAATAATCCATAAGGTACTCTGAAAACAGCATACTTTTCATTACCACTAAGCATCTCTTCTTTATATGCCAAAAAGAACTTGTACATGTGGTTAAACGTGAAGTATCCTGACGAGGTTATAATAATTTGGTTAGCAGACTTGTCTTCAATGTCATCTTCTGAAATAAGTCCTTTATCTACAAGATCTTTCTCTCTTTTTAATCTATCTACATTCTCCATAGGGTCTGCTACGGTAGCTGCCATCGGGCGAATTACCATGTTAAAGATATCTTCTGGTATATGAGGAAATTCGTCGCATATAATTGTGAAGAAACGAGAACCACGAATCTTCGTACCATCTCCAAGGGGGATAGCTTGTATAATAGCACCAGGCTTACCACCCACTGCTTTAAATCTAATGTAGCAGTTGTCGGACTGCATGGTGGGTTTTCGCTCAGTAGCTGCTTGGAAGAGAGAGGATCTCTGCCATAATTTATCGCACTCATCAAACATCATTTTTGACTGGCGAAATGTAGGGGCAATTAAACCCACTCTATATCCAGGGTAAAGCAGCCCTTTCAAACAAGCAAGAACTGCATTTAGAAAAGTCTTACCTGAACCACGACACATAATGGACATCACGTAGTTCTTTTCCCACATAGCCCTCAAGACTACTTTTTGTATTTTTGAAAGTCTAATACGTAAGAGATCTTCTGCGGCTATTTCTGGGTATTTTCTATAGAACTCAATTAGTTCATTAGAAGTTAGTAAGAATTCTGGATCGTCGATTGTTATCAAACCACTTCCCCCACACTTTTTTAAAGCCATAGTGTATAAGTCTTATGCCCCTCCTAAATATATAAGTAAATCCTGCGGACTAACAAAAACGTGGGACCTACCAGGCTCCAATAATTTGTAACTAATTGTTAATTCTGTCTCATAAGCTATTATATCACACAGTGCCCATGCTGTATCTGGAGTATCTTCGGTATTGTAACCCACAGTAGGGATGTCACTATCGTTCATGTACCAAGACACGTGCATTCTATTAATATCTTTAGGGCATTCCCAGCCCCCTTCTACCTTAAAAGCATACCTTTCAATCCAAAAAGCTAACTCCTCATCTACATTAGATATCTCTTCGTCAGATACAAACTCTCCGTCGTTGTAATCTAAGTAGTCAAGGTTAGTCCCCTTCTTAATGTCCTTCGTACTGAAAACACCTACTCCTGCGTCAGGTATGTTCGAAGTCATTATTACTGTAAAAGGTACCTTAATCATTACCCATCCCCTTCTAATAATATGTTTTTAAGATCTTCAGCAGTTTCTTCTACCTCAGACATCAAAGCATTTATTCTTTCCTCGGCTAATTGTTTCTTGTCAGCATCATACTGAACAACAAGATCAATTATGGTTATAGTCTGGTTTAGACGGGAGTCTTTCCTATCTACCCTTCGGGATGCTAAATTTTCCTTAGCAGTATTTTTTCTCTTATTAACTTTTTCTAGAAATTGACTAGCGTGGAGTAACGCAGCGGGATCATCTCTTGTGGCTTGAAGAATACGTCCTTCGAGTACAAGACTTTTGGCTATCTCGAAGATGTCGTCGACGTCAGAGGCTGTGGGCTCTTCATTCTTAAAGTCGGATAGGTACTGTATAACTATCCCCGTGAATCTTTTCTTCTCGGCGGAAGTGAACACTCCTCGCTGAGGAATAAGTTTCTTGACTAATTCAGGGCTTAATTTACGCCCTCGTACGATTTCGTTTGCCTGAAAGGTTCCATCGTCTTCTGAATAATCAGGAACGAGTTCAGGGATCAGGGGGTCTTCCTTCTTCTGATACTGTCTTAGGTTATTGCGGCTGTTGGCGTTATTGTAGTTACGGGACTTAGGATCTTTTTTGGCTTTCTTTTTAAGAGCCTCTTCATCCACTGTAGGGTTTTCTTTGTCTTCTGTAGCCATACTATCCTCCCTTAGCCAAAAGATAGGGGAAGTTAGAAAAAGGCTCCACCCTCTATAATACTTTAGTAGGTTAATAGTTAGAGCGGATTACTAAGTATCAACGAATACTTAGGTATAGGTCTTCCCCTAATGAAATTTGCGTAAATAGTTAATTGTGTCCAAAAGTTTAATCATTACATCTTCTTGAGCGTATACGGAACTACTTTCATACTGGTACGGAAACTTACAACAAAACCTGTAATCCGCCGTCTCGTAGTACTTAAGGATGTCATCTAGTTCTTTTTCGGATTTAATATCGTATAAGGCTTCTAGTATATCCTGTTGATTTTCCTCGAAAAATTGAAGATGCTCAGGATATGTATCTACTAATTCCTGGTACCTGGCCCAACATTTCTTATCTTCACCCATTGACATACTTTGGGAGATGTTGTCTCGATGTAAAGTAGATATGGATCTATCAGAGAGAGACTTACTTATTTTTTGGCGGGTCTTAAGATCCCGCTTCTGTCCTATCTTTGCCAAACGCATCTTCTCTTTTGTCTTTTCACTTATTCTAAATCCAGGCTTCGGTCCAGGTTTTACCATTTTACTCTCGTATTCTTTGAATTTTGGTGTCTTCGAGATCAACCTTACGTTCTATCTGATCTTCTTTGTAGACCACCTCTACGCCGGTTTTTCCTAAAATCTGGGCGAAGATTTCTACAGTTAGCTCTCCTCCTGAGATCTTGCGAACTTTGGCTTCAAATCCTTTGAAAGGGCCACTCTTAACCGTAACACCCTCTCCTAAGCCGTACTGACTAGCCTTAATCTCAGAAAGCAGTTTGCCCTGAGCATCCTGCATTCTTTCAATTTCTTCATCTGAAACTAAACCAGCGTAGGTAGTGACAAACGGATAATTACTCAACTTATGGAAAACTACATCATGATCATGGTACCTTAAGAAAAGATATCCCTCATATAAGGGCTGATCCTTAACCCGTGTACCTGTCTTGGTTGTGTATTCCTTTTTTATCTGGGGATAAAAATAGGCATCAATTTCAGGACAGTTCGTATGTATGTGGGTGATTACATTAGAGATTCTGTTTCTTTTGATTACCCAAGAATACCATTTCTTTAGTTCTGACATCTGTAAAACTCCTTGTGTTTCCCGTAACTACATTAATAATAACCGGAAACTCCACTTTGTGCAAGTATTATTTTGATTTTTGGCTATTTTTATGATATCCGTTGGCAATTGCTATAGGATTGATCACGTTAACATACTTCTTGCACCCACCACATATTATCCCGTAAGTAAGTTCACTCCCCCAATGAGGTTTCTGGCAATTAGGGCATTCAAGTAGAACATTAGTATGAGATCTTATCTTCCTTTTCTTAGGGAAGGTAAACGGAAGACGGTCTAAGATATGCTTATTCTTGTCGTTATGGTCATGGATCATGTCCTTATATTTAGAACCCATCTCCTGCTCAAGAGCAGACTCTCTCTTGACCACTCCAGGATCTAAATCACCATGGCTTTCAGAGTGGGTCTGGTTTGCAACTATCTCTTTAGCCAGTCTTTTAGATTCTCTTTTAATTGCGTCTACATTAACTGTATTCTTAGCTTTCTTCTTAGCCATTATTTTTCCTTATACAATATTGATAGTTAGATTAACTATCGCTTCTGGGGCCCGTAACATCCCGCTTTCTTGTAGTTGAGGGTTAGTTTTAGAAGTAGATCCTAATCTTCCTATTCTCCCGTCTAAAGTTCCAACAGCTAAATCTAGATCTCTACCACCGGGAGGAAGAGTTATTGCATCGTCTGCGATAAAACCCCGCATACTGTTTGCAACATTGAATACCCTTACCGTTATATCCATAGTACCTAGAGCCTGGTTACTGGGAATCTGATATAGAAACGTAAACTTTTGATTCTTGTTAGCTTCTCTATCTCTAGGGTCTATTCTTTTTCTCTCAACAAAGACCCCATCTATCTGAAGAGTAGCACCGAAAATACCTCTCAGATCCTCAGAGTCTACCTCAACTCGGAGCTCACTTCCTGGAGAAAAAGTAGCTCCTGGAATAGGATAAGAAACTCCCGCAAGAGGAAACAGTCTTCCAAAATCACTGTCTTCTAATATCTGTCTATCAATAGCTTTCTGTGCATCCAGGGCAACAACATCTACATTTTTAGAAAAAAGCTCGGGGCGTAATTGGGAAACTTTTGTCAACGCCCCTGTGCGAGCGGGCATACCAAACTCCTGGCCTTCTATAGGGGCTTGCCCTCTATACGCACGAAAGATTTGGTTTCTTCCGTATGACTCATCACCAGATGTGTCTTCAAAATCTATTTCCCTTCCTCTAGGGTCATCTCCTATGGGGAAGGTGGGAGTCCTCTTTACAAAATCTACATCAGGGTCACCGCGTTCCACATTATCCGCAGCGAATGAATGTCCTAAACCTCTCCCCTCAGTTGATGTTCCCTCTCTCCTTTCTATCTCCTTGGCCATTAGTCTCCTCCGTGTTTTTTGGTTGAACATTTTGTATAATATGAAATAACCTGTTCACCTTCTCTTTAAGATCTTCCTCGGTGTCATTGTTTTCCATAATTATGTCACAATCTGAACGAAGAACCTTACAAGTGGGATCCACGTAATCCTTTCTTTCAGCAGCGTCCACCCAAATAGAGAGATCTGAGAATTGCTTCGCAGCTAGGAACTCGTCTCGGTCTCTAATACCTACATACATATCATACTCTGCAAAGATTGCCCTAGCTAATCTTGAACGATCAGGTGTATTGTACTCCTTGATAGCTGTGTACCATTCTACCCGATAGTTATGTCTATCCGCATAACACTCATCTAGAGTGTCGTAAGTTAAACTGAGGTGTTTTTTCAACCAAGGTCTAACCACCTTCTCGGCACAGAACATGGAGGATGACTCAAAAGTCAATCCACATTTTGCCTCTATAAATTCCGCAGCGGTATCTTTGCCGTGTCTTCCGTGCCCTATAATAAATAGTTTCATTTTCTACCTTTCTAATTTTTGAAACGTCCTGCTTTTTTTACAGCCTTCTCTAACTCAGCAAGACCTTTCTTTATACTGTTATTCATTACCCTATTAGTTCTTACTACGTCACTAGTTGCTCTTTTTACATTCTTAATTCCTTGTTTATTTTCTTTTTTTATATCAACTAATAAATCTTTGTATGCCTTTTTTAATTTTAAAACATCTGGCGAAAGAGGCTTTAAAGGACCTTCCTTAGCATGTTCTCTATATCCCATAGTATTATTTATAAACTCTAAAGCAATTTCTATTTGAGAAGTCTTAACCGTAGTATAGCAAAGAATATCTTCTAGGAAAGGCTTCGCATTTTCACCACAAACTCTCCATTTCCATATAGGCTGAGGATTAGAAGAAGCACTAATGTGTGATAAAGAGCCTCCCCAATTATTTTGTAGAAGAACTAAAGGATCTTTAACTATTTGTGCACAATCAATAATTAAACGATAGTAATCATATACCTTATCTTTATATTTTCTTCTATCTTTATAAATAATTATGCACCCCTCTCCGTCAAAAAACCCAGCGGCCCATGCGGAAAGTAACTCTTTCTCGTGATTTTCTTGATTAATTAATTCAATCATTCTATTACTTCCTCTTTATCGTTCAGTAAAATTATACCGTGGAACTTTTTGGAACCAGTGGCCATATCTTACCTCCCACCATAACCCCAAGAGGGGTCTTAGATAAAATCTGAAACATATGATCCTTACATTTCTCTATATAAACATAAGAGAAATCATCATAATTGTAAACCGGGAAAAACACATCCCCTTCTATTTTAGGATCTATAAATTCAGTAAGATACAACTTGTCCACAAAAGGAAATGACTGTCTATAAATCTCCCCACCCCCAATTATAAATGTCTCTGGGGAATTACTTAAAAGCTGTGAGTAGTGAATAGCATCCTCTATAGACTGAACCGCCCTAAAGTTATTATCCTTAGGACCATAATTTTTCTGACGTGTGACTACAATATTCATCCTATTGGGAAGTATTCTCCCAATAGATTCAAAAGTCTTCCTTCCCATAATAACAGTGTGTCCAGAGGTTATATCTTTAAACCTCTTTAAATCTTCTGGGCAATCCCAGGGAAGCTTGTTATCTTTTCCTATCACAAAAGAATCTTGTGAACGACTGTATGCGTACGCGGCAATTATACTAAGACCCATCAGACCGATACCTTCCCTTTAATCAACGGATGGGGATTGTAATCTAAGAGAACAATATCCCCAAAAGTAAAATCATCTATGTTTTTTATTCCAGGACTAAGCATAACTTTTGGAAGAGGTTTAACATCTCTAGTGAGTTGAAGATCTACTTTTTCCATATGGTTATCATAGATGTGAACGTCACCAAAAGTGTGGACATACTCACCCACTTCAAGTCCAGTAACTTGTGCCACCAAGTGCGTTAGCAATGCGTAGCTGGCGATATTGAACGGGACACCGAGGAACACATCCGCACTGCGTTGGTACATCTGACAAGAAAGCTTACCTTCCGCCACATAGAACTGAAACAACATGTGACAGGGAGGGAGAGCCATTTCATCCACTTGAGAAACATTCCATGCAGAGATTACGTGGCGTCTGGAGTTAGGAAATTTCTTTATCTGGTCAATGGTAGTGGCTAACTGATCTATATGTCCCTCACCGTATCTGGGCCAAGACCTCCACTGGTAACCATAGATTGGACCTAAGTTACCGTCGACGTCTGCCCACTCATCCCAAATCCTAACCTTGTTCTCTTTCAGGTAGCCAATGTTAGTATTACCCTGTAAGAACCATAGGAGCTCATGCACAACGGCAGGCCAATGAATCTTTTTTGTCGTCAGCAGAGGAAACCCCTTCTGTAAATCAAATCTCATCTGATAGCCAAAACAACTACGGGTTCCTGTCCCTGTACGATCATCCTTCTGAATACCGTTAGTTTTAATATGTCTCAGCAATTCCAAGTAGTTATCCACTAAATTCTCCCCAATGTAATTTCGTTTCTTTTTGGCGAAATTACGTATCCTTATCTATTATATTATTACTCTAATATTTCCTTACTCTTAAAATAAAGAGAGTAAGGAATAGTATAGATATCCTTGCTCCCCCAAGCTTTATCTCTAGAAATAATTTATATTTACTCATTTGTCAAGTTTTATTTTCACCATTCAATAAATTAAGTGCTTGGTCCTGAGTTATGTCGCCATTCAGCCACTGATTAACTGGGTGTTTGAAATTAGGTAAGGTGCCACACTTAGGGCATGCTTGAGTACCTTTGCTTCCAAAATTACCACTCAATCCAGAAGCAGTCCACAAAAATCTAGCATGACATGCCTTATCCTGTTTCCCTGGCCTTTTCTTGATACCAAAACATTGAACTACTCTTCTATCGCCCATTACTTACCTCTTCGACTTCCTCTACCAAATCCACTTGGTCCAGACTTAGAAGCAGGTCCTCTCCAGCCACGAACTCCGGGACTAGAAATTCCTGCGCTCTTCCCCCCACTTGGTAGTGGAGACCCGGGAGCTGCTTCACGTCTCTGCCCATCCCGGTTGTGACGGGCCACTCCTGTTTGATCAGTATACTCATCATTGGCGTTATCACGCATCACTATGGCTTCAGCAGAGTGTACTCCTTCTTTGCCGGCCACTTGGTTTGTATCTTTAGGTCTTATGAAAAATGCCATATTATTCCTCCTTTGGTTCTTCATCGTCGGCCGGTTTAGGATCTTTTATTTCCGGCACCTGTAATTCTGATTGGGAATTAATTGATTCAATTATTAGATCAAGATCATCAGCATCTTCTTGTAACTTGGCGTAAACATCAAAAATATCTGGGGCCACAACAGACAAATCTACAGACTTTAAGATTTTTTGTAGAGCATCTCTTTGAATTATGTAACTCCCCAAGGTTAATCCTTGGTAAGATACTTGCTGATTAGTCCATGCTACCGCAGAACATAAATCTCTAAGCCTATTGACTACAGAGACACTTTGTTCTAGAATAGGGGTAACGGGTCGCGAATCTTTAGAAAAACATGTTATACGTAAACCTAGAGCTTCTAACTTAAGTTCTAGAGTTGTAATGTGGTGTAAAGCTTCCTTGACTTTCATTAAAACTGCCTCCCTTGAACATTCATTAAGAAAGGAGTCACGGCTGTCTTAGGTGACACAGCATCTTTTTCGAAAGTAGGCTTACTATCTGGGTAATAAAATCTCTTATATTCTACCATGATCAAACCCTCTATAATCTCCATGGCTGTTTTTGGATCTCCTATTTCACCACAAATAAAAGTTTTTTGCCCTTCTTTTCCTAGTTTGTAAATCTTACAACCCGCAGCATCTAGATCAATAGTGTATTGGTCTACTGAGAGTTGGGAATTTTCTTCGTTGTTTATATCCATAATTTTTACTCTCTGATTATCTAGTTATAATATCTTCGTTATCTTCCAGGGGATCTCCTCCTGGGATTTGGAATTCTGGCTTATCTTCTTGCTTAACAATACCGTGGTGTATGCCACATTGGTAATGCCTAGTAAGGTCTTCTCCACCATCAGGGTCCACAACCATTCGAGGAGAACCGTCAGGATCTCCCCACTCATCGCGCCCTAAATCACAAGTCTCTCCTGTTTCAGGGTCTACCCAATCACACACTGCAACCCAAACACCATCAATTATTTTCTTACTCATAATTTCTCCTAGAAATGAATTATCATTTCAGCAGCTATACAATCACAAGAGGGGCCACATAGGATACACCCTTGGCCTCTCCAGTGGTTGTGTTTTATGTTAACCACTTTACCGCCAGCTTTTGAAAAGTAACGGTATGCACTATTGTGAGGGCTGTTAACCCATATATTAGCAACCCCTGCTATAGCTCCTTGTCTTTTTGAAGCTTCTATTGAAGCATCTAAAAGTTCTTGTCCTAAACCTTTCCCGCTATAATCTGAATGGACTCCTATAGTCTGAAAGTATGCAACCTTACTTGAGTCTACTCCCCATTCATCCACCAGACAACTACCGAAGTCCCATGTTCCAGGCGCATGAGTAACTCTCACCCCTATCAATCTCTTATTATCATACATAAGAAAACTGGAACATATACCCCCTTTCCAACTGATTTTATAATCTTCTTTTAATTCCTCCAAAGTTAGATATGTCTCACCGAATATATCATCCGTCAGTGATTTTACTTCCTCTACTTTGTCCTCAGTGAAAGGTACAATTGAAATCATATTTCATTCCTTAGTGCTTTAATTACCATTATTGATTCGTTTATATCATTAATCTCTTCTGCCATACTAGATAATTCTAGGAGTCTACTTCTTATCTCCTCTTCACTTATATCAGTACGCTTCAAATTTAAAATAGCTGTATCTCTTAAATATATAAGTCTACTTTTAAATAAAAGCATAAGGGATTTTACATTTCCTTTAGAAGCTAAATACATGTCAAGTTCCTTTAGATATTCCAGACTGTCCCAAATCTTTATGTAGACTGGCGTCCTCTTCTATGTGCTGGTGAAGCTCATCGTGGATATGTTTTATTAAATCATCCATCTGGGTCTTCTGACGTCTTCTTCCCCAAGCGGTGTACCCTATTAGTATAATGATACCCCACTGTACGAAATCATGAAAGGTAACATAAATAAACCACGTTGACTGTAACCACTGAGGGAGATTATAAAACCACTCAATCATATTAAGCCCCGTATCTTTCGTAAAGAGTCTTCATAACTTGTTGCTGTTGAGATTCCCACACTTGAAGAGTTTCACAGGACTCGCATACAAATACGACACTTTCTGGCTCATCTACTACGGGGTAGAGTTTAAATTCTTCCTTAACGGCACCATCATCCTCCATAGAATTTGCTAAACAAATCTCTTCTCTACAAGTAGTAACTTTCCACGGGTCTGACATACTTAATTCTCCTTGTTACCAACCCCCTCTCATTCGCCGCTTCCCATTAGGGCAGAAGCTGGAGGGGGGTTAGTATTTAATTATGCTCTTCTCATAAACTTAGTTCCGCAGTTAGCACAGAACTTATCTGAACGTCTCCTTTTAGATTCTCCACAATTAGTACAATGTCGAGATTTCTTAGGACGTTTATATGCTATTACCTGTCTGCTTTTTGGAGCCTTAATTCTAATAGTTAAAGTAACAGGGGAATATTCTGTTTCGAAATGATCTCCATAAGAGAACTTCTGATTAGAATTGCCTCCTTCTACTGTAGCACCTGCGGTGTCGTTAGAAACAAAACACGTATTAGAACTCAACGTGCTGACACTATTCACAGAAGTGAAAATAGGTGCTGATGTTGGGGTTTCATAAGAAACGTTGGTAGAGGTAAATCCTTTTGAGCCTCTTCCTCCACCTTCTCTTGGTGTGAAGGGGATCGTCCAATTAATAGGGTCAATGCTAAAGGTGAATCCTTTCTCTCTATAGAATTCTACCTTAACTATCCCATTATTATTATCAGTAGGGTCGTTAACTCTACTATCACTTAAAGGAACGAACTTAAATCTGTTACCTGAATCTAATGAGCTATCCAAAAACCTTTCCAGATCCAACGTCTGTCCGGGTTGTAGAATAAAATCTCCAAGTCCAGAAACTTTTCTTCCATCAATCCAAACCCTAGCTTTTGCTCTAAGGTTACTATGTTTGTTCTTCAATCTAATCTTATATTCCTTGTGGTAAGGAATTGTTGCGCTCCCATTAATTTCCCTAACAGGGGCACCCTCGTGCATAATACATAGCACAAACTGGTTATCGTAAGCCATCATAGTCTTCCTCCTACATACGGGACTTCTGCAAAACCCGCTGTTTGTTTAAGCAGAAATTTTGTTATCGGGGATCTTAATTTAGATGCCAACCCTACTCAGAGTTGGCCGTCTTCCCACTGTGAAATCTCTCTACAAGCTTTTGAACTCTTTTCTTTTGCTTGTCAACACAGGCCTCATTTAGGTCTATATCATTTAACACCGCTATCACCGCTATCACGATCATGACATCAGAGAGTTCCTCTGCTAAATCCTCTTTCGTTTTCTTAGACTTGATCATACATTCTGCTACCTCACCAACTTCCTCGGCAAGTTTCACCATACTGTGAAAAGGGTGTGCTGTATACCCATCAGGTCTTAACTCTAATAACACCTTTGCATCTTTTATTAAATCATCAAAATCCATCAATTAAATCTCCTTGCGCCGAATATGCCTGGGTCTTTCCCGTTGATCATTAATTCGGCTAATGTTTTCCCTATATTAAAAGTGAACCCAAGACCATGTCCTGTGAATCCACCAGTAAAGAATATTCTAGAATCTTCCGGAAGGCTACCCACTATAGGATAACTGTCTTTAGAATACCCCATCACTCCCGACCACTGGTGGCTTATAGGGACCCCCTGCAGCACTGGAAAATGATCGTTCAAAAATTCTTGCAGTTTCTGGTGAATAACGGGATTGATCTCATCTGAAAAACCAACTTCCTTTTCCACATCTGTATTCCTAAAACCACCTATAAGAACACTGCCGTCGCTTAACTGTCTAAAGTAATCTAAAACAAAACTACAGTAGCAGGGTTCTAGAAACCTGGCCACAGGGTCGGTTACTATAATCTGACCACGTGTGGGGAAAATCTTATCTTCAAAGTAACTGAATAACTGACTAGACCAAGCGTTAGTAGCTAGTACTACAGAATCAGTTTCAATTAAAAGCTTTCTTGTGTTTACTCGTAACCTGCCCCTATACTCGGTTATCTCGTAAACTTCTTCAGTGGGGTGTATCTTTATAGTATTAGACATCTTCCTAATAATAGCTCGGATAAGTTTTATAGGGTGAATCTCAGCATCGTGCATGTAGTGTGCGCCCCCGTAGAATCCAGTAATGCACGGGGGAGATAGTTCATTGTTTCTAAATCTTTGTTCTACAACGTCCTGTTCCTTCCAATAAACTTGGACATTCTTTTCTTGTAACTTAGCAGTGGCCTTCTTAATAATTTCAACTTCATGTTCAGAGGAAGCTAGAGTCCAACTCCCCTGCTGTCTGTAATCACAATTATGAAGAAGATCCTCGAATCCCAATTCTTTAATTAGTAATTTATGATTCTCTTCAGTGAACTTCCAGATTTCTGTGGCCTTTTTCTCGCCGTAAGAAGAGGTCATATTAGAGAAATGATCTGTAGAG
>SDBT01005299.1_pt1 | contig 21672 bp, 23 predicted proteins | sample 2277101 | NCBI WGS metagenome assembly SDBT01 (sample SAMN10404973, study PRJNA504765) | marine sediment metagenome | isolation source: marine sediment core GS10_PC15, 103 cmbsf | place: Arctic Ocean: Southern Knipovich Ridge | collected 2010
CTTTAACACACATTACTCTGAAAGAAATTGGCGGTTTAATCCAAACAGAAGAAAATTCCGGAAGAGACATTATGGTTCCAAACAGTATGCTGTTTGAACAAAACATTGTAAATTACACACAACAAGATGAGTTTGTGCTAGCACAGGTGTTTTTTGCAGTAACATACCAAAGCGATTTAAACAAAGCAATGAAAATAGGAATTCAGGCTGCAAAAAAACACATGAAACAATTTGCTGAAAGCGTGAAGAAAGAACCTTATGCAAGAACAAACTTTCAGCCAAGTGGTGTAAATATTTCCATAAGATTTTTTGTACCAGCAAAAAGATTAACCGAAAGCTCAACAATGGTAACAAACGAAGTGTTTGAAAAAATCGCAAAAGAAAAAAGCGTTTCCTTTGCTTACCCGCACACAGAAGTTATTTTAAACAAAAAATAAAAAAAGAACAGGCGCCTTAGGCAATGATGAGGTTAACCACAAGAAGTGATTTGAATGAAATGCCTTAGATGCGGACATACTTGGAAACGTACTAAGTTTAGAGAAATGGTCAGCTTTGCCACAAAGTGTCCAAAGTGTGGAAGCAGATGGCTGTTAAAAGGCATATTCGGAGGAGACCTGAGTTTTTTGAATCCTCTTTTTGTATGGAAAAAAAAGCACAAATGAATACTTTTTTAACATTTAACACCTATCGCTTTTATAGGCAATGATAAGGTTAATTTAATATGAACAAAATACAGCTTTTTGGAGCAGTACTTATAATAATTGGAATTGCTTTGCTTATAGTTTTTCCAATTATAGGAATTCTTGTAGGAGAGTTTTTAATTCTGGTTTCAGTTGTTGGAGGCTGGATTATTATATTAATAGGAGCATTAATTCTAATTGTTTCATTGATATTTGAAAGAATGAGAGACGTAAAAAAAGAAAACTTTAACAAAGATTTTTGAGGTGGGAAAAAAATGATTATTGTAAATACACATTTTGTTCAAGGAAAAGAAATAGCCGAAACAATAGGAATCGTGAGGGGAAACACTATCAGGGCAAAACATGTTGGAAAAGACATTGTGGCAGGTTTTAGGCAGCTTGTCGGAGGCGAATTAAAAGAGTACACCGAAATGCTTACAGAAGCCAGAAAAGAATCAATGCAAAGAATGACCAAAGAAGCAGAAACTCTTGGAGCAGACGGAATAATTAATGTAAGATATACGACCTCGCAAGTGATGGCTTCAGCAGCAGAAATACTGGTCTACGGAACAACAGTAAAACTAAAGTGAAAGCACAAATGAAAGCTTTTTTTAACTATAAATACCTACTGTGGCTGTAGGTGATGATTAGGTGAAAAAATGAAATTTGATAAAAGAGAAATCATAATAGGGGTAATTGCAGTAGCATGTGCCGGAGTGGCTGCCAACATGTCAGATTTAGGATTTCTTGGAGACACAGCAGTAGCAATTGTTACAGGCGTTGTCATAGCCATTGTGCTAAGCATTGTTGTGAGAAAATACAAATAAATACTTTTTTAACAGTAAACACCATCAGTTTCTACAGGCAATGATGAGGTTAACACCCAAAAACTGGGGGGTGTTACCACCAATTTTAAACTTCCAATCCGCTGATTTGTAAATAAAATATAAATAGAATATAAATAGTTCGTATTTTATCTCATCCTTTAAGGCCTTTTTGGAGCTTTTTGGGCAATTGCAGAAGCGCCATAAGGCAGATAAGAATTATTTATAAAGAGGAATTTCTCTTTATAAATAGTTAATAATTTTTTTATTCTATTTCTACCAAATAACTTTGCTTGCTAGAATAAGTTTGCCGTTTGTCTTTAAAATCTAGATTTATATTAAAGTTAACATTTTCCCCGCTGGTTGTTGGCGTTATTGTTATGGTTTCTTGATATTTTTCATTGGGACTTAAGCTAATTCCAGTATAGTCTTTTTCGAAAAGCACTAATTCTTCCCCGTCTGCAGTAAAGGCATTATCTGTTGGCCTTAGTTTCTGTATACTAATCTTAAATTGCCCTAATTCCTTTTCTATATCATCAACGTTTTGAAAGGTAAAATCAATAGATGTTGGGTTGTTTTCAGTAAAAAGCCCAGAATATTCTCCGGATACCTTTACTGAACGAGTATATCTGTCAAAAATAAAGGTTTTTTTCTCGGTTTCATTTTCAGCGTTATAATATGGACTCCTATAAAACACCAATAAACCGTTTTCAAAGGCGGGTTTTTCATTTGACGCAGCAATGCTTGCATTGATGCCTCTTACATCGCAGTTGTTCGGATCAGAAACAGGCATTAATGTTTCCTTGTCTAGGCTCCACCAGCCTTCATGAGTACATTCGTTATTTCTATAAGATGCAAAAAATCTGCCATCATCTTTAAGGATTATTAATTCTGGGGATGTTCCCAAGTCAAAATCATTTGCTTTCCCCCAAGAATTTTCAATCAGTTTAGAATACATTTCTGAAGGCACAATTTCTGGCAAACTGTCTCTTTTCTTTTCTGTTTCCTCTGAAGAGTGTTCTATTTCTTCTGAAGGCATAAAAGTATGCAAACCAAAGATTAGATCATTGTTAGATTTCTGGAAACTTATAACAGATCCGTTATCTAAAAGTATGGTGCCTGAATCTTCAGTGGTTAATTGGAAATTCCATTTGCCGCTTTGACTTCTCTCTGGATAATCCGAGAATGCAGTCCAGCTATAATTCCCATTTCTCCTCAATTCAAGTGTTGTGCAGGTTGGTGGAAGTAGGCCCCCTGCAGAACAACCGGCGTCTTGCCAAACATATTTAGTTAAAAAATCAAAAATGTCATTATCTGCAGAAGAGGGGCTAATGTCAGGAGCTGATGGTGGACAGGATTCAGGAGGAGTGACAATTGTCCCATCATTGCATACTAAGGTTTCAGGTGTCGTAGGTTGAATGCATCCACTAATCAAAACTAGCGCGACAACAAAGCCAATTAACAAAAAATATTTTCTCATTATCTCTATTATATTTAAACTGTACTTAAACTTTTCTTTTGTTCGAACTTTTGTACACGTTTCCAATTTTCGTACAAAGCCAATTTTTTGCATCTTTTTAACTCAAATTAGTTCGTATAAATGCACTGCTAGTTGGAAACTTTGACTTTGACCATATTATTTTATTAGTAGCAACACCCCCCATTTATTAGGCGATGATGAGGTTAACACCTTCTGACCGAGAGGAATGACGATAAAATCAACTCTGAGCCTTTTATGCTGTTTGCAGAAAAGGGAAAACATATTAAGTAATTTAAGTTTAATAGTATGACGGCAATGAAAAATGAAAAATGCGTTTTTGTAATTCTTGTGCTGCTAATTATTGGAATCGTTTTTATTAGCGGCTGTGTTCAGGAGGAAGAAAAAGTCCCGCAGGAAATTGATTTAAGTATTTCATGGGAATCGATGGATGGCCCTCCAGGAGCAGGGAATGTAGAACAACTAATACAGAACCCTTACCGCCACAATGAGTTATACACAATAAATGTACTTGGTATATACAAATCTGAAGACAAGGGCGACCACTGGAAAAAAATAAGTAAAGTGAACAGCAAGTCTATTGCAGTTTTTGAAGATAAATTATTCAGTTGTGAGGATGGTGTTTATTATTATGACGGCGGGGAAAATCGTGTAAAAATTTTAGATATGCGATGCAATGAACTTGCAGTCAGTAACAATAAACTTTTCGTAAGTTCTGGTGGCAAAAAAATACAGGATCTTAAAATAGCATATACTTATCTTGATTCAGGGAATTTTGATTGGAATGACATATCTCCCTCAGAATCTGAATTAAGGGATTTAGATTTGCCGCAAAGTGTCAATAATATAGAAATCCAAAACATTGTCACGGTTGGAAACAGATTCCTGGTAAATATTATTGTAAATGCCGGAGACAAAAGGACAGGAGACAGAGGGGAACTCACAAAGAGTTATTTGTACATTTCAGAAGACCTTGGCGGGACATGGTCCGGGGTTGAGCTTGCAGAACCTGATGGCGTCAGCATTGCAAAGATTGCCCAAAATCCAGGCAATCCAGAACACTTGGCAATATCATTCAAACACAACATTATACATGAGGGCAGTTCCCCAATATCTGAGCTCTTAAGGGAATCTTATGATGGAGGAAAAACATGGAATAAGCCCACAAGCACAACCTTGAAAGCCAATGGGATAGAAGATGTTGTTATTTTAGGTTCAACTTACTATCTTTTGAGCCCTTATGGCGGCCCTTCGATAGTTAAGCTGGAGGGCTCCCACTATGAACAAATTCCTACGCCCGTGCTTAAGGGCTTTGAAGAAATAAACTTTGGGTTAGATAAAATCTTATTTGATTCCGATGACCCAAACATAGTTTATGGCAAGAGGGGCTCTATATGGGCTATGGGAATTATTAAATCCACGAACGGCATGAAAACCTGGAAAAGGATGGACAATGACATTATAGAATCAAGCCCAACTATTGTTATAACTCATCCAACAGACCCTAGTATTGTATTCACTTCAGGAAACGTGATTCAGGAGTCATACGCCACAAGGGATTTTGGAGAAACATGGAAACCCTTCACGCCTGTGGCTGCCGGAGATGATGTAAAGATTGATCCCCACAACCCAGAGCACATGATATTGGTTGATGAGATGACCCTAATGTTTGAATCATATGACTCAGGGAGAACATTTAATAGAATTGCCGAGGATTTCTCATCAGCAAAGATTTTTGATTTTGAGATAGCAAAAGATTCCGGAAACATCTACGCAGCTAATATTGGTGTCGGCATTTCAGAGAGCGCTACTTCAGAGAGTAAGAGCTCATGGCAGTACCTTACCTACTCATCTGATTATGCGTATGATATTGAACTTGACCCTGAAGACAGCAGCATTATTTATGCCGCATATTCACCAAAAATATTTGAAAACCATTCATCCATTTTGAGATATTCCAAAAATCAAAAGGAAAACTCTGGCTGGAGCGAGATATTCAGGCTTGAGGATTCAGCAGGAATAACATCCATTAAGTTTGATCCAAACGATCCAAATAGATTATATGCCGGGGCGATAGGGGAAGAAGGTACGGTCTATGTAAGCAATGACAAAGGGAAAAATTGGAACAAATTAAATGAAGATTTAACATTCACAACAATCTGGGGCCACTCACAATTACAAATAGACCCAAGAGACAAAGATACTGTTTATGCAGGAACATGGGGCGGCGGGAGCTACAAAACAACAGATGGGGGGAATTCCTGGACCCTGTTGGACGAAGACCACACATTCTCCCCGGTGTGCCTGGCAATCTCCAGTAAAAACCCCAATATTGTGTACGCATGTGACAGAACTGCTCCAAAAATTCATAAGTCAACAGATGCAGGAAACACATGGACAGAATATTATGATTTCGGGCAAGGTTACATGCTGTCCTCAGCAATTGCCATAGACCCTGACAACCCTGACAGAATTTATGCATCTGCATTCAAGCCGCCAATGGCCCATGAAGGGGGCTTGGTTGCGATCACAAATGGACAGGCCACTCCAATCGGAGAGGATTTGCCAAGAAGCGTTCTTGAGATAGAAATTGACCCAGCCAACAAAAACATAATTTATGTCACGACACATATTCACGGCGTGTATAAGAGCGAAGATGGAGGAATGAGCTGGGAAAAACTGGATGATAAAAACAATGGCCTGCCAAGAATTGGCGTCTATGATATTGAAATAGATCCAACCAACAGCAATACTCTGTATGCAACAGCACTTTGCGGAGAACTGCCCGATTACATGATGCCGCCTCCAATGCTGGGCATTCAAAATCTTGACCCAGACGGAAAATGCGGCGTGTATAAAAGCACTGACGCTGGTAAGAACTGGGAATTGATTCTTGAAACAACCAGCGAGGCAAGGGGAATTGACATCGACCCTGAAAATAATGACAACCTTTATGTTGCTGACATGATGGGCGGTGTTTGGGTTAGCAATGATGCCGGCCAGACATGGAGACAGGAAAACAACGGATTGGGAAGCATTAGCATGACCTCTGTCAAAATAAAAGATGAACAAATCTATGCATCAACGCAGGGAAGCGGTGTTTATGCAGGGGTCATCAATGACGATGGTTCAATAACCTGGGACAGAACAAGGAGCAACAAGCCAAAAGCCTATGTTTACAAAATACAAGTGGAGGTCGATCCGAAAAATTCAAACAGAATCTATGCATCCGGCTATCCAGGAGGCTTATTAAGAAGTGACGATGCAGGCAAAAGCTGGAATGACAAAGACTTCTTGACGCCAAGTATAAAGGTTGCTGATCCACTTATTCAGGGATATTACAGGTTTGATATTAATCCAGAAAACCCTGAAATCGTATGGATGGGAGTTTATGGCAAAGGAATGTTTGTATCCTACGACGGAATGGACTTTGACATGTTTGCCAATGGAATTGACAATCTGATGATGGGCAAACACATCACCTCTGTGGAAATAAACCCCGCAAACCCAGATGAAATATATGTCGGAGCAGAAGAAGGGGTTTTTGTGACCCGCGATCATGGAGAAAATTGGGTTGAAATGAACGACGGGCTTGGAACCCTAGATATAAGATCACTAAAGGTTGTAGGTACAGAATATCCTCCCTTTGAATACGATTTTGAGGACGGAACAGCAGATGGATGGAAGTCAGATGCTGGGTGGTCTGTCATTCAGGAAAATGGAAATTATGTCTTACAAGGGGTTGGCCATGAGTGGATTAGTACTGGTTCAGAAAGCTGGACTGATTACACATTTGAAAGCAAAGTAAAGCTAATTGAGGGTCAGGTTCATGTTAATTACAGGGTCAGTGGTTCTGGCAGGTATGCTGTGGGCATTAGTGACGGAAGCTTATATCTTATGCGAACATTTAAGGGTGAACATACACAGCTAGAATCTGTTGCTATGCAATTTAGTCAAAACACGTGGTACGATATCGAAATCGTTGGCAAAGGAAACAATATCAAAATTTATGTTAATGGTAGTTTAAAAATAGATTACACTGATACTGAATCACCAGTATTGAATGGAAGAATTGCTTTTGAGTCACTTCCAGATTCTAAGATTTATGTGGATGATGTTAGGGTAACAATAGATTCAACAGATACTGAGATATATGCAGGAACTGCAGGGTATGGAATATACAAATTTAATAATGCAAGTAAAACATGGCAGAATCTTGGAAGGTCATTTGGTGGCGGATGGTGGAGCCCGTGGGAAAGAAGAATGTACCAGTTCAGCTCAATACTGTTTGACCCAGATGTTCCTGGAAGAATTTATTACGGGCATTTCCCAAGCGGATTTTTTATAAGTGAGGATAACGGGCACACATGGAAAGATTCAAGCCTTGGATTGGGAAATGATGGGATGTTTTCTTTGACTATGCACCCATATGATCACGATATATTATTTGCAGGAACATACAATGGTGTTTCAAAATCAACTGATGCTGGAAAAACATGGGAAATAATAAGCAATGGCATTCCCCCAGAACAGTGGCCTTACACTATAGCAATTGATGATGAAAACCCAGACATAATGTACACTTCAACCAAGAACGGGCAGAACAAGGGCTTCTGCGAGAGAAACGACTTCTGCGGCGTTGTAATGAAAACAACAGACGGCGGAGAAAGCTGGTTCAAAATCATGAACGGCCTTGATGAATTTAGAAGCGAATTTTACACACTTTTGATTTACCCGCCAAATCACAATATTTTATTTTTAAGCACCAACAAAGGTGTTTATATAAGCAGGGACGCCGGAAACAGCTGGAAAGCCATAAACACTGGACTGCCTAACACAGATAATCAAGTAAGGGACAACGTTGCAGACAATCTGGCACTCACACCAGACAACAGATATTTAATTTTTGGCCTCATGAACTCCGGTGCCTGGAAAGCAGACTTGTCAAAAGCTGGTTTGGGGTCTTAACCAATTATTTAATCGCATATCTTCGCATTACCTGAGAATCCAGCACCTAATATTATAACCTATAAGGAATCTAGGTTTTAATGAGGTTAACACCTTCTGACCTAACGGAATGACGATAAACTCAACCCTGAGCCTTTTATGCTGTTTGCGGAAAAGGAAAAGCCTATTAAGCGGTTTAAACTTAGCAATATAACTGAGATGAAGATTGAAAAATGCGCTTTTGGAATTCTCGTGCTGCTAATAATAGGAATTGTTTTTATTAGCGGATGTGTTCAGGAAGGAACTTCGCCCGAAGATAGGAGCGTAACTCCTGAAATTTCTGAGGAATCCGAAGTTACTATAGAAAACGAAGAAGAAATTCTGCAGGAAGAAAAACAAGAAGAAACAACGCCAGCCGTCAAACAGCAAATTTACAAAGGAATTTGGCTGCCTGGCATGGTTCAGGGCTGGCTGGCCTCCAACATAGATAAGATAAAGGCTCTTGGGATGAACACAGTCTCCTTATCAGTTGAGTTTATTCAGGAAGATGACAACCCGCTTGTGGGTATTGACACCTCTCATATAGCTGAGGATATTAAACTAGCTCATGATAACGGAATGAAGGTTATGCTGAATGCAAATTTCCATCCCAAACCCAAGCTGGGAGAGGAAGATATAGAAAGATTGAACTCCTTAATTATAGAAGTAGCCAAAATAGCAGAAGAAAATGATGTTGAACTTTTTGCCCCCTTGAGTGAGCCAGAAACTGTGCTTTTGGTAGATAGGGGAGAGTGGGCACAAGATATCCTCCATAAAATAAAGGAGGTTTACCACGGCGAGACCTTCTGGAACGGAGCCTTTGCCCCGCCTGATAAGGAAGTAGTGTCTGAAGAGTACTTTAGGCAGGTGGCTGAGCAGCCTCCAGGAGACTTCGTAGGATACGACTATATTGGGTTTCCCAGTTATTACTGGCAGGGAGGAAACCTGGAGCCTGAAGAGCTGTTGCAGTTTGCTGACCAGATGACGCTGGAAAGCTATTCAGAATATGCTGACAGACTTGTAAAATACATGCTCGCTTATGCAGAAAGGGACGGCTGCAAGGGGGTCATTGTTAAAGAATTTGGTGTGATAGACAGGTTCTTTATGAGAGGATCTGATGTGGTGGACAGGCTGGATAATGGAACATTGACTGAAGAAGAATATACAGAGTCCCACAGGATAGTTCTTGAAAAAGGAAAGGACAAGGTTGCTGGATTTATGACTACAATAGACATTCTTGACACAGAAATTTATGGAATACGTATCAGAGGAATTCCGGAAACACAGGAAGTAATAAGGGAATGGTTTACGGAAAAATTGCCGGAAGAGAGATAGTTTTTTTACTGAAAACAGATCCTGGTGATTTATAAAAATGGAAACAAAATTTTTATCAGCGATTCTGATTCTGGCAATTATTGGGCTTTTTTTGATTAGCGACTGCTGGTCTTCGTCGTTGTGTTTTGGATAGTCTTTTTCTTGATCCAACACTGGCTTACTAAAAAGCGTGAAAAGAAAAAAGTAGTTAAAAACCGTTAATTTAAAGTATATAATCTCTATACATCTCTGTAGGCAATGATGAGGTTAACACCTGCTGACCTAACGGAATGACGATAAACTCAACACTGAGCCCAATTTTTAATGATTATTCAATGTACATTCAATATACATTGAATGTACACTATTTATATACTTTAATGTGCATTTATTATGTAAGGTGATTTTATGAATGCTGATCTTGGCGTGCCCTATGAGGCCATCTTGAAGAAGGCGATTGAAAGAGGCTATGCCGGAAACCAGACAGAAGTGATAAGGCAAGCACTGCTAACATATGAAAGAATGATTGATGAGGAAGAAGTAAGGCTTGTGAACAAAGGCATTGAGCTGGAAATGCAAGAAGTAAGAGAATGCAAAATAAAGACAAAAAGCCTTGCCTCAATAAAGAAAAAGTACAAGTTGTGAACTAAATGAAATTAGGCTTTTCCGAAAAGGCAGAGAAAGAACTGGATGAAATTGACAAAAGCTTGAGAAAACTCTTCATAAAACATGCAGAAAAAATTTCTGCAATGCCGCCAAAAAGACACATGCGCTTTGGTTTGCCATTTAATGTAGAAGAAGTGACAAGACAAGCTAGAATAGTTTACAACATAGAAGAAGAAACCTGCTATATCCTACACTGCTTCAAAAATCACAAAGAATATGAAAGATGGTATAAATCATTCAAATGAAACCTAATTGAATCCAAGCACTTAAATTAATTTCTATTTTCTTTTTTGTTAGAATGGTGTTTGAAAACGGAAATTTAAAGGTTGCAATAACTTACGTTGTGCTGCAAGTAATCATTTGGGTAAAGTGTGCAGCGTTCTATTTACTGTACGGAGCCGGGAGTGTTGCGAGCTTTAACAGGTTTTTGTTTCCTGCGAATGCAATTGCCTTCAGTTTCTTTTTTCATGAGGCAATGCATGTTGCAATTGGAATCCTTGCACTTTTGTTTGGAAAGAATTTGAAAAAGATTGAGTGGCTTAAGCTTGTTGCAATTATCTTTGTTGCAGTCTTTATTCACAATCTTGCCTACTGGTTTACCTTGTCGCATGCAAGCATTTCCTATAGCGCGTTTGATTTTGCAAGAGACAGCGTAATATTACTTATAGTTGTTCTTGTTGGATATGCACTTGGAAAGTCCTGGGCGAGTTTCAAAAAGCAAAAACAGGCGAAAGAAAAGATTTAAATTGTCTCAGGGCTTTAGTCTATTAGCGTGATTGAAGAAAAAGAACTGCTTGAAGAACTTAGGCTTTCGCCTGTAAACTTTTCCTATTTGGAAACGCTTTCAGACAATCTTGGAATGCGACAGCATGCTATTCACGGCGTTCCAATGCTTGAAAGCGGCTACACTACAGACGACAATGCAAGAGCATTGGTTGCATTACTTGATTTTGGCGACTTGTTTAAGAAAGAAAGAGTAAGAGGCGAGTGTGTCAAGTATCTTTCGTTTTTGAATTTTATGCAAAAGCCAAACGGCTGGTTTCATAACATACTTTTGTTTGACAGACAATTTGGAGATGAAAGAGGAAGTGCTGATTGTTTTGGAAGAGCTTTATGGGCTTCAGGAAAGGCGGCAAACAGCTGGCTTGTAGAAAACCACCGAACAAATGCTAAAAAAATGTTTTACAGAGCTTTGCCTTGGGTACAAGAGCTTAAAGATTTAAGACCAATTGCTTTTTCCATTATTGGAATAGCCGAAATGTTAAAAGCAGGGGAAAACAAACCTGTTTTGCTTGAAAATATAGAATTTTTAGCTGAAAAAATGAAAGAGTTTTTTGCAGAAAATAGTGTGGAAAATTGGAAATGGTTTGAAGATATTCTTACCTATGACAATGCAAGATTGCCACAGGCTATGTTTGTTGCATTTCAGGCAACAGGCAGAAAGGATTTTTTGGAAGTTGCAGAAAAAAGCTTTTTGTTTTTGACAGAACAAACTGTTAAGGGAGAAATGTTTGAACCTGTTGGGCAGGATGGCTGGTTTCCAAAAGATGGAGAAAAAGCATTGTTTGACCAGCAGCCAATTGAAGCTGCTTCAATGGTTCAGGCAGCCACAGCAGGCTTTTTTGCAACAAGTAATGATGAATACAAAAAAATTGCTTTGACGAGCTTTAACTGGTTTTTTGGCGGAAACAAACTTGGAGCTGCATTGTATGACAGGAAAACAGGCGCTTGCTTTGACGGACTTACACCCAAAAACGTAAATTTAAACCAGGGCGCTGAAAGCATGGTTGAATTTTTAATTGCAAGATTTTGTATTGAAAGAATGAAAAATCAGAAGATTTAGATGAAAAACTCCTTTTTTTACGGAATGAAAACCGTGCAAAAAATTGCCATAGAAGCTGTTGAAGATTCACACGAGTTTTTGAGAGAAAACATGAGCGAAATTGATTTGGAAAAAAAGATTTTTGACTTGATGCAATCAAAGGGAGTAGACAAGCAATGGTATCCTATACTAATTTACTTTTCACATAGAACTGTGAATGCTTCAAAAAAAAGTTTGCCGTCAAATATCAAATTGAAAAGAAGAGACCTTATTTCCATAGGAGTTCATCCAACAAAAGATAGGTATATGGGCGATTATAGTATTGCAACAATATTTGGTGAAAATCCCGAACTACAGGAACTAGTAGATAACGCCAAAGAGATTCAAGAAAAAACCATTAATTTTGCTACTGCAAAAACAACTGGAAGTGAGCTATTTGAGCACAGTTTGAAACTTATGGAAGAATTCGGCTACAAGCTACTTGACTTGCGTGGCAATATAGGGCACAACATTGGAAGAATTCCGGAAGACAGATCAAAGTTTGAAAGAAAATTTTTGAACAGGGAAAACAATGAAAGATTAGGCGGAGAATTTTGGACTATAGAGCCTTTCATGGGAAACAAAGACTTTGGAGCAGTCTTTGAAGACATGGTTTTCATTGGAGACAGCAAAAAAAACGCGATAAAAATTATTTAGGCAAGAAAAGCGAAGGCTTAAATTTCTGAAAAACATTCTTTTTTCCATGCAGTGTATGCTTAATTTTTCAAAAGAAGAAAAAAAAGAGATTCTGAATTTTTTGCAGACTTTTTCTGAAGAAAAAACAAAAACTTCTTTTGAAGAATTCCGGTGCAAAATTGGCAAAAGCACTGTAACCCTTTACAGCTCTGGAAAGCTTTTGCTGCAGGGAGACAATTGTGAAAAAGCAAGGGATTTGGTTTTGGAAAATGTAAAGGTTGAAAATGAACTTATTTTAGGAATTGATGAAACAGGCAGAGGTGAAGACTTTGGCCCGTTTGTTATTGCAGGAGTTTTGGCAAAACCAAATGCAATGAGAGAGCTTAGAGACAGTAAAAAGGTAAAGCACTTGGAGGAAAAAGCAAAGCTTGTTGAAAAAAATGCAGAGGGCATTGGCATTTTTTCCGTTTCCTCAGAAGAGCTTTTTGAATTCAGAGAAAAGGGAATGAATCTTAATGCTATTGAAGCAAAGGCAATTAATGAATTGTGTGATTTTTTTAAAAATACAGGGAAAGTGAAAATTATTGTGGACGGTTCTCCACTTAAAGGATGCAAGGAAGGAATTGAGTTTCTTGTAAAAGGCGATGATTTAAATCCAGTTATTGGAGCTGCAAGCGTTATTGCAAAAAGTGTTCGGGATAGCTCTAAAGATAAGGGCAAAAGAAAAGGGTGGGGAACTTGGTCAAAAAAAAGCTAAAAAGAAAATCGAAAAGTAATTGGTCTTTGGCAAAGATTGGCGCAATTGTCTGGAGACTTAAGGCAACAATTGTTATTGCATTAATTTTGATTGCTGCATATTTTTTCTTTTCACAAGGCAGTCTTTTTATTGAAAAAAATGCGCTTCTTTCAATGTCGTTTAGTGCAGGAAATCCTTTCAATATTATTTCATATATGCTGACTCATATGAGCATTTGGCATTTAATGGTGAATGTAATAAGCCTTGTTCTTTTTGCAACAATTGTTGAACTTGCTTTGTCTTCAAAAGATGTTGTAGGTATTTTTTTGTTCTCGGCAAGTCTTACAGTAGTGTTTTTTTCTTTTTTTAATCCAGGAGTTGCACTTATTGGAGCAAGCGCAGGAGTGTGGGGAATTATGGCAGCAAGCTTTGTGTTAAATGCCAAAAGGGCTGTTGCTGCACTTGCAATTGTTGTTGTATTGTTCTTGTTTTTGTTTCCTGCGGCTACAATTATTGTAGAGCAATATGAAGGAATGATGTTGCAAAAGAATACTGAACTTGAAACTGCTCTGGCGACTGCTGTTGAAACAGGAAACACTGGAAGGGCAGCTGTAATTGCGGTTAAAAAAACAGAAGCTGAAACAGAACTAAAAAAATTTGTTGAGAGTAAACAGCTTGCAGCAGAGGCAAGAATTGATCCTTTTTTGCATTCTTATGCTGCAATTTTTGGAATAGCTTATCTTTTTATTTTTAGAAGAAAGGAAACCAAAGAATGTGTTAGAAAGCAAAGGCTGTTTAGTATTTTTCACAAAACAAAATCTTAAGTTGATGTTTACAGAACTAACTCTTAATTTGATGCCCTGAACACAAGGTCTCTGAGTTTTTTGTCACTTATTTCAGGAATGTTTTGTGTTTTCTTTTTTTCAACAGGTTGTATTTTGTCAAGCCTTTGTTTTAAGGCTGCTATTTCAAGCTTTGTATTTTGCTTGAATTCACCAAAACTGTCAAGCTTTTGAGTAAGTTCAGTTGTGTTAATTTTTTGAGCAATTGAACCATTGCCATTGAGTTTTAGTAAAAGCTGTTCAAGCCTTGCAATTCTCCTGTTAAGATAGTCAACTCTTTCAATTTGTGATGATTCTTCTAAAGGAATTGGTTTAGCAAGAGATGCATTTCCGTCATATTTTGACTTTGCAACAAGAGTTCTGCGTTCATTGTCCTGAATTTCGTCCGTTTCCTGAAAATCATACTTTTGTTGAACTGTTTCCTGATCTTCTTCTTGAACATATTGCTTGCTTTCCAGACCTGCTTCAATGCCGTTAATTGTTTCAGTGCTGTTTCTTGTGTCAATTCTGTTAATTTTCCGATGTTTTGCCGCTGCTTTTAGTCTTTTAGGGTCTGTAAGGCTCAAAAATGCATTTCCCAGAAAAAGAGCAAGAATAAGCACGCTTAAGAAAATTGTAACAACCATTTTCTCCCCAAACCAAACAACTTGTAGTTGCTTGTTTTTTTAATCTTTTTGGACAAAACCTAAGCAATCGGTTTTGTTGAATTACTCTTTTTTTGAAAATCTACCGGATGTTCTTTCCAATTCTTTTCACAAGCCATAGGCAAGCATAAAGCCCTGCAACAATTCTGATTGGCAAATCATATCGCCCAATACAGAAATCTCCATCTTCTACGCCTAATAAAATGTTGTCATATTGTTCTTCAGGATATATTTTGTCTATAGCCTCTTTTATACGCTTAAGAGCTTTTTCAGGCCCTACTGCATCAATATCATTTTTCACATAATTTTCCTGAAACTTGTTGGCTCTTGGAATTCCATCATCAAAAGAACTTTCCAAGTCCTTATAAAATTTTTCAAAAACATCAGAATCGTGTCGTTTCAAAACTTCTTTTACAACAGAGAGTATTGGTTGACTTTGTTTAGCACCTTTTCCTGTACCACGGTGTAGAACTACTCTCCATTTGAAATCATTGTTATTGAAATCAGAATCCAAATTATCCAAGTCGACTCTCAAACTTGCTTTTTTTAGGTAAGGTATATGTCTCCTGAACTTGGCTATAGGACGCCTATTTCCCTGTATTTTCTGTTTATGTTTTTTTCCAGTTAAGTCCAGCGAAGGTTTTTTGATTTCTTTATCAATCAATATGGGCAAATTTAGTTTTTCAGAATCTTTTATGGTTTTTGCTAATGCTGAAGAGAGTTTTGGACAGACTGCATTTCCTACTAGTCTATTTTTTGCTACCTCTGAATTTGCTTCGAATTGATAAGTAATTGGAAATGACATGAAACATGCAATTTCTCGTATAGTAGGCAATCTATAGATTTCAGGATTTCTTGTTCCGAACAGAATTGATTCTCTTGATACTGCTGATTGTGTAGCCATCACTGTCCTTGAAGGTCTGTTAAGCTCTTCTGGAAAAGACATCTTTCCCATAAAACCATGGTCTTTTTTCAAGCGTCTTGCTGCTTTCCATTCGAACTCTTGTACGCGAGTATCATAATAATGGTCAGTTAAATCTTTTCCACTAATATTGAAGTTCCAACACACATCTTTTACTAAGTCCTTCTTTTTGGACAATGGTTCTCCTAAATTATCCATAACTTCACGCATTGTTATATACGCTTTGTTGTTAGAAATTTTTTCTGGAAGTGGATATTCGCCACAAACAAATCTGGACCTAGTTTGAGGTGTTCCATAGTCTGCAGAATTTAACACTTCTCTTGCAGGGATTTCTAATGCTGTTTTGCTTCCACCAGGAAGATTAAGCTCTTTAAAAGTATAGCTCTTTTTGATATGTTTTTTTGAATTTGGAACATTCTCCAAAAACCAATATTTCAACTTACTCCCCTTCTTATTCTTCTTAACCGCAATTATTTGAAAGAATTTTTCTATAAGGGCAGTACCTAGGCTCTTGTCCGCTTTACCTGCTTTGTTTGAACCAGAAAATGAAACACAGGGTGGCGAACCTATAATGATTTCAGTGTCAGGAATTAACTTGTCAATTTCTTCTGGTTTAATCTTCAATATGTCAGCAAAATAATGCTTTGCTTTGGGATGATTAAGTTTGTGAGTAGCTATTGCAGGAGCCCAATTGTCAAGACCGAAAACCACATCAAAACCTTGTATCTTAAAGCCTTCAGAGAAGCCTCCAGCACCACAAAAGAAATCAGCAACCCTCATATTATCAATATTGCGCAGTCAAGTATTAAAACTTAAAGAGAGTGCACTTCCGGTAATTCAAGTCGATTTTATAATATTTGGCAATTCTTCGATATCCTTTGGTCCGACATAAACGAATTTACGTCCTAGAAGTTTTTTAGCAGCTTTTAGACTCTTTTCATCGATTGTGTGTGTAGACAATAGGCAAACCTTGTCTCCAACTTTTTTCAAGCTTTCAGCGTTTTTTAGGAATCCTGATATGTCGGAAGTGTCCTTGCATTCAATCACCCAAACGGATTTTTTATTTAAGCAAATCACATCAATATTTGCGATGGTCCCGTTTTCCTTAAAAAGCATTCCAAAGTCAGATGGGAAAGACCTCCTAAGTATCTCAAAAACATACCACTCCAACCAGTACCCGTGGCTATCCTTCAATAGTTCATCAAGGGCTGGTGATAAAGGGTAGAATCTAACAAGTATATTTCGCCATTCTTTGCAATTTCTACATTTCAGAGTCTTTGAAAATTGGTCAGTGGAATCACACCAAAAACATTCGGCTAAGAGATTGTCCCCTAAAAATCCTTTTTTCCGTCCTATGCATAGAATCTTAAGTATGCTATTGTCAGACACATCAAAAAGAGGCGAATATTTGGAAAAATCTAGCTTAATTTCTCCACAGTCCCTGCAAGATATTCTTTTCTTGAAAGAGTTTTCTGAAAACTTCCTTAAAATGGTGGGAGTGTCAGATGATGCCCCACATTTGCAGGCCGCCTCATAAACAAAAGAGCAGTCGGAATACTCTAGTAAGTTTTTTAGATTTTTTTTAATCGCATTTAAATCAATCCAATTCGATTTCACGATGGCGTTCAATAAGACGCGGTAGGATTTGTGTATTTTCAAAAAATTAAGCAGCCCATTAGCTGTCTTGTCTTTTGAGAACTTACTAATTAGCTTTCTGTCGCCATTGATGAGGGTTATTTTCCGTTTTTGAAGCTCAGTTTGTATCGCTTTTTCCAATGTGAACACCTCATGTTGTTCTATGCCCACATCGGACGCATCGGTATACTAATAATGTCCTTCTCCGTCCGTTCGTAGTATAGGGGTTTATCTGGCCAGCATGGACCATCTTTCCACCACAGTTTGAGCATCTCATATTTTTGTCCTCAAATATTGTCTTGTGTTCACCTCCATTCTGTTCCTTTTTTAACATCTTCCACACCTAAATATATTTAGATGTGGCGGAGATGAACACTCCGCCGTATTAACGGCACTGATTATTTAATACCAAAAAGTATTTAGATAGATAAGATTTGAAAGTTATATCTCCCACTCACCTATTTCAAACTTCTTTCCAAGGTCGTAATTAACCTTTGACGCACATTATACTTCCCACCCACCAATCTCAAGCGTCTTTTCCAGATACCTGCTTACTATGAGGTTCATATAACTGTTTTTCAGCCTAAAGGCTCTTATCTCAGCTGGATGCTTGCTAAAGGGCTGTTCCCTCTTGGACCTCTTGCAATTTGGGTTTCTGAAACACCCATTATGTTTCGGACAAAGAGTGAGGAACTTATGGTCAGTTTGATGTATTTCATGGGCTTTTCCTTTTTCAATATAGTACAAGATTTTTTCATAGTCAGGCCCCAATTCAATGAGGGCAGCATCGTCCAGCTCCCACAAGAAGACATACTTTATTGGATATTCTGACCTCTGCTTATCAAAATCATGAATATAGAACACAAACATGATGCGGTGGTTTTTCTTGTAAACTGTTGAATTTTTCAGAGTCTTATTCTTGTACTCTTCCTTGTAATTGATTATATTCAAAGATAGTGGCTCTTTCACTGAGAGCCTGTCCTTTTTCTTGTTGTATTTCAGTGGGCAGGTCTTTATTTCCACTCCTAAATGCTCAATGTCTGGTTTTGCATCACTATTCTTTTCAATACCAAAAAAGCCATGTTCAATGGCATATCCTACATCCCCCTTGGTGGTAACCCTAGAAGTTGCATCTGTTTTCTTGATATTTGCTTCTACTTCTGCGAGTGTTTTGCCTTCAAGCCATTTGGCCTCTTTTAACAAAGTTTCAATGTCAGGTATTTCTTCTGCTTTAACAGCCATTCATAAAAATAAGCTCCTAAAAGAGTTTTTAAACAAAAGCGCAGAAATGATTATTTGGAAGGAGTTTTTAAACAAAACCGGTACCTAATAAAAAGTATTATAAATAATAGGTACCTACTTTAAGTGAGAGACCATGAAATTACAAAAACAGCTGTCCAGAAAAGTAGGCTCTAAGAAATATGCAAAATATGTGCTTACCATTCCTCCAAACAAAGTTGAAGAACTTGAATGGAAAGAAGGTGACGAAATTAATATTCTTGTCAAGAATAAAAAAGCTGTATTAAAAAAATCAAGGTAACTAGAACCAATCCCAGATGGATTTTTTCCTTCTTTTTTTAGTTCTTCTCGTGGACATTAAAATCACAATTCAGCTTCCTTAATCAAGGTGTTAATTTTGTTATTAACTGGTCTCAACAAACTTTTTTTCTTTTCATATACCTGTCCTAAAGTAGAAAGTTCTTTTGGACTTAAAAAGCTTACTAGGTTGTTTATTTTGGCAACATCTGTAAATTCCGCTCCGACTTCAGGGGATTTTTCAGCGACTCGCTTTGCTTCGAAACCGTAATATAATGCTTCTTTCAGGCTTACTTTGCTACTAAATTTATTTAAAATCAAAGAAGTTTCCGCAGGAGGATAACCTGAGCCTATACACATCCAGCCTACAGAGTCTCTGCAACTAAAAGTGCCTGGGTTATCTATGTAATAAATATGACCTTTTCCGTTGTCTACCCCAAGAACAAGAATTTCTAGTCCAGCATCACTATCCATTTCAGGAAATTCAAAGTCTTCAACTACAGTATCTAATTCACGAAGTAAATTTACATTTACTCTTGAAGAATGGTACGTATTAATATCCAATCCCCTTGGCTTAAAATATAATCCGTTTATTTTCTCTTTTCTAACTTTACTATAAGATTCAGCAACTTTTGAAGCCAGTTTCAAAACAGGAACAGATTCGTCAATATGTCCCTCAATAATTGGTGCAAGAATTTCGCTAATAATAGGAGTATAACCTGCACACATTGCGAGACAATTTTTTGAGAGCTTTATTATCTTGCATTCGCCGTGCTCAAATCCAACAGATAAATAATCATCGGTAATCATCCTGTCCGCAACAGCTACGGCTGCTTTTTTGTCATCGCATAGAAGTCCGATACAAACGGTCATTTTAATTTGCCTTCCTCGATATCTTTTTAACATTTTCGGTACCTACTTATAAGTAGATACCACTGAGCTTTCTGAATGGCGTTCCCGCGCCCTAAAAGCAATCTTTATTTCCCAACTAATTTTAAGTACTCTTAGGTACCGAAACAAATAAAAGCCTAATTATCCTTTATATTCAATATTAATAATGGAAGAATAAAACGAGGTGGTTGAATGACCGATTTAAATGAACTCGAAGAAAGAATTGATGCTTTGGAATCTGATTTGGAAGGTTATCAAAAGTGCTTGACGTGTGGAACAGTAAGGGCAAAAAGCAGAGCAGATGGGACTATGTCCTGTAAAGTCTGTAAAAATATGTTATTTAAAGATTTAATCTAACTGACGCTTGCGACAGGTTTTAAAATCAGACGAAAAAGTGACAATGCCAGAATTTTTATTGTTTTAAAAGTTACTCAAATTTTTCTTCTATTGTACTGCTTCCGTCTTTATTTTTAGTAATTTTCCTAGATTTACAACGTGCTTGACTTACTGTAGCAATAATACAACTACCTAAACCGCCAAAAAGCACCCATAGAATATGTTTTGCTCCATTAAAAATTGCATCAATAAAAAGGATTGCTAAAATGATAGTAGCATTCAATTTTCCTTCAGGGGTCTGAATTTCAGCTAAAGCAATACGATAAAGTTCTTTGAAAAAGTTTAGTATTGGTTCAAGACATTGCTCAACAATCTTATTTGGGCTCATGTGAAATTCTCCACCACCCTAAAATAGCTGGAGCACCAAGAGACAAACCAACTATGCCAAGACCAATATTTGAAGTTAAAAAAGCTGCCAAAAAACCTGCAGCACCTGCTATTGAGCCAACAATACAAACGTGTTTTGCAGTAGCTTGTGAATGATGAAACTCTTTTAATTCATCTACGCCACATTGAATTCCATTTAATTTTCCGTCAGCTTTTTTTTGCAACACAAGAATTTCATTCTGTAGTTTATCAATCCGAACATCTGCTATTTTTAATCTTTGTTTTAAGAATTCGTTTTGATTTCTTAATGAGTTATCTACAAGAACTTTTTCAAACTCTTTTAAAGATTTTCCTTGTTCAGCCATAATAATCACTTGAGTTTAGCAATAAATTTTGAAATTAAAACACTTTTCTTTCGAATATCTTTAACTATATCTGGAAAACCTTTGCTTATTTTAGTTTTTGCATCAAATGTTACTGTAATTTCAGAAGATACATTAAGAAAGACCTCTTTATCGCCTCTAGTTATAAAAACTAGATATCTTTTTGTTTTGCCTTTAACCTCAAAAGCAAGCTTACCATATTCTAAAATATCCAGCCCTGCTATTTTTTTCTGATTTAGAAAAAAATCAAAACAGACTGTTGGGTCTATTGCAATTCCCCTTCTTATTGATAAAGAACCTGAATAATTTGCATTTTTATCTATATTAGAATCAATAATAGACATAATTTGGTAAGTGAGTAACTCTGTAGGGACACTAGTTTCCAGATTTTGAATTTGTTCACGAATTTGAATAAGTTGATTACTGATAGCTAAAAAGTTATTATTTCCTTTCGCTAACAAAATTTTTTCAATTCTCTCCGCATCTGTTTTTATTATATCGATGGAATTTATTTCTTTGAACTCAGCGAACGCTTCTTTAATTTTTTGAAGATTAAAGTTACCTGCTTCTTTTTCACTAGAAAGAGTAAGATTAAGCATCGCTTTTTCTGGCATATAAACAATATTAGAGAACACAAGTTGTTTTTAATCGTTTTGTTTTTTTAGAATTTCTTTAGAATTAATATACAAATGTTATAGCACAATATCTTTTTCAAAATTTAATTCATTTATCTATTAAAGTAGTAAGTCTAGCTTTAGCTATTTGTACTTGTTTTGGTTCCAATTCGATTAATTTACTTGAATGTGCTGAAATGTTTCCAGCAAGTCTTATGTTATGAAGAGGTGTTTTTATTTCAGAAAAAGTATTGGCATCAACTGAAGAAAGTTTATTTAGG
>SDBT01005300.1_pt1 | contig 21671 bp, 17 predicted proteins | sample 2277101 | NCBI WGS metagenome assembly SDBT01 (sample SAMN10404973, study PRJNA504765) | marine sediment metagenome | isolation source: marine sediment core GS10_PC15, 103 cmbsf | place: Arctic Ocean: Southern Knipovich Ridge | collected 2010
ATTTATTACTGCTGTATCTTTTTCGTTTTTCACTTTTTTATTTCCGGTTTCGTTAATTTTAGTTCATAGTTACGAGTTCATAGTAGAACAATCAGTTATCAGTTAATTGTCCGATTTGATTGCATCGGTCCAAAAGAGCTAATGCTGCGCCGTCATAATTTTTCTGGCGGTTGTAAGCTGTGGCGAGGAGATATAAAGTTTTTTGCTTTATGGAGTCTGCGAGGCCCGAATCCAAGAGCTGGGAGCAAATAGAGATAGTCTGGTAATTCTGGCCGAGTTTCAAACAGACATGAGCCAATTCGAGAGCGATTTCGTGGGCGAGAGGTCCTGGTTCGACGAGAGCAAGAGATTCGGTTAATCTCCTTCGAGCACGGCTGAAATTGCCTTTAGCAATGTAGCATTTAGTTAGTTCGAAAGAGACTCTGGCCTTTAACTGGGTGTCGGACAAATATTGCGCCATATCAGCAAGTACAGCGATAGCTTTATCAACCAGTCCCATTGCGCGAAGTGTTTTGCTCCTGAGCAGTAATATCTGGATAGATTGTTTCTGTGAGAGCTGTCGGGAGCGCAGGTTTTCCAGTATGTCAAGCGCCTGGATGAAATGTTCCTGTTGTATTTGGGCTTCGATTAAAGCGGAGATAGTTTCTACATACTGTTCAGTGGAAAGCCTTCCTGCGAGTGCGTATTGAAAGGCATCAGCGGCTTGCTGGTATTTTCCCAAGGCGAGGTTGGTTTTGGCCAGGAGCAAATAGGCCGAATACAAATCCCTGCTTGTCTGGTCTGTGGCGAGGCTGATGTATCGAGTCAACCATTTTGCCGCTCCCTGATGGTCTTTTTTCTCGTAGAAACATCTGCCAGCACCGAGAGCGGCGGCGGTTTGTGATTCCAAAGACAGAGCAAGATTGTAAACTTTTCGATAGAGTCGTTCTGCGTCGTCATAAAACTTTGCTTTCATCGTGGCATCAGCAAGATACAGACAGGCCCGGCCGGAAATTTCGGCGTCAGGATATTGTTCAACAAGCTGCCTTAAATCCTGTCGGGCACCGAAATAGTCGTGTAGGTTGGTTTTTAATCTGCTGGAGTGTAATAAAGCAAAGGGCGCCAAGGAGGTTTTTGAAAAGCGATTAGCCACTAATTTGTATTCTGCAATTGCATCGATGACGTGGTCTTTTTGCGATTGCAGAAGCCCCAAAGCAAAATGAGCGTTTGGGATTCGTTCATCATCGTGAAATGTGAGTAGAAATCCCTGCCAAAGTGAAATAGCCTGCTGAGTAAGCAAAGACAGGTGTTCAGATAAAGATGAATATTCGGCTGGATTAAAAACATTTAGGGCCCTGTTGTCCTCCAGCCTGGCCAACAAGCCAACGCAACCAGCTGCGGCTGTGACAAATTGCTGTGTTGTTGCTGCGGGCAGATATAAAGTTACCGGCCTTTTGCGAGGGTACCATTTTTCAGCAACCTGCAAAATATGGTCTCGAAGAGTATCTTCTTCTTCCTGCAAGGCCTGTGTGTTTGGGAAACCCCAGGAAATATCAAGTCCGGCACTGACAGAGAATCTTGCCATCAGTTCTTCGACGGAGGCGCCGTGGCAAATGACAGACCATTGATTCGCGTGCTGGTGGCTGAGCTTTTGGATTTTCGGGCCAAGCAGTGCCTTGGTTAACTTCTCTGAGCCGGAATTCAAAAAGGACAGCAGTTGTGCTTCGTTGATGTTTATGAAAGGGTCAGGCAGCTCACCTGGATATCTCCACAAATCCTCTGGAAGGTCTTTATCGGCATCACTGAGCGAAAGGACATCGCGAGTCAGGCATTCAGCGACTAGGAAGTAACAGTCTCTCTGGAGTGACAAAGCCCAATCCCTTTCGAAAGCGTTCTGATTTTGTAATTGATCGCAAAATGCGGCCCAATCCACAGCACTGATTAATGCAATAGCCTGATAAGCTCTGTTCCGTGCTTTTAAATATTGTTTTTTTTGCAATTCAAGGAAGCTTCGGTGGTAATTGGCGAGTACGCTTACAACGGGTGAATGACTTTCTGAAAGTGTTCTGAATAAACGGTTGAGCTGGTCAGCCGACACTGGTGGTGTGATTTGGCCAGCCCGGTCGGTCGCCTTTTTTGCACACAAAGCCATTCTCAGCTGAAGAAAATCCCTCAGCAACTGCTCTTCTGGGTTGGCTGGAAGACTCTGTCGAAGCTGGTGATAGGCGGCATAAGCCTTATTGTAATCCTTTTGCAGGTAGAAGTTTTGAGCAACTTTCAAAGACAGTGGCTGTACTGGTGCGGGCCCAGGTTCTGGTTTTTGGAGCTGCTGTGGTACTTGGCGTGTAGTATGGCGTGTAGTATCCGGAATTAGTGGTTTCGGAGAAGGCGTTTGTTGGACGGCAGGTGCTAACGCCCGGGTGGTAGTAGGTGCTGATGGAGATTTCAACAAGGCATAGAGCACCATTGCCCAAATCAGAACAATACTGACAGCGAGTATTTTCTGGAGGTTTGTAAAATGCTTACGCCAACCCTGTCCGTGTTGGTTCGTGCGTGTCGTTGGCTGGCTTGCGTCAGTGTCGGCGTGCCGGGACTGAGCTGGAGCAGCCTGTATAGAATCTGCCAGAGACTTGTAAAAACCCTCGTCTCCGGCAAATACTTCTCGCTCGGAGAGTTGCTCTTTAATATCGCCGACAAATAATTCTTGGTCCGACGGCACCTCGGAAGAGCCCTGCTGTGGCTCTGCTTTGCTGGCATTCTCGTGAATAGTTTTTCCGTTTTCAGTAGCCATATCTTGCACCTTCTCGCTCGCCGGAGCATTTACCGCCCCATTCCGGTTCAAAAAGAAACGCATAAGAGCGTAATTCACAGGTGCCCGATTTTGCGGTAAATTTAGGGTCCCCTTGCAAAATGTGGAGACGTTACCTTGTTTTGAATGGAGCAATAATTGTGCCAGAGTCAGTAAGAGAGTTGGGTGTGGGCGCATTTGCGTGCTCTTCGCCTGGAAAAGGGCTCTTTTAGTCCTGCATCTGGCCGTTCGCATTGCCGATAGATGTCAGGATTCTATACAAGCCGACAGATTTTCTGACAGAAATGAGGATATGTAAATACAGTGCCGGCACACCGGAATAATTAAAAAGGCAAAGCCGAGCAACGAGAAAGGAGATGGGAAAATATTCAGGCATTTCGGGCTCGCCGAGATTAAAAATCGGCAGGTCATATCCTCATTATGTAGCAGGTTGGCATTTTGCGACTTACCTCAAAATGGGGTCGCTGGTTATGAGCTGAGGTGATGAGGGTGTAGAGAGCTTGGTTTCTGCTTCTTTTGTGGAGTCCGCTGCAATACAGGAACGCTTATCGATATTGTACTGCTTTACCTTTGCATAAAGTGTTGCCCTTGTTATGCCAAGAAGTGCAGCAGCTTTTGTCTTGTGGCCACCTGTTTGCTGGAGAGCGCGGGCAATCAGTTCCCGTTCCGCTTTGGCCAGTGAAAAATCCTCGATGCGGCTATCTGCTGGTCTGTCCAACAGGTCACCGTATTCAAGCGGGTCGATTACGATGCTGCTGAGTCCGATTTTGTCAGTTGTTTCCAACAATATCGCTCTTTCAATAACGTTATGCAGTTCCCGGACATTACCAGGCCAATCATGTTTCTCCAAAGCTTCAATAGCCAATTTAGTCAGTGCCGTTATCCTGCCGGTTTTTTCCGGGCATATAGTCGATGTTTTCAGGAAGTATTGAGCCAGCAGCTGAATGTCTTTTCTTCTCGCAGGTGACCTAAGCAGCGGCATAGTGATGGGTCCGATATTCAGGCGATAATAAAGGTCGAGTCGGAATCGATTTTGCTGTACCTGGCTTTTGAGATTGCGATTGCTGGAGGCTATTATCGTAGCAGTGCAGAGAATATTTTTTATTCCCCCGACCTTTCGAAAAGTTTTTTCCTGCAGTACCCGCAGCAATTTTGCCTGCAGGTCCACCGACATTTCACTTATTTCATCAAGGAAGATTGTTCCTGCCCCGGCTAACTCTAAGAGGCCTTTTTTTTCGCGTTCGGCTCCGGTAAAAGAGCCCTTGACGTGGCCAAAAAGCTCGCTTTCGAGCAGATTCGCGGTTAGCGAGGCACAGTTTACAGCCACAAACTGCTCGTTGGGATGTCTCAGATTATGTATTGCCTTGGCGGCCAGCTCTTTTCCCGTGCCTGTTTCTCCGAGTATCAAGATGGGGTTACACCTACTGGCGGCGATAAGTTTAATCATTTTGAGTTTATCGAGTATTGCTTTACTTTGTCCGACCATAGAGACAGCAGCGGCATAGTCTTCAGCAAAGAAATCACTTGTATTTTTTTGAGAGACAGCAACTTCAGATTCATTTTTTATTCGAGTTACAATTTGTTCCATCCTGCTGTAATCCTGGCTGCCCTGCAGATAGTCATAGGCCCCCATCCGTACAAACTCTTCAGAGGAGTGTGTCTCACCCTCAGCGTTACCAACTACAACTACGGGGACATTTATTGAATTTTTATCGGTCGTATTGAGGAATTCTCGGATATGAGCTGGACTAAACCTGCTGTCAAAGACAATTAAATCGGGATTAACTGTCTCGGTGATATCCAAAGCCTCGGCCGAGTTATCAGCCACAAATATTTCCCGGCCCACCTGCCGAACCAATTGTTGAACTTCCGCTTCTCTGGTTACCGCAACAATTCTGCGTAAACTCATCGCTGTTCCAAGACTATAAGCTTTCCCCCCCACGGTATTATTTTTTCGTCATATAGATATTCGACAAATCGACATAAAACTATGATAACTTTAATTTTTTATGGGACCGGCTAATAATATCACGGATTTATTAGTGGCAAAGAGGGATTAACATTCTGCGGCAATTTTATCGGACATTTTCGGCGAAATAAAAAAGGCAAAAGTGTCACTTTTTATAGGACGTTCTTTTGCTCGCTTTGCTCAAGGACAGTTTTAGTGTCACCAAGTAGGCCAAGGCAAAACAAAAAACCCCGGCACAACCATCAAGGCAAAGCCGGCAAAATTTTCTGGGATGCAGGAAGAATTATCCTCTGTAACAACCTTTGCCAGCGACAGGCGGAAGTTGATGCTGAGATTTATCCAATTTTTTAATTTCCTAAGGTCTTTTTTAACAAAGAGTTATCTATTTCAAAACCGATGTTGCTTTTAATGTGGCACACCAATTGCGGGTTCATTAATCGCCTGCTCGTGCCGGTGTGGTCTTGAGCAGCATTGTTTGAAAAGAAAACTTATTTAGTTTTTGGTTTACTAAGAAGGTGGAAAACTTATGTCAGTATCATCAGTAGCGTCAGCAAGTGACATCCAAATGGATTACATGAAACTTCTGGTAGTGCAACTGCAAAATCAGAATCCGCTGGAGCCATTAGACAATAAGGAAATGGCTTCTCAACTGGCGCAGTTCTCGCAACTACAGCAGCTTGAGTCAATGAATTCGACATTTGCACAGGTTCTTGACATTGCCAACCATAGCTACGCCAATTCGTTGATAGGCAAGGAGGTTTCATTCCTTGGAGAAACAGCCGAAGGTACCGTGGATATCCTAAGAGGTGTAGTCGAGCAAGTGTACAAGGAAAATGGGGGAAACTTTTTGATAGTAGGCGATTATATTCTCAATATTGAAGACGTAATATCGGTCAAAGACTAAAATTCAGACAGAGATTTTTAATATTAAGGAGAAATAAAAATGAGCTTTGCATTATCAGCTGGAGTTACGGGGCTGCAAGCCCATCAAAAAATGCTTGATGTAGCCGGCAACAACCTAGCGAATGTCAACACCACCGCTTTTAAGGCAAGCAGGATAACATTTTCGGAGCTGCTGAGCGAGACGATAAAGAAAGCGTCGCAGCCGACAAGTTCTATAGGTGGTACAAACCCTCAGCAGATGGGTAGCGGTGTTGGAATAGCCGGTATATCTCCGAATATGGCACAGGGTAATATCATAAATACCGGCAATCCACTGGATTTGGCGATGGAAGGAGAAGGCTATTTTGTGGTGAGTGACGGTTCTCAAAACTTCTACACTCGTGCAGGAGTATTTGCGGTTGATGCAGCCTCGAATTTGGTTGATCCGACTTCGGGCTACCTTGTTCAGAGAATAGGCTCGGTAGGTGTAAGTGACGGGTTCCAGGTTGCGGGCAGCAGCAATATTCATGTCCCTTACGATGTAGCGATGGCGGCAAAGGAGACAAGCGAAATAAAAATAGTCGGTAACCTGAGCGCCGATGCACAACTGGCTACAACACAAACCAACGTGCTAAGCTCGAATGTGTCCTATACCACCAATAACGGCACGACGGCTACGGAAGCCACCTTAATCGATGCCCTCGACCAGACTACAACCGGGGCGTATACTTCTGCCACAATTGAAGTTACAGGTTATGAGCATGATGGTACTGATCTGGATGACGCCACCCCCCTTACTGTTACCGACGCCACTACCATCCAGAACCTTATTGATCATATAAATACTGTTCTTGGTGCTACCAACGCGGTGGCATCTTTTAGACATGGCAAGATAACGGTAACCGATGTCGATAGCGGATTCAGCAAATCGGATATAAAGCTGGCGTTTACGAATAGCGGCGAAGCCGATTGGACTGAACCGTCGTATTTCGAAATACCGACTGTCGGCGGAGAGGAAGTAAAAAGTGTTAATATTACGGTTTATGACTCCCAGGGAGGTAAACATGTTCTTTCCGGGGCGTTTGTTCGAGCAGATACTGCCAACACCTGGGATATGGTGCTGACGTCAATTACCGGCAATATCACTGATATAACTTTCGACAATCGGCGCATTGAAGATATAGGTTTTGACGCAGGTGACGGTTCTTATGCCGGCTTGACCGGTTCAGATACTGCTCAATTTACAATAACGTTTGCACATGATACCTTAAATTCACAAACCTTTACGGTAGATATGGGCACTACAGGTCAGTTAAACGGCTTGACACAGTTTGCCGGGAACTCGACCGCTGTGGCGAGAGAGCAGGATGGCTATGAAGCAGGCAGTCTTTCCGCCGTTTCGGTCGATAGTGCAGGTACCATTATTGGTGTTTTCTCCAACGGTATCAAGAAAAACATTGCTACCATACAGATAGCGTTATTCCAGAACACGTCAGCTCTGGAAAGCATGGGCGGTGGTTACTTCAACTTCTCGGCCAACTCAGGCGGGGCGGTAGCCACACAGGCTTTGAGCGGCGGTGCCGGGTCTATTCACGGAGGGGCATTAGAGAAATCCAACGCCGATGTAGCAACGGAGTTCGTGAATATGATTCAGGCGCAGAACGGCTTCCAAGCTAATGCAAGAACTATTAGAGTCGCTAATGATATACTTCGAGAATTGACCAACCTTATCAGATAGCAATCAGTGTCAGGGGCCTCATTTTGTGACTTATTGCAAAATGGGGCCCATTTTGGAAGTTTAATAATGACAACAGCAGTTGTAATTCCAGCAGTGTTTAATGCGATTTTTTTAGCACTAACACCGCTGGAGCGGTGGGAGGCCATGCACCGTCTTAACACCAACATTATAACCGACCGCTGGTTTATTCTAATCAGCCTGGCTACCGTAGCTACATTAACTGCGTTGCTTTTTGTGGTCAGCTTCAAACGAACGATGGAGGAACGAAAGGTTACCGACCAATTGTTTGTCAAGTATGCCAGAAAAAGAGGTCTGAGCGAGCGTGAGCATCAAATCCTGCTTGATATAGCAGGTAAAGCAGGTCTGAAGCGAAGCGAATCAATTTTCACTATGGGCAATGCCTTTGACCGCGGGGCCGCCAAAATGATAGAAGAAGATCTAACAGGCCGGCAAACATCTGAAGGAAGCAAACAACAGTTGAAAACAGAGCTGTCTTTTCTGCGTGAAAAGCTTGGTTTTCAGAAACAACCTATCCCTTCAATAGGGACTGGTGCGAAATCCAAGAAATTGAGCAGCCGGCAAATTCCCGTAGGTAAGACGCTTCATATAACTCGCCGAAATGCCCGTGCAGGTGATATTGAGTCGACCGTTATAAAAAACAACGACGTGGAACTGATGGTCAAATTGGCAATTCCATTAGAGAGTAGTGCCGGGGAACTGTGGCGTGCACGTTATTATTTTGGTACCTCTGTCTGGGAGTTTGACACTTCGGTGGTCAGCTGCAATGGTAACATATTGATTTTGAATCACAGTGATAATGTTCGGTTCATTAATCGTCGTCGTTTTTTTCGTGTTCCGGTAAACAAGCCTGCCTTTATAGGGCGTTTTCCATTTGCAAGAACGTTGCCTGCAAAGAGCGGCAGCGGCAAAGACGGCTCTGTAGTGGTGCAGGGTTCAGCGGATGCCTCCGGCAGCTCGTGGGGGCCTCCGGAATTTGTCCCTGGGATTGTCACTGAGCTGGCCGGCCCCGGTTTGCGTATAGAGACGGGGCTGGAGGTAAAGGTTGGCGAGAGAGTTCTGGTGGTGTTCAGACTGGATGAAGAAGAGGAGCAGGATTTAATCGCGGCGCGTGGTGACAGCAAAAGTCCAACATTAAAAATAGTAGAAGACATCGGCGAGGTCAAGCACACCAGAGCCATACAAAATGGTTTGTCAATAGCAGTTGAATTGATAGGACTGAGCGACTCAAACGTTAATGAGCTAATCCGCGCCACCAATGCAGCTTCGGTAAGAGGCGTGGCTGAAGGTCGGGATATTGCGGGCCCGGTAAACGTAGAAGAAGAGGTTGCGAAGCCTGCGTCTGTTCAAGGAGTCTAAAATGTCAGGGATTGCAGAGCAAGTCAGCTCCAGCATCGATGCGTTAATGCAGGAATTTTATATCATTACGCACAATCTTGCCAACGTAAGCACGGTCGGATACAAGCGTAGATGCAACGCATTTTCAAAATCTCTTGAGGCGGCGGGTGAAGAACCATATTCCCCCGGCGTTACTTTGAATTCGGTCCTTGATTTTTCTCAGGGCAGCATTATCGAGACGGGTCGGCCACTGGATTTTGCAGTGTATGGTAAAGGCTTCTTTGTGATAGAGACAGTGGAGGGCCCACTTTACACGCGCAACGGCATATTTCTCACGAACGAAAACGGCCAAATAGTGGATTCGTCTGGAAGGATTGTATCAGGCGAGGCTGGTGCAATTACGATACCGAGCGGTGTGGGACTTTCGCAACTAAATGTCTCAAGCGATGGAAGCATCAGTGCCGGCGGTACAGCCATAGGCAAATTCAGATTTGTCGATTTCCAAGACAACGAAGCCAAACTTGTGCCGGTTGGTTCGAACTGTTACCAAATGCCGGACGAGGATGTATCGCCGGTTGCAACTGAAAATATAGTTGTAAAACAGGGCTACCAGGAGGCATCCAACGTTAAGATGGTCGAGGAGTTAGTGGATATGATAATGGTGTCCAGACTCTACGAGGCGAATACGAAATTACTCTCAGCCAAAAAGGCAATTTCCAAGAGTATTATAGGTGTAGCTATGGGCTGAAAATTGATTCCGCCATAGGCGTATCTTCGATATTGATTATTGTGTTCGTGGTTACGAACCACGAACTATGAACTAAAATCAAAGGAGAACAATATTATGTTAAGAGCATTTTCCACTGCGGCGACAGGTATGGAGGCCCAGCAGAGGATGGTTGACGTGACTGCTAATAACCTTGCCAACATCAACACCAACGGCTTCAAGCGAAGCCAGGTTGACTTTCAGGATTTGCTTTACGTCAAGATAAGGCAATCCGGTACGGAAGTAGCTTCTGGTATAATTGCTCCCGCTGGTTTAGAAATAGGAAGCGGAGTTCGCGTTGCATCTACAATAAAGGTTTTTAGCGCCGGTGAGTTTCAGAATACCGGCCGAAAACTCGATATGGCCATTAGAGGAGACGGCTTCTTTCAGGTAAGTTTACCAAACGGTGAGATAAATTATACGCGTGACGGCTCGCTTCAAATAAATGCAGACGGTCAATTGGTTACCACCACCGGATACACCATAGAGCCGGCCATTAGCGTTCCAACGGACTATGCCTCCGTTGATATCGGCAAGGATGGCAGCGTCAATGTTACTGATATTGCCGGGACTGTATCAGTTGTAGGTAATATTGAGCTGGCGCGATTTCCCAACTCACCAGGTCTTTCGAGTGAAGGAGATAACCTGCTGTCAGAGACCGAGGCGAGCGGCACGGCCACGACCGGTACGCCGGGAGACAGTGGTTTCGGCGCTATCCAGGCGGGATTTCTGGAAAAATCCAATGTCCAGATGATAACCGAGCTGGTCAACCTTATAAAGGCCCAGCGCGCATACGAGACGAACTCCCGCGCAATAAGGGCAGCGGATGAGATGCTTCGAAAGGCAATCGCAATAGCAAGATTTTAATAAGGTAACATTATGAGCAGTAAGATATTTAGTTTTGTCTTAATTATCAGTTTATTAACATCAGTTCAACTTTGCCATGGGTCTGGTGACAGCAAATCCGACGGCACAGAAAAGGATTTTTTTCTCCAGGTTTATCTACCGAGGGAGGTTTCAATCAAAGATGATACAGCGAGGCTTGGCCAAGTTGGTATCCTCCGTGGTGAACCATCCCTTGTAGCGAGGGCAAGTGAGATTGCCTTAGGTCGGATTTCTGTGCCGGGCCAGAAAATTATCATTGACAGAGCAATGGTACTGAGCAGATTGGCCTGCAACGGCATTGCTGCATCTAAAGTAAAATTAAGCGGAGCCGAAAAAATAACGGTAGAACAGCGGCAGCAAATTATCAAGGGCAGTAAATTTATTGAACTGGCGAGCTCATTTCTGAAAAAAAATCCGCCTGCGGTTTCGGTTTGCCAATTGAACCCGATACGGACACCTAAGGATTTAGTCGTCCCCGGAGCCGGCCAAGATATAAAATTGTCTCCTCGTTTGGTCAGAAGCGGAGCAAAAAACCAGGCAAAGGTTCAGATTACAGTTTTTGCCGACGGCGAAGAGACAGGGAAGCGTGAAGTAACCTTTCGCTTAAAATACAATCGCCGCAGGGGTGTGACGCTGGTTGAAATCGGTGCAGGTGAAATCATCAGTCCTGAGAATGTCAAGATAGAAAATGCCATATCGAATTATCCGGAGGTTGCCAACTGGACTGCGCCTTATGGCCTGATTGCCAAGCGTCGATTGGCGGCGAATACGGTGATTGGTCCACATACTGTAGGGCTGCGTGAGCCTGAGGTCATTATTAAGCGCAATCAAACCGTTGTGATTCGAATTGAAAGGCCCGGTCTTCTGGTTACCGCTATCGGAAAAAGTATGCAAGAGGGCGGGGCAGGTGAATATATAAAAGTTCGAAACATGGACTCACAACGAATAATCTTAGCCAAGATCAATGAAGATGGAACCGTGGAACCTACTTTCTGACTTGCAGCCGCGTCTTGCGACGCGAGTCACTGCGGCTTGAAGGAGAAACAATGAACAATAGAATAGTCTCATCGCTTGTCTTAATAGTTTTTGTGCTATTCTCGGCGGCCTGCTCACGAGCGGATTCTATCTGGGCCAAGAGGGACAAGAACATGGGAGAATTATACGCCGACGACGTGGCACGTCAGATAGGCGATATCCTGACCATTAAGATTAGTGAAGACAGCAAGGTCGATAACAAGACAAAAAGGGACTTGAAAAAGGAAGTCGATAAGTCAACCACCTTTAATGGTGAATTGAATATTGACCACATTTTGCCCAGCATGCCCGGTTTCACTATGGCTGCTAAATCCAGTAATGGTTTGAAGAGCAAGGCTGATTACAAGGACGAGCGTAGCTTTGTCGATAGCATCACTGTGGTTGTAGTGGATATCCTGCCAAATAATAATCTTGTGGTTATGGGCACTCGCAACCGTAATATCGCCGGTGATATACAAACCATCGAGGTAAGCGGTATAGTCAGGCCGAGCGATATTACTTTTGACAACACAGTTAAGAGTGAACGGGTTGCGGACTTTCGTATTGTTACCAAAAATTCAGGTATTGCGGACCCATACACCAGGCCGGGCTGGCTCGGCAGGATATTCGACATTATCTGGCCGTTCTAAGTGGGACCCCGATTTGCCTGCGTGGTAATGTTTCGCGACCATTTTTGAAGGTGTACGCTTATGAAATCAACAAAGAGCATAAGAGCAAAAGAGCAAAAGAGCAAAAGTGTAGTTATAACTTGTGCACTTATGACTTTTGCACTTGTGTCTGAAGTTTGTCAATGCGAGCGGATAAAGGACATCGTTGATATCCAGGGTGTTCGGAGCAATCCACTGGCTGGCATTGGATTAGTTATGGGTCTGGCCGGCACCGGCGACAGTACTCTACCGTCTCGACAAATGTTGACGAATTTATTCAGGGATTCGGGGCTGGTTTTTTCTCCCGACGATTTGACCGGCGGTAATATTGCCGTTGTTATGGTGACAGCGGAATTGGGTCCTTTCGCCCGTGAAGGCTCTCGTATTGACGTTGACGTCTCTGCAATAGGAGATGCTAAAAGTCTTCAAGGTGGCATGCTTTTACCGACACCGCTGCTTGGTCTTGATAAGCAAGTATATGCTGTTGCCCAAGGTGGAGTTTCGCTTGGCGGCTGGACAGCATCAGGCGATAAGTCTTCCATTACAAAGAACCACCAGACGGTCGGGCGAATACCCAGCGGTGCGACAGTTGAAAAGGAAGAAATAGCTACATTTGTCGAATACATCGCAGAGCAGAGGTTTATCACGCTTAACCTTAGAAACAGCGATTTCTCGACAGTAGAGCGAATCAGCAGGGTCATTAACCAAACCTATCCGAACAGTACAGCAGTAGCTGATGCCGGCACTATCAAAGTCATGGTTCCCGGTCAAATTAGTCAGATGGGTATAGCCGGCTTTATTGACGATATTACGAGGCTCGAAGTGAAGGTTGATGTTCCTGCGGTAGTGGTTATCAACGAGCGGACCGGCACCATTGTTGTCGGAGAAAACGCCGGCATATCATCAGTGGCAATTTCCCAGGGTAGCCTGATTGTAAAGATCAAAGAAATGCCAATTGTTTCGCAACCCACCGCACCTTTCTCTGATGCCGGCGAAACAAAAGTTGTTCAGGAGACAATGGTAGGGGTCGAGGAGAGAGAAGGGTATCTGATTCCTGTGTCCCGGTCGGTAACTGTCTCAGATTTAGCCAAGACGCTCAATGCGATAGGTGCGACCCCTCGAGACCTCATAGCGATATTTAACGCCCTGAAGAAGGCCGGTGCCCTTCAAGCCAGGTTGGTGATAATGTAGAGGGCCGGCATTTTTCGATACACAGCAAAATGGTAACCGAGGAGTAATTTTATGGATAGCATCAAATTGATATTAACCGAGCCAGTTTCACCACCGGTACCGCTGGAGCATTTAAATAGAATCGACATTACTTTAGAAGAGCGAAAAAAACAAACAGCCAAAGATTTTGAGTCGGTTTTCATCAGTAAGCTGCTGGATGAGATGAAAAATACTATCGGGGAGTGGGGCTTTGAGACGGATGAGGCCTGCAAACAGATTCAGGGGATATTCTGGCTATATCTGGCCCGCGATATTGCAAACAATGGCGGCTTCGGGATGTGGAAGGATATATACCAATTTTTAACCAATTCAGAGCAGATAAACACCACGATGGAGTCCCTGGACAGGAGAGAGTCCACTTTGTGATAAATAGCAAAATAGGAACCTGAATATATGAAAGCAACGGCAATTGAAACAGAAGACAGGGACAGCATTTTGCGAGTTAATGCAAAATGGGAACCCGATAAAGTCGACGAACTGCTCGCTGTTCTCGACAAAGACATTGAGCATATACAGAGGAGTTTGTCACGATTGAACGAGCTGCGCAGGCTGGTTATCAAGCGTGAGGATACCGCGCTGGGCAAACTGCTTGAGAGTATCCAGGCTGAGTCAGACAATTACAGAAGCAACGAATTAAAACGACAGTCTGCACGCAAAGAATTGGCAATTGCTTTCGGGTGCAGCCTCGAGCAAATGACACTGTCTCGACTCGAAGACGTGCTGTCGGGAGAAAAGAAGGCTCAAGTATCCGAGAGGAAGGCAAAATTAAGGTCATTGACCAAGGAACTTAAGAAAGAACATTTAGGCACAGCATTACTCTTGTCAGAATGTGCCAGATTCAACCACGTGCTTTTGAAGACTATCCTGGACATCGGTAAAACAGAGATAGTTCACTACAATTGCAATGGTGCAACCAGCCGGCAAACTGAGACGGCTTTTGTAAATTTGCAGTTTTGAAAAACTGCTGTTTAAAGGGCATTAAGAAGTGGCGAATTACGACATAGGTATTAGCGGCCTTGACGCAGCCCAGAAGGCCCTTGAGGTAATCGGCAATAACATCGCCAACGCGGCTACTGAGGGCTACCACCGTCAGAGAATAAAACTGTCTCCCGCTTACCCTTTGCAAACAGGGGCAATTACATTGGGAGGAGGTGTCAACGTTGCCGGCATTACCAGATTAATCGACAATCTTTTGGAGCAGGAGATTCTGCGTCAACGTTCGTCATTAGAGCAGATTACGCAGGAATCTGTCACGCTTCGCAGCATCGAAAACGCATTTGGAGAGCTTTCAACCGGCGCTGGTCTGAACGCAGCAATAGACAAATTTTTCAATTCATTATACGACCTTAGCGCTCATCCCGGAGATATTATCTGGCAAACTCAGGCTGCATCCGATGCTGAGGCTATGGCCGGCCAATTCAGAACATTAGGAGAATACCTGACGACGTTGGAGGACCGGATTAAATTAGAAGCCGAAAATACCATCGAGCAGATTAATACGCTAACGAACAGGATAGCTGAACTCAACGCCAACATAGAAAGGATGGAAGCAAGCGGGGGACAGGCCAACAATTTGCGTGACCAAAGGGACCAGCACATAACAGAACTGTCCGAATTGATTGGCATCGAGACTCTGGACAAAGAGTATGGTGTGGTTGATATCAGTGCTGGTGGAATAGCGATGGTGATGGGCGTTTCTGCTATGGAACTGGAGGTGGGCTTGAAGGAAGACGGCAGCCTAGGCATTTCCGTCGCCGGCGCATACAACTATAACAGTGACGTTCAAGGCGGACAGCTCGGCGGGTTGTTGTCATTGAAAAACGAATTAATCTCCGAGATTCACAACGATTTGGACGATTTAGCAAATGCGATAATACAACAGATAAATCAATACCATGTTCAGGGAGTAGGTTCCTACGGCTCATTTACCGGTACCGGATTGACCGGCTGGGTGAACTCAAGTGTAGATTTATCTGATTTCAGCACTATAACCGACGGCGAAATATATATAAGGCTTATCGATACCAGCGGCAGCGAGGACGTGATAACGCGAGTGTTAATTGATATTGATGCAGATGACGATGATGCAGGTTATGATACCTTAACCGAGGTAGCTGCGGCTATTGATGCCATTGACGGCCTGACCGCTTCGGTGAATTCTTCAAATCAATTGGTCATCAACCCCGATACGGACTACGAATTTGATTTCTTACCGGCTGTACTGCCGGAACCTGAGCCTACCCCAAAAACTCTAACAGGCACGCCCCCCCCTGATATAGCCGTCTCCGGCATATATACAGGCACAACAAATTCGACGTTTACCTGTACTGTTGCGGGTGTTAGTGGCCAGATAGGGGTGACCGATGGATTGAAATTGGAAATTAGTAAAGATGGAACGTTGATAAAAGAACTCAATGTGGGTCTTGGCTATGCAGCCGGCGATAAATTGGATTTAGGTGATGGGCTGTACATTTCTTTAAGTATAGCCAGTGGCGAAACGGCGGGGGAGCTGAATGTTGGGGACAATTTTCAGATCAAAGGGTTTGCTGATACCGATACTTCGGGCTTATTGGCGGCGGTTGGAATCAACACTTTTTTCTCCGGCAGCGATGCCACGAATATGGCGGTTTGTTCAGATATAGCTGCTACGCCGGGTCGTATAGCAACAGCGCTGGGTGCAGATACGACGGACAATGCCAATGCCCTGCGACTGGCAGGATTGAAGGACCAAGCGGTAAGTAGCTTAAACGCTCTGACACCCGGGGAGTTTTATCGCCAGCTGGTTATAGACATAGGTCAACAGCTCTCCATTAAACAAATGCGCCGGGACAGCATCGAGGTTGTGGTCCAAAACCTTGGCAATCAGCAGAGCGAGATAAGCGGTATCAACATCAACGAAGAAGCTGCTCAACTATTGGTTTTCGAGCAGATGTTCCAGGCGATGGCCAAATATATAAGCACAATTCAAACGATGGTATCAAGTATTATGGAACTGCTATAAACAGGCAAGTTTATTTGAGGGTTCTCAATGAGCGGAACACTGATCAACATTTATAATAATGTCGGCTTTGCTTTGAGTCAGCACGCCGATGCAATGGCCCGCCTGCAAGAACAAGTGGCCAGCGGCTCTCGGATAAATCGAGCCTCTGATGACCCGTCTGCTGCGTACCAGATTTTAGGGCTAAAGTCGCAGGAAAGGTCTCTGGGAAACTATATAGACAACATCTCTGATGTGGTTAGCATGCTGGAGATTTCCATCACCAGTATTGACACAATGAAACTTGCTTTCAGCAGAGCGATAGGGCTTCTAAATAGCATCAGCGGCGCCAGTGGAACAGGTAATCTGGTAGAAGGAATCAACAGTGCCTTAGAAGATATGGCCATGTGGGCCAACAGTGATTATCTGGGCCAATATCTCTTTGGTGGAGGCGATACGTCCTCAGCACCCTATCTGGTGGAACGCACTGATGGAAGAATAACGAGTGTAACTTATCAGGGCAGTCTTGATGACCGAAATATAAAGGTGGCTCCCGGAGTGGAATCATCGGCTTTTTATATAGGCGATAACATATTTCGTTCAAACGACCGCAGTGCGCCAATTTTCCCTGACACGGGCACAGGTGCTGCAGCCGGCACGGGGACATCGAGTGTTAGAGGTGATATCTGGCTGACAGTAACCGGTTCGGCGGACAATTATGACCTGTCTATTGATGGCGGCCTGACCACTTTTAATACTAATGGTACGGACGAGAACCTGGCTGTAACGGATTCGCGAACCGGAGAAGTCTTGTATGTTGACACCACGGGAATAACCAGCACCGGAGTTGATTGGGTGCGCGTACCCGGAACTTATGACATATTCAACACGCTTATCACCATCCGGGATAGACTGGAGAGCGGAGGAGATATTGAAGAGCTGCGAAGTAACGGGTTAAAGTCTCTGAGCGAGGTACATAATGTTTTGATACAAACCTCTGTTTCTTTAGGGTCAAAAATGGGATTTTTGGACAATCTGAAAGATGGTCTAAACAATATAAAGTACAACACTGAGGATGATGTGACCCGTCTTGAGGAAGCGGACATTGCCCAAATTGTTATAGACCTGTCTCGACGCGAGGTTCTGTACCAACTGTCGTTATCAGTGGCTGCAAGACTTATGTCTATGTCGCTGCTGGATTTCATCAGATAGCCGCTAAGGACAAAAGTGAAAAATGACTGTTTGAACAACATATATGTTTGATATTTATACAAATTTTGCGTTTGGAGCTGCGAAATCGCAAATAAATACCCGCTTCAGTGAACGGCACGGAATTTGCGTATATGGTTACTCTATGGCCATTTAGCCCGGAGCTCGTAAACCGGACCGGCTCTGCAGGGCTGTAAAGCGGATTGCCAAAGTCAATAATGTGCGTTTGGGTGTCCCGGCGAACAGGGAGTAAAGCAGATAGAAATGGATACAAATACTAATTACTACCAGAGAGGTTTGGAATTAGCCGAAGCCGGCAGACACAGTGAAGCTCTTGTGTGTATTCAAGAACATCTTCGTACAGTGCCTGAGGACGCTCAAGTCCTGAACGACGCTGGGGCAATTCTTTACTGCTTAGGCCGCTCGGACGAAGCCATGAATCATTTTGTCAAAGCAAGAAGTCTGCAGAGCGCCAATGCTGAAATAACCTGGAACCTGGTAGAAGCATATCTTTCCATCGGCAGAGCAGAGGAAGCGATGTGTCTTTTTGACGAGATGGAGCAGATGGGCATATTGAATGCAGATGTACTTAACAGAACCGCCAACATATTTCTCAACCAAGATAAGAAGGCCGACGCTATCGAAATGCTGCTTCGTTCACTACAAATCTGGCCTGAGCAGGAAATTCTCAACCCGATGATTGAAGTGATTCGCTCCAAAAGGCCAAAGATAGCTTTCTTTTGCGGATTAAAAGGAGATACAAAGTTTCTGACAGATATTCACGAATATACCCGGTGTCGATATCCGGTTCAGTTTCCTGAAGTCCAAGATATTGACCAGATATATGAAGTGATGAAAAGCAGTGACATATCGTGGTTTGAATGGTGCACTGAGATGGTTGTAGAGGCTTCAAAACTGCCGAAGGTCTGCAAGAATATTGTCAGACTGCACCGATTTGAAGCCTACAATAACTGGCCGAGTCAGGTCCAGTGGGAGAACATCGATATGCTCATCACCGTTGGCAACTCGTTTGTCAAAGAGGCGCTGCTTAAGCAAGTGCCCGATGTTGAAAATCGTACACAGCTTGTTACGGTGCCGAACGGCATCAACTTTGATAAGTTTAAGTTCATTGACAAGGGGTTCCCATCTCGCGACGGATTGCAAAACGGGACCCGGCGACCCGGCAAGAATATCGCCTGCGTGGGCTATCTGAATATGAGAAAGAACCCAATGTTGCTTCTGCAATGTATGCAAAAGCTACACTACATTGACCCGGAATATAAGTTGTTCTTTGCGGGAACTTTTCAAGATGCGATGCTCGAACAGTATATCAGACATATTGTTAATGCACTTGAACTCACAGATGCGGTGTTTTTTGACAGCTGGCAGGCAGATATAAATTCCTGGCTTCAGGACAAAGACTATATTGTCTCGGCCAGCATTGGAGAAAGCCAGGGTATGGGACTGTTGGAAGGTATGGCCTGTGGATTAAAAGCGGTTATCCATAATTTCCCTGGGGCAAGCCAGATTTTTCCGTCGGAATTTTTGTTTAACATCTCCGAAGAATTCTGCGAGCAGATTCTTTCCAATACATACGAACCGCAAAGATATCGCAGATTTGTGGAAGAAAACTACTCGCTGAAAAAACAGTTGCTCAAAATCAATGAAATTTTCGTGCAGCTTGAAGCTGAAACAGATTCGCAGCAAGCCGGGGCCCCATTTTGCGATTTATTGCAAAATGGGAACCCTTAGCTGATAAAGGAATATTAGATAGCCTTGGAATGGGAATGTTGGAAAACTATAAGAGAAAAGTTGGACCGATGGTCAGTGTGCTCATTCCGACTTTCAATCGTCGGCGGTATTTATCTGAAGCTCTGTGCAGCGTTTTGCAGCAGAGTTACAGAAATCTGCAGGTTATTGTAATCAATGACGGCGGTGAAGATGTAAGCGATATAGTTAATTCATTTAACGACCCGCGGATAATATTTATCAACAGAAAGGAAAATTGCGGGAAGGCTTTCTCGCTTAATGAAGCATTAGTCCGAGCCGAAGGTAAATATCTCGCTTATCTTGACAACGACGATTTATTCTATCCCAACCATATCGAAACACTGGTCAATGTTCTGGAAAAGCAAAGTGACTGCGAGGTTGCGTACAGCGACTTGTACAAAGTACACTGCAAGGTTATGCCTGACGGCAGTCGGCAGGTTTTAAGCAAAGTTGTTGAAGTCAGTCGTGACTTCGACCGCTTTTTTATGCTGTACTTCAATCACGCTCTGCATGTAAGCCTGATGCACCGCAGAGCACTGATAGAAAAAACCGGCTTCTACAATGAGGAACTGGACATTTTCATTGACTGGGATATGACGCGTCGGCTGGCTTTCTTCTCTGATTTTCACCACGTCTATGAAATCACGGGCGAATTCTACAGTTCTGTCGGTGAATCCGACAGGATATCGATTCGGCATCGCAAAGATAAGAGCAATTACAGCAGGAATATCCTGACGATACGAACCACGAGGCCTGCCAAGCCCTGGCCCAAGATTGTAGATATGTCCATCATATTTACTACAGCTCAACTGAACCAAGAGTCGGGAAAAACCCTTGGTTGCATCTGGCAGCATACGTTCTATCCCTACGAGATTTATCTACCCCTGCCGCAAGCTGATTTCAGGCTAAACACTGATATGCCCAACATAATTCCGGTGCCCGTCAATCCATTGGCATCCGAGGCTGAACGGATAGACGCATCTCTGGCCAGATGCGAGGGTGAGTATATTGTCATAATACCAAGTGGTTTTGCTATAGAGGAAATGCTGATAGAAAACTCTCTCTATGCTCTGATTAACAGTTCGGTTAGCGGAGAGGGATTTGAGCTGAAGGGTTCAACGGATGCGCTCTGGGCAGTGGTGGTCAGAAAAGGAGACTTGCAGCATGCGCGTAAGAGCTTTCCGAACTTATCGGTGCATCAATCTCTAAAGTCCGCCGGCATCGTATTGAGGCAGCCGAGTTTTGCAGAGCTCCCTTTCCAGTTTGACAATTTACTTCAAGAAGCCCATTTAGCAGAGAAAGACGGAAACTGGGCAGAAGCAGCTCAGATGTTCGAATATATCGCTGAACACCACCAAAACGAGTTATTGACAAAAGCGTTAGCTGCAAAGGCTTTTTACAAAGCCGGCGACTATACCAGAGCATTGAAAGTGAGCAGCGAAGTCAACCAGCAACGTCCGACGGTGAATACACTTTTGTTAGAGGCAAAGGCGAACCGAGAAAAGAAGGATTTTAATTGGGCTATTGAATTGCTTAAAAGAGCAGAACAAATACTTAAAGGAAAAGAATTGCTATGGACATAACACAAGAGGACCCCCATTTTGTGAGTGACGGCAAAATGGTGCCCCAAGAAAACAGCATTGAAGAACAGTACCCGACCCAACATTATGAGGTTTTGCAGGAGCTTGGTGATTGTTACAGCACCATTGGCAACTGCGTCCAGGCACAACGCTACTACGAGAAAGCGGCGTCATTAGGGCCCGACGAGGCCGGCCCGTACGTTGGGCTTGGAGTAGTTGCTCTGCAAAAGAATCTTCTTGATGATGCTGAAATAGCGTTTCGTGTAGCGTGTCGGCTGGACGTCAATTGCGCCAAGGCGTATGCCGGCCTGGCTATGGTTGCACAGGCAAGAGGCGATTACCAGCAGGCTTTTGAGATGTATCTAAAATGCCTGGAGTTAGATACCGACAACCTGACAGCTCTTTTGGGGCTGTTTCAAACCTCCTGCCAGATGGGCTCATTCACAAAGGTTATTCACTATCTGGAGGTGTATTTGGATATGCACCCTGGTGACACCTCCGTTATGTTTTCTCTGGCAGCGTTATATATGAAAGACAAGCGGCTTGAGCAGTCCAAGAAGATTCTCCTGGACATTTTAACATTTGATTCCGGCAATCAAGATGCAGCTAATCTTCTGGAAGAGGTTGAACACATGCTGGCTCAAAAAAGACAAGGGGGCCCATTTTGCGGTGTCCGCTGCAACAAGTTGCAAAACGGGGGACAAGCAGGATTTCAGATTGGATGAGTACAGATAAAGATAAACAGATATCCGGCCTTTCATCGGTATTGGATGACTTGCAGAGTCTGTTAGAAAAGCAGATAGAGCTTGCCCGGCAGGGTAACATCCGTGATGTTGAGG